>Ga0209933_1001764_pt1 | contig 16768 bp, 12 predicted proteins | sample ThiBiot_300_biof_FD_183944 | JGI IMG/M metagenome (GOLD analysis project Ga0209933, IMG submission 183944) | Wastewater bioreactor microbial communities from Cape Town, South Africa - Thiocy_cont_300_biof (SPAdes) | ecosystem: Engineered > Bioremediation > Thiocyanate > Unclassified | place...
CTTCAACCACCCAGCGAATATTATCCAGTTCACTATGATCCATATTTTCCCGAGCCCAATTGATAACGGGCTTCACGGCATCAACGTGGGTCACATCGGCTCCTGCCTGCCGGGCTGCCAGCGAGGCACCACCCGTATAGGCAAACAGATTTAGCACTTTAGGCCGTGACACCCGCGCAGACATGGCTTTAATTTTATCGTAAATAAATAGCCAATTATCTGACTGTTCTGGAAATAGACCAACGTGCTTGAATGTAGTCAGGGCTAGTTTAAAGGTCAGTTTCAACTCCCCCTGCCGGAACGATACATACCAGGGATCACGCATATCAGGCGTTGTCTGCCAGTCTCCCCGTTCGGGCGATTGGCGATCACGCTTAAAGATGGCATGAGCCTGCTGCTCCCAGTCCTCGTCGGAAAGAGATTTATCCCAGATTGCCTGCGGCTCGGGTCTCGATAAAATATACTTGCCAAACCGTTCAAGTTTCTGAAAGTTACCCGAATCGATTAACTCATACTCAGGCCATAGACCAGGAGTAACGATCTGTATATCAACCATATGATTTTTATTATTGACTAACAAAATGCGTAAATAGTAGCGTAAGAACTAGACAATACAGCTATTCGATTAGTCAATTATTCTATCATTCAATATTTGTTCCTGTCCCATCTTCACGATCAATTCGAACTCATCGGGCCGAACAGGCATAACAGATAATCTGGATTGCCGAATCAGGCTAAGATTAGCCAGTAAAGGTTCTGATTTAATTTGAGACAGAGTCACCGGACGATCAAAAGCCATAACTGGCTCTAGTTCAACAACAACCCAGCGCGGGTCATCGGGTACTGTTGGGTCCTGGTAGGCCTCTTTTACAATGCGGGCCAGGCCGACAACAGCCGGCTTTGTTACACTATGATAAAAAAGCACCTGATCACCAAGCCGCATGGCTTTCAGGTTGTTACGAGCCTGATAATTACGAACGCCATCCCAGATGGCACGGCCCTGCTCCGTAAAATGATGCCACCCGTAAGCGTCGGGTTCGGACTTAACAAGCCAGAAGTTCAATGATAGACTGTGTAAATGGCAGACTGCGTGAATGATACAGGAGCTTTATCGGCCCATTCTGTCATTCACGCAGTCAAAAAATTAAAATCAATAATAATCGTCGTGTTCGTGGCTATTATCGAACGATGAGCCATATTCATCGACATCATCGTCGAATTGTGAGCCCGCCCCTTTGAACGCTAATGCTTTACGCAAAATCATAATCTGCCCGGTGTGGTAGAGATCATGATTGATAATACCGTGCAGCATATCGTAGTACGTATAATCACGACCGGGTACTATGTCCTCCAGGAATTCATCATCGTCTCGTTTATCGAGTTCATTAATAAGTTCTTCCTGGCTAAGACTTAATTCCATTTCGAGGGCCTCCCACTCGAAATCATCTATTTTATCAGGTAATGCCCCAAAGTTTTTATCAGGGGTTGTAATATCGAACGTTTCATCACCCTGCATCTTTTTGACACAAAATATGCGCCAACTAGTCATGTGAAAAACGAGTTCAGCAATACTATGCGTATTTGGAGCGATACGGCGCCCGGCCATATCCGGTGTCACTCCCCGCAACACCTCTACAACTGAAGGCCCATGCCAAGCCTCTTCACCTTCATAGGTGGTGTTCAGCAAGTCAATGATGCGAATCAGTTCGTCGTTTGGAACCATAATTTACTATTCGTTATCAAACTACAAAGGTAAGCCTTTATTTATGTCGTTCCGAAAAAAAGCACTGAAATGGCTGAGATTGTATTGTTCCAATACCTGATCGGGTTTGTAAACCCGCTAACGTTTCATGTGGCATATTTTATGTATACATTTTTTTCACTCCTCTACCTACTAAAAATGTGACTAATTACAAACTGAAGAGACTCAAAGACTATAAACGTTCTGTTTATAATACGCTCGAGTATGAATCGTTGGCTTTTTCTGTGGCTGCTGGGAACTTCGATCTGCTACGGACAGACGATTAAGCCGCTCCGTTACCGAACTGAAGTAGGCAGTTATTTCTCGACCTCTGGCCAGACTCCATTCTGGCTTCGCGCAAATCAATACGGTATTGTGCCGAGCGAGCATGCCATCATGACTGTCCGTCAAAGTTTACGGGTTGACTACCACGATGCTCCCAAAAGTAAACTAGATAGTCTCCGTTTAGTAAATCGTCGGGTCGATTGGGGTTGGGGCGCCGAAGCGGTCTTAAATGCGGGGTATGATTACAAGTTACTTATTCCAGAAGCCTACGTGAAACTGAAGTTTGGACGTAGCATGGAATTATGGGCGGGTCGTCGACGCGAAATCGTTGGGTTGGTCGATTCCACATTAAGTTCGGGCTCATATGCCTGGTCGGGAAATGCATTACCTATGTTAAAAATACAGTTTGCCATCCCTGACTATATACCGCGTAAAGGTCTGATCAGCTTTAAGGGGTTTTATGCACACGGCTGGTTTGAGCAGGATCGGTTTGTAAACAACTCCATGCTGCACCAGAAAGCCCTATACGCACGATTTGGCAAACCAAACTGGCGAATAAAGCTGTATGCGGGTATTAACCATGAAGTTATGTGGGGAGGTAGTACTGAACGGTTACCGAGTACATCTGTCATAAAAAATAACCAATTGCCTAATCAATTCAGCGATTATGTCAACATGGTGCTAGCTCTCCCACTAGGAAACAGAACCGATATTGATACAACACGCGTTAGTAGTTTTGATCACGAGAATCGAATTGGTAACCACCTTGGTTCAGTCGATCTTGGCTTTGAATACATTGGTAATTCGTTTTCTCTGTTTGCTTATCGGCAAAACATTTATGAGGACGGTTCACTGTTTTACTTGACTAATATCCAGGATGGCTTGAATGGGCTTCGCATCCGAAATCGACGCTCCCATAATCCAAATGGGTTTCAAATACAGGATCTACTGTTTGAATATCTATTTACGGAGAGCCAAGGAGGTTCCTTGTTTTTAGAGAATGCCGCTCAACGGGGGCGAGATAATTATTTTAATCACTCTCAATATCAGGATGGCTGGTCACGGTATGGCTTAACAATGGGCACACCTTTCATTACCCCTACTCCCGACAGTCGGAGCGATTTACCTCGCTATGGCTTTACAAATAATAACCGCGTGTCGGTGATGCATGTAGGCGTGTCGGGACAGATTCTTGATTTCTTCAAATTTCAATTTAAAGCCTCCTACAGTGAAAACCTGGGTACATATGAAGCCCCTTTCCCGGCACCAGTCAGGCAGTTTTCATCCGTATTATCAGTTTCGTCTCCTCTTTACATTTTAAATGGGGTTACTGCTAACGCTGCAGTTGCAACCGACATTGGCGATTTATACGCCAACAGTCTTGGCTTCTATATTGGCATCCGAAAAGAGGGGCAAAGTAAGCCTAAGTAGGTGGGATAGGCAAAATAAGCCTGCTCTACCCCACCAACTTAACTCGTCTACTTTCGTCCGAAATCGTTCACCCAATAATGTTTATAGGTACTGCTTGCATTATAGGCATACCCGACCCCGAGGTTTTGAAAGTACGGGTTCATGATGTTCTGGCAATGCCCAGGAGAACTTAGCCAGGCATCAACCACCGACCGAGCAGTAGGATAACCAGCTGCAATATTTTCACCCGCCGATGTCCATATATAACCTTCACGAGTCATGCGATCCCAGGGCTGCGATCCATCACGCCCAGTATGACTGAAGTAATTATACGTAGCCATATCCACAGCATACTTGTCGGCGGCACCATTCAGCCGCGAGTTTAGCGTAAGCGCCGGTACAGGTGGATAAACTGTAGTGCCGCAAAGGCATGTCTGTGATCGTGCCTCATTCACATAAATCAACACTTCCTGCTGTAAAGCCATTGTAGCATCCCGGGCTCCCGAATACTCAGGCGATTCGGATTCTGGCTGACCAACTCCCCCTTCTTTATGTACTGACGACATAACCGGGCTAGGTGTACTCGTCTTTTCCTGCTCTGTTTGACAGGCTGCTATTGCCCACATTGAGGCCAAAACACAAGAAAAATAGACCAATTTCATACCCACAATAATTAAAGGTTAGCTAATAAGACTAAAGTAAAAACTTGTAATATTTATTACTAAACAAAAACACCATAATTATACAATTTGTTTTTCTAAAACCAAATTATGGTAACAATAAATATCACAATTAACCCTTTGAATAGTCTAGTTTACTAACCATATGTAGTACAGAGGAATACTATAAATAAAGTATACAGCCTTGTTTACTAGATTTTAAAGCCAGATATGTATCTAAACACTGGCAATAAACTGTAAACAGGATGGGGTTATAGGAGATCGCACGCGGATATGAAGACCCTCCGCTGATGGGCAAAAGAAGCTCACTACAGATTGATGCAGCGAAGGCGCGATGTAAGTTGGCGACTTACTTGTATGTGACCAGGCTCACGATCATAAAATGGACGATCTTTTATACACCCATTAACCAGAGAGAGCAGCTAGCTATATAGTTGTTCGGGTTGTATCGCCTGAATGATTGACTGAGATCGGGGCAGTATAATTGTAAATGTCGTTCCGACTCCTTCTTTACTAGTAATACTCAGACCTCCCCGGTTCGCTTCAACCAATTCATGGACAATCATCAAGCCAAGGCCCGCCCCTTTCTCTCCAGTAGTACCAGGACGACTGGTCGATGAACCAAGCTGAAATAATTGATTAAGTAATACTTGAGGTATACCAATCCCAGTATCCGTAACATTGATCATGAACTTCGAGGAGTCGGAGGTACAATGCACTTCTATCTGACCACCGGGCTCCGTAAACTTGAGTGCGTTTTGCAGTATATTTCGAAAAACAACGCCCAGTTGGTTAGCATCGGCTGTCAACGGTATATCCAAAGGCAAGGAATTATTCAGATCGATTCCTTTGGTTTCGGCTACAGGTCGTAAAAGGGCAATCTGTTCGTCAATCACTATAAAAAGATTGATTGGCTTGAATCGGGGGTGAATACCTCCCATCTGCGACATGGCCCAGTTTAGCAGGTTTTCCAGTACTGTCAGTAAAGAGCTAACCTGCTTAGTTAAAATCTGGGTTGCTTCGGCAAATTCGTGTTGACTTAATTCGCCCCAGTTCGTAAGTCCTAATAGGTTTTTCAGACTCGCTACAGGCGAGTGTAAATCATGAGACAAAATAGCGAATAATTTATCTTTCGTGTGATTAAGCTGCCTCAACTCTGTGCTTTGACGTTCGATACGGCGTTTAGCCCGTTGGAGCACCCAAACAAAGCTTACGAGCATTACTGCCACCAATAAAGCTCCCGTTAAATACACTTGATTCTGGCGCTCACTTGCTTTGAGTTGAGCAATCTGTCGCTCTTTCTTTTCCAAATCTAAAGCCGCCCTCAACTGGGTCATTTTTAGTCGGCTGTCGATAGTCTGTTCTTTATTGCTTTTCCAAACCCGTAAATCTGCCAGTTCATTGGCGATCTGGAATGCTTTTTTATAATTCCTCTGCTCTTCATACAACTGTCGCAATGAACGTGTCATAATGAACAGATGAAACGAATCAGGTTTAATCCTAGCTTTCTCGGCCAAAATCCTGGACTGTAATATTCGTTCGGCCTGAGTATAATTTTTCAAGCCAATTTCAAGCCTTGCCAGGTCATTATCATGCACAAAATCACTTTGATCATGCGTCAACTGATTCTTTGTTGCCGACAGTTTATGATACAAAGCCATTGCGTCTGCTTTTTGGCCTATGGCAACGAGCGACTCTGCATAATCTAGTGCGTAGGAAAACCAGTGCCCCGTTCCGGGCTTACTAGCCAACATGGCTTTTCTAATCGTCTCACTTGCCTGCTTATGTTGACCATTGTAGGTATAAATATTGGAACTTATTGCATACACATCTGCCAATATCTGCCAGTCGTGCGCTTGTTTGGCATAAGCTTCTGCTTTGACCAGCAAATCTCCCCAACTGCCCGTACGCTGGTGATAAGCCACCATCGCTAAATACATATAGCAGCGAGCCAGATTCAGATTATCGTTATGCTTTTGGGCAATGGTAATGCACTGAGAAAACAATGAGATGGCTTTCGTATCATTCCGTTCATAATACATCTGAACAAATCCAAGCTTCCAGAGAGCCTGAGCAATCAGGAAAGAGTCGCCAGCCATCCTCCCACTGACCAATGAACGGTTCAGAAAGTACAGACTGGAATCGACGGCTATGTCAGGATACTGCCCCCCTAACTCATAATAGAGCCGACTACGAGACGTATCCGTTGTTGCCGAAACAAGTTGTTTTTTCAGCCATGGGATCTTGCTCTGTCCATAGCCCGAACCAGAAATTAATCCAAAAAGCAGCGCTGTGATCCCATAGAAATAAGGCATAACAAGTTCTGTTTGGGTATTCAAACCATCGGTGCCTGCTCAACAAAACATAAAAAGTAATCAACCAAACCCCATCCCATTATCCCCGACTAATCAAGCGCCCTTCGATGTGCTTGCGATTAAGCTGTGCCCTGTATTGATCACCTATTGGAATGACCTGTCCATCCCGCAGAGTCAGCTCATTTTTACCTATCGAAGCTATGGCTCCCCGATGTACCAGATATGAACGATGTACTCGCAGAAATACATCCCCTTTGAGCTGTTCCTCCATTTTCGTGATGGATAGAATCGGCAAGAACGTTTGATTAGGTGTCACAATTTGCAGAAAATTCTCCTGCGCCTTCATATACAGAACATCGTTATACGCAATCTGAACATAATTCAACGCTTCACGTACAAAAAAGTAAGGCGCTATAGTGGACGTTTCCGGGGGAACCAGTAATCGTTGGCGTACCTTTTCAATACTTTGTAAAAATCGATCCAGTTCCAGTGGCTTAAGCAGAAAATCAACTGGCGACACTTCATAGCAATCCAGCGCATAATGCCGGTACGATGTAACAAAAATTACCAGAGGAGGCCGGGGTAAGCTCCGGATTAACGATAATCCCGACATATCGGGTAATTCAATATCGCAAATCAATACATCCACTTCAACCTGAGCCAGTTTGGCATAGGTTTCAATGGCTGTACTACACACACCCACCAACTCCAACAATGGATTCATCTGAACAAATTTGGTGATCACTTTCTTCCAGATGGCATCATCATCGACCACCAGAGTGTTTATTTTCATAAATCGTTGCGATAGTTTCGCATCTTTTCCAAAAACTACCTCTCTAAGTAAAGTATAGCCTACAAATTAACTATTTACTCCATCTTTCCAGCTATAATTTGTAGAGACAAATTAAAAAGATTCTAAGTAGCCCATTTTTCATGGACATTTTGAACGGGTTCATCAACAAAGAAACCCTTTTAATAGACTTTTCGAGTTTCATTTTTAAGCGGAAACTATACTGAATTATTTTTGGTACTAATACATAGTATTAACGGTACCTACCTAAAGGTATAAATTAATGTTACTGGAATAAAACTGATCTTTTCAGACTCAACATTACAACTTCAGGCGTTTTCTGCTCTAGAATGTCCATAACGTTATAGTACGTATTACACTCTTTCTGGAAAGTTCGTTGGCAATGTGAACATCAACTGCTCATTTCAACAAATCGTTTGAAAAAGCCAGCGAGTATTCATCCATTTGTACAACGTACGTGTCGCATTCAGGAGAACTGGCCTTACCCAACTGTAGGTTATATCAGTTTGTCCCTGCACCGGCACGACTTCTCTGGTGTCAAGCCATTGGCAGATATTTTTTTTGCATTACTAAATAACCCATATATGAAACGCTTATCCGACCGAACACTTGTCATGCAGTATGTACAAAACAAAGACAATCGAAGTCTTGCTCTCCTTTACTCCCGGCATCGGGCTTGGGTTTATCGAACTTGTTTGTCGTATTGCAAAGATCCCGACGAAGCCAATGATTTGACCCAGGAAATTTTTATTCGGTTAATCCATAAACTGGATAGTTTTAATGGTAACTCATCATTTACTACCTGGCTCTGGGCAGTAACGACCAATTTTTGTGCACTCCAGCTTCGAAGGGAGCAACGTAACCGGACCATGCAGCAGCATTATTTACGAGACAATGACACCCTATTTACTAACAATCAGGAAACAACCTTCGCAGCCGCTATGCTGATGGAACATGTTCTGTCTCTTTTACCCGATCACCAGCGCGATTTGCTGTACATCAAATACTGCGACGGCGTATCGGTTGAAGCCATTGCCCTTCATCAACAATCAACTGTAGGGTCGGTGAAAATGCGCCTGCAACGAGCCAGAGATCGGGCCAGGCGGCTATACAGACATGCCCAAGGCAAGTATTATTCGGAGTTACTATAAACCCTTGCCCGCTTTATCTCACTTATCCTCCTCCTTGACACTCAAAAAATGAAAGATCAAATACAAACGCTACTTACAGAGCAGAACATTAAACAGATTCAGATTTATCGTTTTCACGACTCAAAGCTGCATGCCCAAAGTGCCCAATGGATTCTGGGCCATGAATATATTCAGGTAGGAGACTCGCCTTACAATTTAAACCGACTGATGAATTTCCGGGTTGCAGACGAAGTTTTGCGGCTGTATTTTGCCAACGGGCAATAACTGACAAAGTTGATTAGGGCATACGCTGCACAGCCTTATGAGGTTATGAAGCACTAAGTAGCTCATTAGACTATGCAGCGTATGTCGAAATCCATTTTACGAATTACGTTTCCGCTCGGCATTCCCTTTTTCAGGTTGTGGCCGGAACACATAAATATCAAGCAGCGCATAGGGGCGCGCCAGATATTCGCGGATCAGTGTACGGAGTGAGTAGCCATCTGGCACATCCTGTGCGGCAAAAGCGATGGCTTCTATACCTTCGTGATTACCAATGTAAAGTGCCCGGGCATTATGGAAGTTTTGAGAAATAATCGTGATTTTATGCTGCTTGAAAAAATCCTTACAACGCACCACCGAATCGAATGTTCGGTACCCGGCATAATCGGGAAGCATAGCAGACGGGGGAACGCCCAGTCGAATTAGCGCCCGCTTCATATCGGCTGGTTCGTTATAGTATTCTGAATCGTTGTTGCCACTCAGAATGAGGTACTTCACTTTCCCTTCTTTCCAAAGTCGCGCAGTGGCTTCCATTCGATAGCGAAAGAACAGGTTTTCTTTACCTGACCGAACAAATTTACTCGTACCGAGCACAAGTCCATAATCGTTGGCAGGTAGTTCATGAATGTTAAAATACACCTGATTACGAGTATTATAGACCACCCACCAATTACAAACCAAAACGACCATTGCCCCTAAAAAAGCACCGGCAATAACACCTTTTATGACCCGCTTTACTACACGGACGCCCACCGCTTCATGCGGAAACTCATCGCTGTAGTTTGTAGCCAAGGTCGTATTCATTTAGGGTAATTTAAAATGTGGATTTTCAATTAGTCCAACCACATTACCAAATGGATCACAAACAGACGCCACCTTAATACCTTCCCCCACATCCTGTATATCGGTCTTCAGGGTTGCGCCCAGATCAATCCAGTGCTGTACGCTATCCTCTATAGCCGAAACACCCCAGTAGGCCAAGGCACCTCCTGGGGCCGGTTGCAGATTGGGATCAAGTCCGAGTTCGTATCCACCGACAGTAAAGCCCACATAAAAGGGCTCATCGAAATAGGGAGCAATCCCCTAAACGTTCGTATACCAAGCTTTCGTTTCTGTAAGATTCGGCGCAGCATAAATTACTGTCCGCAATCCTAATACGTTTGCTCCCATCATTATTTGCTTTTCTTTGCACCGCTAAGGTTTCCAATGGCTCGTTAATCAATCGAAACCCTAACGGGTAATCAGGAAAACAGTCCCAACTGTACTGGCTCCTTATCCTCAACAATAGCGGGTTCAACCGTCGATTCCCCTAGTATCTGAACAGGTGACTTTACCGCTTCTTTCACAATTTTAGGAGCCAGCAATTTCACCTCTTTCACTTTCGCAAACGGCAACTTATTTCCTAAAGCTTTCCAGCCGCGAACATCGATAAAACCTTCGGGCTCAAGTACCATTTTTTCCTGTGGGCCCCGCTCTTTCACCTGATGTATGATTTCGATTCGTGGATAACGATCTATGCTGATAGCCAGCAGCTTAGATCCTTTAACATCGCCGATAAAACTAAATTTCTTGTCGACCGACGTTGTTTCCACCTTAAATCGCTTCACATACCATGATTTTTGATTGGCCTCAAAATACACGGCCGACAGTACCGTTTCCGGATCAAATTTCATGAGAACAGCAATGTCGGAAGGCTCATATCGGTTAGTCAGATCAAAGGTTGTGAGTTCATACTGCCCATCTTTATAAACCACAAGGATACTATCTTTGGCATCGAAATTCCCGAGTAGCCGTCCCCGTTCGTCACGGTTGAGCCGCCCGAGGTGATCATCATACCAGATATCGACACCACCCAACGTCGAAACGCCACCCGTTTTCTGGGTAATTTTTCGGACTGGATATTTTGTCAATATATTCCCCTGCGCTGAGCGGTTTTTTATCGAAAGTGAGGCAAAATCGAAATCAAACTGTTTCACTTTTGCCGAACTCTGCGCAGTCAGATTAATCGTAATCACCTCAGCTTCGCCATTATCGTTCGCGCTAAAATAGGTCAGCTTCGACTTTGGGTTACCCATCGTCAGGTCGTATTCACGATCGCGAGTAACACCCGTAACCGGGAATCGTTTCACCATGGTGATGCCCGACTTCCCATCCAGATAGGCTATATTGTAAATCTTACGTTCGTCAGCCTTTTTGAAGACGGATACATACACAATATCCTTTCCAACAAACACCTTATCCTGAACTTTCGTCACCAGGCACTTCCCATCCCGACGAAATACGATAATATCGTCGATATCGGAACAGTCGCTGACGTACTCATCCTTCTTGAGGCCATAGCCTATAAAACCTCCTTCACGATCTACATATAGTTTCTGGTTGGCAGCCGCCACTACGCTAGCCGCTATTGTATTGAAACTACGAATTTCGGTCCGGCGCTCACGGCCTTTACCATACTTTCGCTGCAACTCTTTATAAAAGGCAATGGCATACCGGGTAATATTCGCCAGGTTATCTTCGGTCTCGGCCAACTCCTGTTCTAACCGACGCATCAGCTCATCAGCTTTGAAACCATCGTATTTGGAAATACGCTTGATCTTGATTTCTGTGAGCCGGATAAGATCGTCCTCGGTAATTTCCCGATAAAACTGTTTTTTAAAGGGTTTAAGTGCTTTATCGATCGTTTGCAGAACGGCCTCGAAGGTTTCGCACTCCTCGATTTTGCGGTAAATCCGATTTTCAATAAAGATCTTTTCGAGTGAACTGTACAGCAACCGTTCCATCAGCTCACTACGCCGAATTTCCAGCTCCCGTTGCAGCAACTGTACAGTCTGGTGCGTATTGACCCGTAAGATGTCAGTTACATTAACGAAATGCGGTTTCTCGCCAATAATCACGCAGGCATTCGGCGAAATCGACACCTCGCAATCGGTAAAGGCATATAATGCATCAATCGTTACATCGGGCGATACACCGGGTTGCAGATGGACCAGAATTTCAACATCTCTAGCCGTGTTATCGACCACAGCCGCTACATTCCGACTTGGAGCCTTTATCCGGATTTTACCCAATTCAGCAGCTTTAACAATCGAGTCGATAAGCTGCGATGTGGTGACGCCAAAGGGCACATCCCGAATAGCGAGTGTTTTCTTATCCAGTTCTTCAATACGCGCCCGAACCCGAACCTTGCCCCCACGTTGACCATCGTTGTAGTTGCTCACGTCGATGAGGCCTCCTGTCTGGAAATCAGGAAAGAGCGACACCGGCTTATCTTTCAGAATCTGAATGGACGCTTCAACCAGTTCATTGAAATTATGGGGAAGAATTTTGGTCGAAAGCCCTACGGCAATTCCTTCAACTCCTTGCGCCAGCAGCAAAGGAAACTTGACGGGTAAGGTTACCGGCTCCCGCTTACGCCCATCGTACGACAACTGCCACTCGGTAGTTTTATCGTTATAGATGGTATCCAAGGCAAATTTTGAGAGCCGCACTTCAATATACCGAGGGGCCGCAGCGCCATCGCCCGTGCGAACATCGCCCCAGCTTCCCTGCGTATCGAACAGAAGTTCTTTTTGACCAATATTGACAAGCGCTTCGCCAATGGAGGCATCACCATGGGGGTGATACTGCATGGTTTGCCCGATCACATTGGCTACTTTATTAAATCGACCATCGTCCATTTCCTTCAGCGCGTGCAGTATCCGACGTTGAACGGGTTTCAACCCATCTTCAACCGCCGGAACAGCCCGTTCAAGGATAACGTAGGAAGCGTATTCAAGAAAATAGGATTCATATAGCCCTGACACTACCGTCTGGTCGTGCAGAACATCACTGGAGGGAGTCGTAGGTTGGTTTTCTGGTTCAATGGAGCCTGTTAAAGCCATGCCACTATCCGTTGCTTCCGCATCGGATCCTTGTGAATCATCGTCCATTAATCCTTCATTTTCTTCATTTATCATTGACATGATGGAGAATTATTCCAGCCAATAAACAGGTGGATATTGGGTTCAATTGGTGTTGTATTCGATTCCTTAAATATACGAAATTTTTCTCAGAAAATGGCTTCAGGCCGCGTAAAACGATTATTTTCTGGTCGCTTAACCCCAAACGAATACTGACCAGGTATGATTAGCTCACGCAGCTAACCAGCTTAACAGTACAGGCTCCAAAATCGGTCCATACAAGCTCTCCTGTCAAGCAGGAAACAGGCCATCGTAGTGGGAAGACGACAAAAATATACCTCCGCTTTCGGCATAAAAGGAAGCATCGGTCGGATATACTCCTCGCTGGGTTCGGGTCCAGGTGGCTCCTGCTTTAGGGTGATAGGCCATCAGTTTCTCCCAGTTTTTAAAATATTGATGCCCATTCGTTTCCTGCAAGCCGATGGACATACCCGGAAAAGATGGCAATCGGGCAGCTACGTTTTTATTCCAATCGACCAGAATAGGATTTACAGTAAGGTCAGCGCAAAAGCAGGGCACCTTTTTCTCAAAGGCGAGTTGAGCGGTTTTCATTGTCATACTCAGGGTCTTGGCAATCGCTTTAACGGCAATTGCCGAATAGCCCTGTTGAATACGAATGGCGGCATCGTCAACGGTATGCGCACTCTCATCGGCGGCAATCCGTACACCCAGATTCCCCACAAATTCTTCGTTTCGCTCATCAAATGGCTCTTCAATAACGGCAATCTGGTCAAATGCTCCAATTTTATGCGCATGGTCCAGAAAGCGGAGTAAGGTCTCTTTCTTCTCATACCGCCCGTTGGCATCGAAGTAATAGGGAATCTTACCACTTTGGGTATAAGGCGTTTCATAATGCCCAATGGCTTTATGTACTGCCGTCAGAAAAGCCAGATCTTTTTCCAGCATGTCGGCCTGTGTACCAGCGGCTCCGGTTTTTAGCTTTAAGATAAAATACCCTTCATCAGCGGCTTTTTTGATGCTCTCTACGGTTGCTCCCACACTGAACGATGGAATACTGGCCACTTTCTCATGATGACAGGACAAGCCCGGTCTGTAGGCAGCAGGAATAATATCATCGAAGCGCGTCAGACCGTTTTCATGGGCATACAGAAGCCAGGCGGCATTATCGACACTGACGAGTGCATTGAGCGCAAACGTTTTCCGTAAGTCCGGGTTTCGGGTGATAGTTTTTGCATAGGCATATACCTCAGGAAAGAGATTATCCAGCAACGTAACGGGGTCTGTAAACGTATTCCCTTTCAGCATTTGCAGGGCCCGATCGCTGATGGTATACATGAGCGCATTACCAGCCCGTTCGGAATGGTTTGCAAATACCTTGGCATCGGACCAGAGCACACCCTGCGTACACAGCCCAACTTTACGAATGCCCGACTCACTTTCCAGCAATGAAGCTACCTGCCAGCTTTCCGTAATGGCACTCCCCTTAAATCGATACGGATTGAGTGGCTCCCGCTCAAAATTTGAATCGACCTGCCTGACCCGGATGGTCGTAGAGCGTCTGGTCGGGTTCACTAATTGTGGCACCCCCACCGAATTCGAATTGGTAGCCCCCAGGGCCACGGCCACCCCAGCAGAGCGAATGAATTCCCGGCGAGTCAGATTTTGGGGTTGGCTTTGTTCATTCATTCGCCTTATCACAGTATGCCGTCGGCTCAATACCCACGAGCTAAGTCTACAGCATTTTCAAGGGCTTCACCCGCCCGAAATCGCGTCAGGTTTTTCAGAAACTGGGTTACCTTGCCAGCATCTTCATCCGGTTGACCACCACCCGTATGCTGTGTCAGCAATACATTTGGCATTGTCCAGAGCGGGCTGTCACCAGAAAGGGGTTCCTGGGCCGTTACGTCCAATACAGCACTCCCTAACTGTCCTGATTGTAACGCATCGATCAGAGCAGCTTCATCGGTTGTGCTTCCCCGGCCTACATTGGCATACATACTTCCAGGTTTCATCGCCTGAATCAGATCAACCGAAAAAAAACCAGCAGCTGTACCCGGCAGGCAATTAATAACGATATCCGTTTGTGGCAAAACGGCTTTAAGATCGTCTGCCGAATGTAAATCAGCATGAGGGTCCGTACGTGCCAGCATTTTTATGGAGCAGGCAAAGCCCGACAACATTTGCCGCATGGCCTGCCCAATGGTACCCGTGCCTAAAATCACTACCTGTTTATGCCGCAGCAATCCTGTCCGTTCCCGAATCGGCGCTCCTACCCATTCCGAGCAGCTTTGCAGAACCGATAACTCAGGAATACAGCGGTAGATGGCTAATATACCAGCCAGCATGGTTTCAGCGCAGGGCCAGGCAAAGTAATCGCCCATATTGGCCACAGCAGCATTCAGCTGGACGTTTTTATACCCATCGAACCCGGCCGAATCCAGTTGCCAGAACTTCATGTTAGGAAGCGATTCTGCAAACCAGGCTGCGGGGGGGTTACCCATGATAAAATCGGCCAACTGAAAGGCCTTTTGTTGTTCTTCTTTTGGTACATCCTGCCGAAAGACAGCGGTTATATCCGATGGCAGTTGACGTTGAAGTTCAGCTTTTAAGCGATTATCAAGGTTAGTATTAACGAATAGTTGCATACGTCTATTTACGCAAATCCAGGTTGATTAGTTGCGATTGCCCCATTATCTAACAGAAAAGCGATGAACTACCCTCAGGATCAAGGGGACTATTTCCACCCTTTTAGTTGAGCCATTAACCAGTTCATCATTTTCTCAGTTTCTTCCGGGTATGTCCAATGGCCCGTGTCGAGAAAATCAGTATCCAGAGTTTTAGGGCCGGGAATGACATTATAGGCTGCATACATGGACGTAGGTGGACAGGTTTCATCATTAAATCCCCAGGCATACCGACCGGGAATTGACACGAGCCTGGCAAAATTCACAACGTCGTAATAGCCCGTTGTTTTGATCCGATCGGGTTTGTTATTGTAAGCCAGTTCATTACCTGCAAACAAGTGCGGCCATCCACCTGCCCGTCCATGCAGGTAGCCCGTAACATCGCAAAGTGCCGGGTAGTAAGCCCCTAACCATTTTACCCGTGAGTCGAGCCCAGCGGTTACGATCGACAAGGCCCCTCCTTGACTACCTCCCGTAACGCCCAGATTTTGTCCATCATACTGGGGCAGACTCGTCAGAAAATCAACCGAACGAACACACCCTAAATACACTCGTTTGTAGTAATATCGGTCGCGGTCGTCAAGATTAGCTGCCTGATACCCATTCAATGCCCCACGCGCAAGATCTACGTAAACGTTAGGGTCCATCGTAACCGGAATCCCATGTATCCCCACCTCAAGCGTAATAAATCCTTTGTCCGCTTCTGCGATCATGCCGTTGTACGGGCGAACCCCGGCACCCGGTACGCGCAGAATGGCGGGATACTTGCCTTCTTTTTTCGGCACGCACAGAATCCCATAGAACCGCGAGCTGTTGATATTCTGAAGGCTGACGTGATACACATTGGTTAGCTCTGTACAGCGTTCCGGTAAGAGCGTCATCCGGGCATCCATTGGAATTTTAGCCAGATCGGCTTTGGCATTATCCCAGAACGTTTTAAAATCAGCCGGGTTGTCGACCGTGGGTTTGATCGTCTGCGGCTCAACACCTGCTGTTGTCAATCCTTTATACTCTTTGCCATCTACTTCGGCCGTTGCAACACAGCGTAGAAATCCAGCCGTTTTCATCGATCCACCATCCAGGGCCAACGTTCCGTCTTTTAGGGTCAGCGTTTCCTTTTTTGTCGGCTCCATCTTTTCCGGCCCGATCTCATAACGAAGCTTGACACCTTTAAGCAGAACGTTATTCCGATAAACGGATACATTGAATTTGACAGGTTCACCAATTTTATACAGCCAGTTGGCATGATCGGGGGTAATCAATACTTTAACAACGCGCTCGGAAGGCTGTGCCAACACGTTGGTAAACCAAATCAGGAGTAAGCCAGGAAGAAGCAGTTTTTTCATATACAAAAGCAGGAATACGGTTTACGATATCGGTAGTGGAGAGCTTAAAGGAAAGCCACCGGAAAAGGCTATCGTAAACGGTAAAGCAGCATCTTCCCTAAATTTAACTACCTGTTATTGCTCAATCCGGGCAGGTGTACGGTATGCCTCCCGAACAGGTT
>Ga0209933_1001766_pt1 | contig 16713 bp, 15 predicted proteins | sample ThiBiot_300_biof_FD_183944 | JGI IMG/M metagenome (GOLD analysis project Ga0209933, IMG submission 183944) | Wastewater bioreactor microbial communities from Cape Town, South Africa - Thiocy_cont_300_biof (SPAdes) | ecosystem: Engineered > Bioremediation > Thiocyanate > Unclassified | place...
GGCCGCCGATCTCGGCCGTGCCGTCGAATGGCAGGGCTGGCGCGACGGTCTCGCCGCGCTGCCGGGCGCGGTGCTCGTCGGCGCTCCGGCCGATCGGTTGCCGCAGACGGCGGCGCTGGCGCTCGAAGGGGCGCGCGCCGAAACGCTGGTCATCGCCTTCGATCTCGAAGGCATCGCGATCTCGGCCGGTTCGGCCTGCTCCTCCGGCAAGGTGCAGGTCTCGCATGTGATGAAGGCGATGGGGCTCGGCGATGCGCTGGCCGCATCGGTGATCCGCGTCAGCTTCGGTTGGGAAACCGGGCGGGACGACATAGATAGGTTCGGTGAGGCGTGGGGCAGAATCGCGCAGCGGCTGGTGCCGGGCGCGACGCGAGCCGCATAGATCATCGCGGAAACCGCGGTCCTTGAAACCGCGGCGACGGAGTTGGAAATGCCTGCAGTTCAGGAAACGGTGGATCAGGTCCGCCGCATCGATGTCGATCAGTACAAGTACGGTTTCGTCACCGAGATCGAATCGGAAAAGGCCCCGAAGGGCCTTTCCGAGGAGGTGATCCGCTTCATCTCCGCCAAGAAGAACGAGCCGGACTGGATGCTGGAATGGCGCCTCGACGCCTATCGCCGCTGGCTGACCATGACGGAGCCGACCTGGGCGCGCGTCCATTATCCGAAGATCGATTTCGAGGAGCTGTACTACTACGCCGCTCCCAAGAGCACGCCCGGCCCGAAGTCGCTCGACGAGGTCGATCCCGAACTGCTGGCGACCTATGAGAAGCTCGGCATCCCGCTGCGCGAGCGCGAGATCCTTGCCGGCGTCGAAGGCGCGGGCGACCGCCGCGTCGCGGTCGACGCGGTGTTCGACAGCGTCTCGGTCGTCACCACCTTCAAGGAAGAGCTGAAGAAGGCGGGCGTCATCTTCTGCTCGATCTCGGAGGCGATCCGCGAATATCCCGACCTCGTGCGGAAATATCTCGGCTCGGTCGTGCCGACGACGGACAATTTCTACGCAACGCTGAATTCGGCGGTCTTCTCCGACGGCTCCTTCGTCTATGTGCCGGAGGGCGTTCGCTGCCCGATGGAACTCTCCACCTATTTCCGCATCAACGAGCGCAACACCGGCCAGTTCGAGCGCACGCTGATCATCGCCGACAAGGGCGCCTACGTTTCCTATCTCGAAGGCTGCACGGCGCCGCAGCGCGACGAGAACCAGCTTCACGCCGCCGTGGTCGAGCTCGTCGCGCTCGACGATGCCGAGATCAAATATTCGACGGTCCAGAACTGGTATCCGGGCGACAAGGACGGCAAGGGCGGCATCTACAACTTCGTCACCAAGCGTGGCGATTGCCGCGGCCCCCGCTCCAAGATCTCGTGGACGCAGGTCGAGACCGGCTCGGCGATCACCTGGAAGTACCCGTCTTGCATCCTGCGCGGCGACGACAGCCAGGGCGAATTCTATTCGATCGCGGTCTCGAACGGCTATCAGCAGGTCGATAGCGGCACCAAGATGATCCATCTCGGCAAGAACACGAAGAGCCGGATCATCTCGAAGGGCATCGCGGCCGGCCGTTCGGACAACACCTATCGCGGCCTCGTCTCGGCGCATCGCAAGGCCAGCGGCGCGCGCAATTTCACCAATTGCGACAGCCTCCTGATCGGCGACCAGTGCGGCGCGCATACCGTGCCCTATATCGAATCGAAGAATGCGAGCGCCGTCTTCGAGCATGAGGCGACCACCTCGAAGATCGCCGACGACCAGCTTTTCTACTGCCTGCAGCGCGGGCTTTCCTCGGAAGAGGCGGTGGCGCTGATCGTCAACGGCTTCGTCAAGGATGTCATCCAGCAGCTGCCGATGGAGTTCGCCGTCGAGGCCCAGAAACTGATCTCGATCAGCCTCGAGGGCAGCGTGGGCTGAGCCATGGCCGCAGGATCGATCACCGCGGCTGCTCTGGACCGGCGTCCCGTCGCGCTCGTGCTCAGCACGGGCGAGGCGATGGGCGATGCGCTGACGCGTATCGCCGGCTATCGCGCGCTCCGGATCGCGTTCCCGGGCCATCGGGTCGTGCATGTCTGCCGCTGGTCGTCGAGCCTGCTCGGCCCGCTGGCCTCGCTGGCGGCGGAGCTCGTCGACCAGATCATCGACGGCCAGTCGCTGACGCGCGGGCCGCGGCCGGTTCGCGACATCATCCGCGGCATCGGCAATGTCGAGGTCGTCATCGACCTGCGCTCCAATATGGGCGCCGCCTGGAGCTTCGTTGCCACGACGGGCACGCGCGTCCGTTATGTCGCGAATGTCGCCCTTTACGGTCTGCGCCGCGGCTTCCGCGCTTCCTTCGAGGCGCGGCCGGAGACCAACAGCCGCCGGTTCCATCGCGCGGTTGAATTGGCCGCCGGCCGGTTGCTGCCGTTCGATCCGTTTGTCGCGGTCAGCGAAACGGCGGCGCTCGCGGCGGACAAGGTGGTGCCCGAGGGCGCACGCTTCGTGCTGCTCGCACCGGGAACGTCGCAATCGCCCAAGGCATGGCCGGCGGCGAACTGGGTCGCTTTGGCCCGTCATCTGGTGACGCGCGGCGCGCAGCCGCTGTTCGTCGTAGGGCCGCAGGAGCTTGCAGAGCGCAACTGGATCGAGCGCGAATTGCCGGGAACGGCCGTGGTCGACATCCGTTCGGTCCGCGGGCCGGCGGAGCTGCCATGGCTGTTTCATGCGCTGGCCGCGCGTGCGGTCGGCAGCGTCACCGTCGAGGGCGGCATCGGCCACCTCGTCGCCACGACCGGCCAGCCGCTGGTCACCATATCCGGCGCGACCGACCTCCGCCGCTGGCGTCCGGTCACGCCCTATCACTGGTCGGCATCGGCGCACGAATTCGGGTCGCGCCGGACGGCCGACGTGCCGCTTGAGGCGGTCGTCGCCCGTGCCGAGGAAATGATCACCTTCGCGGACAGGACTCTGGCCGCCACCTCCATCCTGCCGGCCGCGCCCGTCAAGCGCATTGCCGGCTGAAGAAGACCAGGAACGAACGTCCATGCTCTCCATCAAGAACCTGCACGCCTCGATCGACGGACGCGAGATCCTGCGCGGCATCGACCTCGAAGTCCCGACCGGCCAAGTCCACGCCATCATGGGCCCGAACGGCTCGGGCAAGTCGACGCTGTCCTATGTCCTCGCCGGCCGCGAGGGCTACGACATCACCGACGGCTCGATCCTCTTCGACGGCGAGGAGATCGTGGAGACGCCGGCCGAGGAGCGTGCCGCAAAGGGCATCTTCCTTGCCTTCCAGTATCCGCTGGAGATCCCCGGCGTCGCGACCATGACCTTCCTCAAGGCCGCGATGAACGCGCAGCGCAAGGCGCGCGGCGAGACGGAACTGACGACGCCGGACTTCATGCGCCGCGTGAAGACATCGGCCGAGAAGCTCAACGTCACTCAGGAAATGCTGCGCCGGCCGCTCAATGTCGGCTTCTCGGGCGGCGAGAAGAAGCGCAACGAGATCCTGCAGATGGCGCTGCTTGAGCCGAAGCTCGCGATCCTGGACGAGACCGATTCCGGCCTCGACATCGATGCGCTGCGCGTCGTCTCGGACGGCGTCAATGCGCTGCGCTCGCCGGATCGCTCGATGCTGGTCATCACCCACTACCAGCGCCTGCTCGACCATATCGTGCCGGATGTCGTGCATGTGATGGCCGCCGGCCGCATCGTCCGCTCCGGCGGGCCGGAGCTGGCGCTGGAACTCGAGGCCAATGGCTATGCCGATTATGTCGGCGCGGCCGCGTGAGGGCATCATGAACGCCGAACTCCGCAGCCTCCGCACCGAGGCCGAGACCGCGCTCGCCGAGAGCTTCGCCGCGGCGCGCAACAGCCTGCCGGGCAGCGCGACGGTGAAGGCCGCCCGCGAGCGCGCCTTCGCCGCCTTCGAGGGCAAGGGCCTGCCGCATCGCCGCACCGAGCCGTGGCGCTATACCGATCTCCGCGCCCTGCTGCGCACCGTCCCGCCGCGCGCTGCCGGCGCTGCTGCCGCGACGGCGCTGCCCGCCGATCCGCTGCCGGGCCTTGATCGCGCCCGCATTGTCGTCGTCGACGGTGTCTGGCGGCCGGAGCTTTCCGACCTCGCCGGCCTCGACGGTGTCACCGTGACGGCGACGGAACGGCTCCTCGCAGAGGGCGACGAGCGCCTCGGCGGCCAGGCCGGCCGCCTCGACGACGCGATGGTCGCGCTCAACACCGCGCTGATGGCCGGCGGCGTCGCGATCGACGTGCCGGCGGGCGTCGACATCAACCGCGCCGTCGAGATCGCCCATGTCACGACCGGCGCGGTCGCGACCTATGTCCGCAACCACATCTGGGTCGGCGCGGGCGGTTCGCTGCGCGTCTTGGAGACCTTCGTCGGCGCCGATGCCGCCTATCAGGCGAATGTCGTGACCGAGGCGGTGATCGGCGACCGCGCCAAGGTCATCTGGGCCAAGCTGCAGGCCGAGGCCGCCTCGTCCGTGCATATCGGCACGCTTGCGGCCTCGATCGGCGCGGAGGCGCAGTTCGATCATCTGACGCTGATGACCGGCGCGGCGCTGTCGCGCTCGCAGAGCTTCGTCAGCTTCGGCGGCGAGTTCGCGCGCGCCGGCCTCTTCGGCGCCACCATGGTCGGCGGCCGCCAGCATGCCGACATCATGCTCGGCGTCGATCACGCGGTTCCGAATGGCGCCAGCCGCGAACTCTTCAAGGCGGTCATGGATGGCCGCGCCGAGGGCATCTTCCAGGGCCGCATCGTCGTGCGCCCCGGTGCGCAGAAGACCGACGGCCGCATGATGACGCAGGGCCTCCTGCTCTCCGAGGAGGCGACCTTCTCGGTGAAGCCCGAGCTCGAGATCTTCGCCGACGACGTGCAGTGCGCCCATGGCGCCACCAGCGGCCAGATCGACGAGGACATGCTGTTCTACCTGCTGGCGCGCGGCATCCCTCGCGCCGAGGCCGAGACGCTGCTCGTCACCGCCTTCCTCGCGGAGGCGATCGAGGGCCTCGGCGACGAGGCGATCGGCGAGGCCTTCGAGGTCGTTGCCCGCGACTGGCTGGCGCGGCGGGGAAGGATGGTCGCGCCATGAGCACGGAGTCTTTCGCGACATCGAGCGCGCCGTACGACGTCGAGGCGGTGCGGCGGGATTTTCCGATCCTGTCGCGTCTGATTCACGGCAAGCCGCTCGTCTATCTCGACAACGGCGCCTCGGCCCAGAAGCCGAAGGCGATGCTCGACGCGGTGATGAAGGCCTATTCCGAGGACTACGCCAACGTCCATCGCGGGCTGCATCATCTTTCGAACGTCTCGACGGAAGCCTATGAAAAGGCGCGAGAAACGGTTCGGCGCTTCCTGAATGCCGGCTCCGTCGACGAGATCATCTTCACGAAGTCGTCGACCGAGGCTATCAATCTCGTTGCTTCCTCGCTCGGCGTGTCCGAGATCGGCGAGGGCGACGAGATCGTGCTCTCGATCCTCGAGCACCACTCCAACATCGTCCCGTGGCATTTCCTGCGCGAGCGCAAGGGCGCGGTCATCCGCTGGGCGCCGGTCGCCGAGGACGGCACCTTCCTCCTCGACGAGTTCGAGAAGCTGATCGGCCCGCGCACCAAGCTGGTCGCGATCACGCATATGTCGAACGTCACGGGCACCGTCGTGCCGGTGAAGGACATCGTGCGCATCGCGCATGCCCATGGCGCCAAGGTGCTGATCGACGGCAGCCAGGCCGCCGTGCATCTGCCGGTCGATGTCCGCGATATCGACGCCGATTTCTACGCGATCACCGGCCACAAGCTTTACGGCCCGACCGGCATCGGCGTCCTTTATGGCAAGCGCGAGCTGCTCGCCGCCATGCCGCCCTTTCTCGGCGGTGGCGAAATGATCCGCGACGTGACTGAGGATCTCGTCACTTATGCGGAGCCACCGCACCGCTTCGAGGCCGGCACGCCGCCGATCGTCGAGGCGATCGGGCTCGGTGCTTCGCTCGACTATATGGACGGGCTCGGTCGCGAGGCGATCGCGGCCCATGAGGCGGATCTCGCCGCCTATGCGCATGAGCGGCTTTCCGCCATCAACAGCCTGCGCATCTATGGGACGGCCCGCGGCAAGGGCGCGATTATCGCCTTCGACATGGCCGGCGCGCATCCGCACGACATCGCGACGGTGCTCGACCATGAGGGCATCGCCGTTCGCGCCGGCACCCATTGTGCCCAGCCGCTCTTGCAACGCTACGGCGTCACCGCCACCTGCCGTGCTTCCTTCGGTCTCTACAACACGCACGGCGAGGTCGACCGTCTCGCCGAGGCGCTGCTGAAGGCGCAGCGCCTGTTTTCCTGATCCCGAGCAATCTCCCCAAGCATCGGACACAGCCATGACCAGCGAGACCATCGACGAGAAGGCGGCGGAAGCCGCGCTGCCGCTGGCGACACCCGGCGCCATTCCCGCGGAAGAGCTGGAGCGGCTGACCGGCGACATCGTGGCCGCTCTGAAGACGGTCTATGATCCCGAGATCCCGGCCGATATTTACGAGCTCGGCCTCATCTACAAGGTCGATATCGACGACGACCGCAATGTCGCCATCGACATGACTCTGACCGCGCCGGGCTGCCCGGTCGCCGGCGAGATGCCGGGTTGGGTGGAGAATGCCGTCGGCGCCATCCCCGGCATCGGCCGCGTCGACGTGACCATGGTGTTCGATCCGCCCTGGTCGCAGGACCGGATGTCGGACGAGGCGCGCGTCGCGCTCGACTGGTACTGAGGACCCGCCATGGCTGCGCCGCGCATTTCCGGCGTTCTGGAGACCGCGCTCTATGTCGACGACATGGAGCGGGCGGTTCGCTTCTATCGCGATGTCGTCGGCTTGAAGCTCATGTCCGGCGAGGGCGATCCGCGCTTCGCTGCCTTCGATGCCGGCCCATCCAGCGTGCTGCTGATCTTCCGCCGCGGCGGCACCCTCGCCGATATCGTGCTGCCGGGCGGCCGCATTCCGGCGCATGACGGCAGTGGTCCGCTGCACTTTGCGCTCCGCATCGCCGATGCCGATTACGAGCCCTGGCGGCGGCATCTCGCCGATAGGGGCGTAGCGATCACCGCCGAGATGATGTGGCCGCAGGGTGGGCGCAGCCTCTATTTCGCCGATCCCGATGGTCACGTCGTCGAACTGGCGACGCCGGGCATCTGGGCCAACGATCCCTCGAACAATTCCTGAATGATCGCCGCATCTTGCGATAGCGGGTGCGATCGCCGATCTTAAGGGCAAGCAATGAAGCGCGGCCTTGGTCGCGGAAGTGGAGAAATCCGATGGGCGTCCGTTCACGCTTTGCCGTCATGTCGCTGACCGAGGCCGCCGCCGACCGCATCCGCGAGATCGTCGAGGACAGCGACGAGCCAGTCGCCGGCCTCAGGATCGGCGTCAAGAAGGGCGGCTGCGCCGGCATGGAATATACGATGCTGAAAGTGGCCGAGCCCGATGCGAAGGATGAGCGCATCGACGCGCATGGCGTCAGCGTCTTCGTCGATCCCTCGGCGGTGCTGTTCCTGATCGGCACGACGATGGACTTCGAGACCACCAAGCTCCGCTCCGGCTTCGTCTTCCGCAATCCCAACGAGGTCTCGGCCTGCGGCTGCGGCGAATCCGTGATGCTGAAGCCCGGCGAACTGCCGCCCGTTCCGGCCGCCTGAGCCGACATGGTCGCGGTGCTGTTCGAGCGGCTGAAGCGCGACGCCGCGCCTGCATGGTCCGCTTATGTCGACCATGAATTCGTGCGCGGCCTCGGCGACGGCTCGCTGCCCAAGCCGGCGTTCCAGCACTATCTCGTCCAGGATTATCTCTTCCTGATCGAGTTCGCGCGGGCCTATGCGATCGGCGTCTACAAAGCGCCTGACCTCGCCGAGATGCGCAAGGCGGCCGATGGCATTGGGGCGATACTCAACGAGACCTCGCTGCATCTGCGACTCTGCGCGTCCTGGGGGCTGTCGACGGACGCGGTCGCCGCGACACGCCAGGCGCGCGCCACCATCGCCTATACGCGCTTCGTGCAGGAGGCGGGGCTGCGCGGCGACATGCTCGATCTCGTGGTCGCTCTCTCGCCCTGCGTCGTCGGCTATGCAGAGATCGGCGCGGCACTGGCTGCGCGGGGGCAGGGGCTCCAAGACGGCTCCAACCCTTATGCCGCATGGATCGCGGAATATGCCGGCGAAGCCTATCAGGCCCTCGCCTTCGACAGCCTTGCGCAGATCGACCGCCTCGCCGCCCGCTCGCTGACCGAGGCGCGCTATCCCGCCCTCTTGGCGCTGTTCGAGGAGGCGGTCCGGCTCGAGGCCGATTTCTGGCAGATGGGCCTCGACGGCTCGATGTGAGGCGCCATGGCCGACCGCGAATTCCTCGAGGAACTGTTCGAGCCGGTCGGCCGCGTCGAGCTCAAGCGCATGTTCGGCGGGCTCGGGGCCTTCCGAGACGGGCTGATGTTCGCGCTCGTCCTCGATGACGCGATCTATCTCAAGAGCGACGAGACGACGCGCGGGCGCTTCGAGGCCGAGGGCTGCGGCCCCTTCACCTATGCGAAGAAGACCGGCCAATCGGTTTCGCTCAGCTACTGGCAGATGCCGGAGCGGCTGATGGACGACGCCGAGGCGTTCCGGGCCTGGGCGCTCGAAGCCGTCGCGGTGGCGCATCGAGCCGGATCGGCCAGGGGACCTGCCAAGAAGACGAGCCCGCGGAAGCGGAAGCCACCGCAATAGGAGCCGGCCCGGTCATCGTCGATGCCGGGCCGTGTCTCATTCCGGATCGAACTCAGCCGTTCGGGCACATCACGGGGGCGTTGACGGACGAACCCGCCTGATTGCACGAGCCGGGCGAGCCGAGCTCCTGGTTCGACTGGCAACCCGCGAGGGCGAAAGTGGCGACGATCAGAGCAAAAGCGATACGCATGGCAATCCCCAGCAACAATCAAGCGAGACTAGCGGTGCCCGGCCGCCCTGTCGAGACGGCGGCCGGACGCTCGGTTTCTGCACTATGGCTGCAACGGATTAAGGATTGATGGCGACGGCAGCGGTCGGCACCCCGCCGCCTTCGCCCGTCCGCGCCGCGAGGGCGACATCGCGCAATTGCGAGAGATCGACCTTGCCGGAGCCGAGCAGTGGCAGCCTGCCGACGGCGACGACCGCTTTCGGCAGCTGGATCTCGGAGAAGCCCTTGGCGCGGCCGAAGCGCTGCAACTCGCCGAGATCGGGATGCGGGCGCTCGGTCACGAGAACGATCTCCTCGCCCTTGCGCTCGTTGGGGACCGCGGTCGCCGCGCTCGCATGCTCCGGCCAGAATTCCCCTGCCAGCGCCTCGATGGCGGCGAGCGACACCATCTCGCCGCCGACCTTGGCGAAGCGCTTGGCGCGGCCGGCGATGGTGATGAAGCCGCGGCCGTCGACCGTCACGATGTCGCCAGTGTCGTACCAGCCGCCCGCCGGCGGCTCGAGCTGACCCGGCGCCTCGGCGCGGAGATAGCCGCGCATGACATTCGGGCCGCGCACCAGCAGCCGTCCGCCTTCCGCGATGCCGGGGACGGGCTCCAGCTTGAGTTCGATGCCGGGCAGCACGCGACCGACCGAGCCGGGCCTGTTGGCCATCGGCGTGTTGATCGCGATCACCGGCGCCGTCTCGGTCGTGCCATAGCCTTCGAGAATGCGGAGGCCGAACTTCTCGGCATAGAGCCGGCGCGTCTCGGCCTTCACGGCCTCGGCTCCGGCGAAGATGTAGCGCACGCTGTAGAAGTCATAGGGATGCGCCATGCGCGCATAGCCGGCGAGGAAGGTGTCGGTGCCGAACAGGATTGTCGCGTTCACGTCATAGGCGATCTCGGGAACGATCCGGTAATGCAGCGGCGAGGGGTAGAGCATCTGCCGGACGCCGGAATAGAGCGGCAGCAGGCAACCGGCCGTGAGCCCGAAGGCATGGAAGAGCGGCAGCGCGTTGAGGACGACATCCTCGCGCGAGAAGTCGATGACGCTCGAAATCTGCTGGCGGTTCGACTCGATCGCGGCATGGCTGAGCGAGACGCCTTTCGGCAGACCTTCCGAGCCGGAGGTGAACAGCACCACCGCCTCGTCGTCGGCGCTTCCCTGGCGGCCGAAGCGGAGCCGGCTCATCGCGAGCGGCGCGATGCCGCCGAGAAGCGCCAGGAGCTTGGCGAGCGGGCCGATCTCGCTCCGGACATCCTCCAGATAGAGGATGGTGCAGGATGGGGCGAGGGCGCCGATGAGGGGCTGCAGCCGGCCCTTCTCGACGAACTGCCGCGAGGTGATGACGAGCTTCAATTCGGCGGCGCGCCGCGCGGCGTCGATCGCGGCCGGACCGGCGGAGAAGTTGAGCATCGCCGGCACGCGGCTTCCCGCCTGCAATGCGAAGAAGGTAACGACGGCGGCGATCGTGTTGGGCAGGAGCACTCCGACGCGCTCGCCCGGGCTGGTGCGCTTGGCCAGCGGCCGGCCGAGCGCGAAGGCGCCGCGGATGATCTCGCGATAGCCGACCGGCGAGCGCGTCACGTCCTCCAGCACGGGCCGGGCGCCATTGAGGCTGCGGGCATGCACGAGGCTCTCGAACAGCGTCCGCGGCGGCTCGCTGGTCGAGAAGACCATTTCGGTCATGATGTCCTGGAGATGGGCGCCTGCCGCGGCGCGGCGCCGGCGTCCGACGAGGCCGGCGGGCAGTTCGATCGTGCGCGGCGGCAGCACGGTCAGGTGCATGCGCGGGAAGAGGCGGCGCTTCACCTTGCCCTTGAGCCGCGAGAAGATCGAATATTGCGCGCCGGCGATGCGCAGCGGGATGACGGGCACCCCGGCGAGGCCCGCGATCATGGCCGGGCCGTCATAGACCTTCATCAGCGCGCCGGTGACGGTGATCCGCCCCTCGGGGAAGATCACCAGCCGCCGACCTTCCTTCACGAGCTTCACCATGGTGCGCACGGTGAAGGGGCTGGTCGGATCGACCGGCACCAGATCGAAGAAGCGGAAGGCCGGCCGCACCCACCAGCGATCGGCGATGAAGCGGTTGATCGCGAAGACGGGCTTGCCCGGCAGCAGGCAGCCGATCAGCACCGCGTCGAGGAACGAGGTGTGGTTGACGACGACCACGGCCGAGCCTTCGCCCTCGCCATAGTTCTCGATCCCCTCGACGCGCGCGCCGAAGAAGAGCTGCAGCAGGCGATGGCCGAAAGCCTTGATCACCTCGTCGGGGATGAGGCGCAGGCAGATGATCGCGGCGCCGATATTGGCGATGCCGAGCCAGAAGAGAAGCTGCAGCGTCGTGCCGCCCGCAGCGAGGAGGCCGGCCGAGACGACCGTGCCGCCCACCATCAGCGCCGCGTTCATGATGTTGTTGCCGGCGATCGCCGCCGAGCGCTCGTTCTCCGCGGCGCGCGATTGCAGCAGCGCATAGAGCGGCACGGTGAAGAGGCCGCCGCCGAAGGCGATGCCGACAAGGTCGAGCAGCACGCGGAGGCCCGCCGCCGAGGTCGCGAAATCGACGACGCTGAGGAGGTCGGCGCCGGGCAGTCCGCCGAGCGCCGGCGCGGAACGCGCGAGGTCGATCATGAACAGGGCCATGACAAGCCCGCCGATCGGCGTATGCCGCGCCGAGATGTGACCGCCGAGCAGCTTGCTCGTCGCCGCCGAGCCGAGCGCGATGCCGACGACGAAGGCCGCGACCAGGAGATTGGCCACCACTTCGTCGACCCGGAGCGTCGATTTCGCGAATTCCGGGAAGAGCGACATCACGACGAGGCCGATCATCCAGAACCACGAGATGCCGAGCACTGCGAGGAACAGCGACTTCCGCCGGCGGATGGCGGCGAAGGCGCCGCGATTGGCCTCGACGAAGGAGAAGCGGAAGGGCGGCGCGTCGGCGGCCGGCGGGGCAGGGGGCACGAAGAAGGCCGCGACGGCTCCGGCCACCGCGGCGCCGACGAGGCCCGCCACCGCGATCCAGGTGCCGCCGAGCCCGATCGTCAATCCGCCGAACAGCGTGCCGAGCAGGATCGCCACGAAGGTCGAGCCCTCGAACAGCGCATTGGCCGCGACGAGGCGCCGGCGCTCGACGAGTTGCGGCAGGATCGAATATTTCGCCGGCCCGAAGATCGTCGACTGAACGGCGTAGAGGAACATGCCAAGGAGCGCGAGCGGCGCGGAATGGATGACAATCGCGGTCGACGAGATGATCGCAAGGATGATCTCGGCCACTCGCGTCCAGCGCACGACGAGGCGTTTGTCGATCGAATCCGAGAGCCGGCCCGAGATGCCCGAAAACAGGAAGAAGGGCAGCATGAAGACGCCGCCGGCGAGCGTCACCGCGACCTGCGGCGACAGACCGAACAGGTCGGCGCCGCCATAGGCGACCATGAATCCGAAGGCGCTCTTGAGCGCGTTGTCGGCGAAGGCGCCGAACCACTGCACGACGAAAAGCGGCAGGAAGCCGCGCGTGCGGAGCAGCGAGGGCGGGGCTGCGGAAGTGGGGGCGGCGTCCATGGGATCGAGCCTCGGTCGGTTTCTGCGCGGTGGCAAGGACAGTCTGTTTTGAACGACGTTCAATTGCCTATCACTGTTTTGAACGCCGTTCAATATCGGCTATGGTGATCGCCGACACACCGCGCCGACCGAGCGCAGCAAAGCCGACCGCCGGCCTGACAGGAAGGACGATGGCTCGTCGCAACGACCACACCCCTGACGAACTCCGCGCCATGGCGCTGGCCGCGGCGCGGGAGATCGCCGCGGCCGAGGGGCTTCGCGGGCTCGCGGTCCGGCGCGTCGCGGAGAAGATCGGCTATGCGCCGGGCACGCTCTACAATCTCTTCGACAGCCTCGACGCGCTGATCCTCGCGCTGAATGGCGAGACGCTGGCGCGCCTCGGCATGGAACTCGTGAGGGCCGCCGAGGGCAATCCGGCCGGCCGCGCCGCCGCGCTCGTCGACGCCTATTTCGATTTCGTCGAGCGGCAGCCTCTGCTGTGGTCGGTCATCTTCGAACACCGCATGCCGGGCGAGGGCGACCTGCCCGCTTGGTACAGCGAGGGCCTGTCGGGGCTGATCGATGGCACGGTCGCGGCGCTCGCTCCGGTGCTCGGAGACTGGCCGGAGGAGGACCGCCGCCCCGCTGTCGTCGCCATGTGGGCCGCGTTGCACGGATTGTCGATGCTCGCGGTCAGCGGCAAGCTGGCGCTCGTCTCGGATGCGCCGCCGCGCAGCCTCGGCCATCTCGTGGTGAACCGGGTGATCGGCGGCGGATAGCGGCCGGAGAGGGTGTGACCTTGGTCGCTCGTCAGGATTGTCGTCAAATGCTAAGGCGAGCCAATGATGGAGGGGTGCCGGGCGGCCGGTGCCCATGACGAGAGGCGGGGGAGCGACGTGCAGATCGCCGACATGGTTTCGAAACTGGCGCGGACCAGTTTCTTCAATGGTCTCGAAAAGGACGACCTGGTTCGCCTCGCCCAGATCGCGCGCGTCACGACCTATCCCGCCGATACCGTACTCTTCTCGCAGGGCGACGAATCCGACGGCCTCTATGCGGTGGTGCGCGGCATCGTGCGCATCTTCATCACGGCCGAGGATGGGCGCGAGCTGACGATCCAGCTGTTCGAGGAAGGCGAGGTGATCGGCGAGATCGCGCTCATCGACGGGCTGCCGCGCAGCGCCGGCGCCGCGACGCTGACCGAGACGCAGCTGATCTTCGTGCCGCGCCAGCCCTTCATGGCGCTGCTCGATTCATCGCCGCGGCTGCAGCGCCAGATCCTGCTCGGCCTTTGCGAGCGGCTGCGCCACACCAACGACCAGATGAACCGCGCCGTCTTCCACGACCTGCGCCACCGCCTTCTGGTGCTCTTGCGCCAGCTCGCGCTCATCCATGGCAGCATCGACAAGGATCAGGCCGTCGTCGCGCTCGACCTGACCCAGGGCACGCTGGCACAGATGCTCGGCGCCAGCCGCGAGGCGGTGAACAAGCAGATCCGCGCGCTCATCAAGGAGGGCCGCCTGTCGCTCGACGGCCATCACATCATCATCCACCGCTCGGTGAAGGAGCCGTAGCGGCCGGTCGGGGGCGCCAAAGCAATGCCCTCGCCCCGGCCATCTCCCTGAGGGAGAGGCGGCCATTCGTCTGGTACCGACGTTGATGAAAGGCGAAACCTCACCCTCTCCCCATGGGAGAGGGCGGGGTGAGGGCCTTCCCCTTATGTCCGCAGTGCAGCGATCGCGGCGACGAGGCCGGCGGTCGAGGCATCGCGCTTGTCGGCGCTTTCCCTGCCTTCGATCATCGGCAGCAGTTCCTTGGCGAGCTGCTTGCCGAGCTCCACGCCCCACTGGTCGAAGGAATCGATGCCCCAGATCGTGCCCTGCACGAAGACCTGGTGCTCGTAGAGCGCGATCAGGCGTCCGAGCGTGAACGGATCCAGCAGCTGGTAGAGAATGGTGTTGGTCGGCCGGTTGCCGGGGAAGGTCTTGTGCGGCGCGAGGCGGTCGGCCTCGGTCGGCGGCTTGCCCTCGGCGATCAGCTCGGCGCGCGCTTCCTCGGTCGTGCGGCCCTTCATCAGCGCTTCCGTCTGCGCCAGGCAGTTGGCGAGCAGCAGATGCTGGTGGACGTCGTCCTTCTCATGGGCGCGGGCACCGACGATGAAGTCGGCCGGGATCGGGTCCGTGCCCTGGTGCAACAGCTGGTAGAAGGCGTGCTGGCCGTTGGTGCCGGGCTCGCCCCAGACGAGCGGACCGGTCGGCTGCGTCACCGGGCTGCCGTCGAGCATCACGCGCTTGCCGTTCGATTCCATGTCCTGCTGCTGCAGATAGGCGGCGAAGCGCAAGAGGCGCTGGTCATAGGGCAGCACCGCCTTGGCCGGGAAGCCGAGCACGTTGCGGTTCCAGACGCCGACCATGCCGAGCAGCACCGGCAGGTTGCGGTCGAGCGGCGTGTCGCGGAAATGCAGATCCATCGCATGCGCGCCGGCGAGGAAGGCGCGGAAATTCTCCGGCCCGATGGCGAGCATCACCGGCAGGCCGATCGCCGACCACACCGAATAGCGGCCGCCGACCCAGTCCCAGAAGCCGAAGGTGCGGTCCGAGGCGATGCCGAAGGCATTGACCTTGTCGAGTGCCGTGGACATGGCCGCGAAATGATCGCCGACCGCCTCCTCGCCGAGCGCCGCGACGATCCACTGCCGGGCGGTCGCCGCATTGGTCATCGTCTCGACGGTGGTGAAGGTCTTGGACGCGACGAGGAACATCGTCGTCGCCGGATCGAGGTCCTTCAGCGTGTCATGGATATGCGCGCCGTCGACATTGGAGACGAAATGCGCGCGCGGGCCGTCGTGATACGGGCTGAGCGCCCGCGTCACCATGGCCGGGCCGAGATCCGAGCCGCCGATGCCGATATTGACGACATCGGTGAACTTGCCGCCCTTGCCGGCGATGGCGCCGCTGCGGACCTTGTCGGAGAAGGCGCTCATCGCGTCGAGCACGGCATGGACGTCCGGCACGACGTCGTGGCCGTCGACCTTGTAGCTCTCGCCCGGCTGCGCGCGGAGCGCGACGTGCAGCACCGCGCGGTTCTCGGTGACGTTGATCTTGTCGCCGGCGAACATCATCGCCCGGCGGCCCTCGACATCGGCCGCGCGGGCGAGGTCGAGCAGGGCGACGACGGCTTCGGTGTCGATGCGGTTCTTGGAATAGTCGAGCAGCATGCCGTCGGCCGAAAGCGACAGGCGCTGGAAGCGCTGCGGATCGGCCGCGAACATCTGGCGCATCGACTGCGCCTCGACGCGATCCTTGTGGCTGCGCAGGGCGGCGAAGGCGTTCGCGACGGCAGCCGCCGCAGCGGCTGTACGGACGGCGGACATGGCGTTCATCCTCGGCATCTGTGGCGGAGCGCATCCGACATACGACGGCTGCCGCGCTTCGGCAAGGCGCTCTCCCGAAGCAGCAATGGCGTGAAAGGCCTTGGAAACCAAAGCATGATCGACCATTCTGCGCCGCGTCACTGGCGGAACCGTTTCAGAGCAACGTCTTGCAGAGCAAAGCCGATACCGAACTCGTCCGCCGGCAGAATCGCGGCCTCGTCCTCGAGGCGCTGCGCCGGGAAGGGATGATGGCCCGGGTCGAGCTCGGCCGCATCACGGGCCTCAGCCCCGCCACGATCTCGGCCATCACCGCCGATCTCCTGGCCGAGAATCTCATCGTCACCGCGGCGATCGACGACAAGGCCGAGCGGCCGATCGGCCGTGGCCGGCCGCGCGTTGCGCTGTCGCTGAATGCCGAGGCGGCCTATGTGCCCGGCGTCAAGATTTCGCTCAACTCGGTGACGCTACTGCTGGCCGACTATTCGGGCCATCTCGTCGAGACGAGCCGCCATCCGATCCCGACGGTCGGCCCGGAGGCGCCCGAATTCGTACCGCGTCTCGCGGCGCTGATCCGCGACGAGCTCGGCAAGCGGGGCATTCCGCTCCGCCAGGTGCCGGTCATCCCCGTCGCCATTCCCGGCGTCGTCGACCGCACCACCGGCCGCCTCGTCTGGAGCCCGACGGTGTCGGTCGATGTCGGCGCCGTCCCGGGTCCACTCTCGGAAGCGCTCGGCGTGCCGGTCTCGATGACCAACGACGTCGACATGATGGCGCAGGCGCTGAACTCGCGCGATCCGAAGCGCTTCGGCGGCACCTTCGCCATCATCTTCATCGCCTATGGCATCGGCA
>Ga0209933_1001767_pt1 | contig 16705 bp, 9 predicted proteins | sample ThiBiot_300_biof_FD_183944 | JGI IMG/M metagenome (GOLD analysis project Ga0209933, IMG submission 183944) | Wastewater bioreactor microbial communities from Cape Town, South Africa - Thiocy_cont_300_biof (SPAdes) | ecosystem: Engineered > Bioremediation > Thiocyanate > Unclassified | place...
TTTTAAGGAAACGGAGGCTAGCGTGGTCGAGAGTAAAATCTGGAAATTGACTAACACTGAGAGACGGGCAACTCAACTAAGCAATGGGAGTATATTGATTGATACTAAAATCTTGGAGACGGATTATCGGGGCAGTCAGCGTTTAGTCCATAGTATCTTATCCCGGTCGAAACGCCTACCTGTATCAGCCAACACACTGATCGCACCCTGGAGTCATTATATGGATGGCATCCAATTTAGAGGGTATTATGATTTTGTGCTGGGCATTGCCAGTAAAATCTGCCGCCTGAAACAGGGGCTCTCCCCGCTGCAATTTCAGGAGACAGTTGTTGCCTATCCACTTCTGCATACTACCTATGAACACGAGTTTTTAGGGTTACTGGGCTTTCATCCCCAGCGGATTTTAGATAGCCGCGTTTACGATGTTAATTTTCAAAATTGTCTGATCGGCAGTAGTGGTCACTGGTACTATCCAAACCGAGCCGATATTGTTTTGTTGAAGTCACATTTGGAACAGGTCCTCCTACCTAAAGTGGAGACACGTGATCGACTTTACATCAGACGATCAGGCAGGCGAAGAGTCCGAAACGAACCAGAACTGCTGGCAATGCTAAAAAAATATGAGTTTACCATTATTGACGATAAGCCACGTACAATTCGTCAACAGGTAAGTTTGTATAAAAATGCCTCAGTAATTATAGGGCCTCATGGCGCTTCGTTCACGAATTGCATATTCTGCGAGCCAGGTACACATCTGATTGAGTTATTTTCCCCGGCTTACCGCCCTGATTATTTTCGATATATCGCCCACATTATGGGATTAACCTATTCCGCTTATTGCTATGGGAGATTGACTGCTAATCCAATGAGTCAAATGGATGCAGATATACTGGTATCAGTGGATGAGTTAGAGCGGGGATTAGTTTCCTTGTTCACTACGAATCGATTGAGCCAGGATGTTTCCTCGGGCCGCTGGCGACACGGTTGATTCATACTTTTTTATCTGCGGTGAGTAGGTGACTACACTATTCACCTACTCACCGCGTACGCACGAAACCGCCAAATCAGGTATGAAAGTGTTTTTTTTTCTTTGTTTTTTAATGATTCCAGGGGTCAGTGTCGCACAATCTGCCTCACCTGCCTTTGGTTTTCAATATGATCTTAGTCCAACTGTTTGGGTGAATGGAAGGAATTTGCGTAATCCCTGGGTCGGGGGCTTGAATGCAACTCAATACGCAACTGTACGCCTAAACGATGATACACGCGATGATCTGGTTGTTTTTGATCGAACAACTAGTAAAGTCACTACCTTCCTGGCTACTGAAAATCCTACTGGTAATGGAGTGGTCTGGCAATATGCGCCCGAGTATGAAAGTCTATTTCCTGCCATTTCTAGCTGGTTAATCATGGTTGATTATGATGGCGATGGACGAAAGGATCTGTTTACGTTAGGCGGAGGTGCCACCCGAGCCTATCGAAATGTCCTGCAAAACGGTTTAATATCCTTCCAGCTAACGGCTGATCCGATTATGACCATAGGTTTTGCGGGCAGCCAGATACTCTATACTGGATCTACGGATTTACCGGCTATTCTCGATTATGACGGGGATGGGGACGTTGACATTCTGTCGTTTGATCCAACGGGCAATTTGATTGATTACCACCAGAACATGAGCGTTGAACGAACGGGAAAAAAGGAGGGTCTGGATTTTCTGCGAACCAGTTGCCAGCTATGGGGCCATTTCTTAAAAGAGTTCTGCAACGATTTTACGTTTGGCATTCAGTGTGATGGTTCCACCATTCTATCAAAACCGAGTGAAAGAGGATCGAGGGTTAAGCACGCTGGCAACACAATGACTATACTGGATGTGAATGGGGATGGAAAGAAAGATATGTTGTTCGGATTTGTATCCTGTACCAACATTGCCGTCTTATATAACTCGGGAACCAACGATGAAAACGCGAATTTTACTGCTTTCGACAGTCTATATCCCGCTCAGAACCCAGTCAATTTTCCGGCCTACGCAGCCACGTTCTGGGAAGATGTGGATGGGGACGGTATTAAAGATTTACTAGCCTCCACCTTCAGTGACATGAACGAAAACTACGCCTACGACTTTAGGGCATCCGGTTGGTTCTATCGAAACGTTGGTACGAATCAGTTACCCAGTTTTCGATTAGTGCAGAAAGATTTTCTTCAGGATACGATGCTTGATTTAGGTGAAAGCGCAGCACCAGCTCTTGCTGATCTGGACGGGGACGGGGACCAGGATTTATTGATTGGCTACAGTGGCATCCGTTCAGGAACAACATATCGGGCGGGACTCTGGCATTTTGACAATATAGGGACGATCCAGCGTCCAGCGTTTACACTCGTGACGACCGATTACCTGGGCTTAACACATAGCCTGGGATTAAGCGATGTTGTTCCTTCGTTTACGGATGTTGACGGAAATGGTAGCGTTGACCTTGTAGTGACAGGAACAGGCAGAAGTGCTGAAATTCGAGTTTTTCTGAATGCCGCACCGAAAGGTTCAGCGGCTGACTATAAGTCAACGAACGTTACACGATGGCCTAATCCAGGAGGGCAGATGATTCCGGGGGAGCGTATAACTCTATTTGATGTAGACCGGGATGGTAAGGTGGATCTATTGGTAGGAAAAAATGATGGCACGATTCAATACTATCGGAATACGGGTACCACTACGAATCCGGTTCTACTGCTACAGAATCAAAATTTTGGGGGATTTACAAACGATAATTCCTATTACGATCGGGCACGGTCACTGGTAATTGCTGATCTTAACGGTGATCGGAAGAATGAACTTATTGCGGCATCCACCAATGGCCGTATTCGAATTTACCAATTCCCGGAAACGGTAAATCAATCCCTGACGTTGCTAGACTCATTGCCCTCATTACTCCCTCCAGGTAAAGGCTTGATTGCCACAGTAGCTGATTTGGATGGGGATCAGTTGCCCGATTTAATGGTTGGTAGTGTGGCTGGAGGGGTACGATACTTTAAAAACACATCTCAAAAAATTCTCGTCACTGACCTTCCAGAGGAAAGAATAGGCCCCTGGGCATTCCCAAATCCGACGGATCGGTTTATAACTGTTAAACCTCCTTATTCGGGATGTTTGGAAATATTTTCGCTAACTGGCCAGAGGATGTTAGTAGTTCAGGATGTAAATGCTAGTATTGAAACCACAGTTGATCTAAAAGGACTTATTGACGGTATATATATGTTGCGACTATCGAGCAATAATCATGCTACACAAATCCAGAAAGTGCTTATACAATCAAATTAACTAAATGAGTGTATTCAATCCGTCCATCTAAGCAGAGATTCTCTGCATTTCATTGTCTTAAACTAATTGATCAAACTAAAAGGACGTTTGATTTCCCTTGCACTCTTTTCTTTACTACTAAACAGGTTTTATTCAGCAAAAGAGTACATGTCGGAAATTTGCCGAAGCGTCCCGCGACGGCGTACCGTGCCCGGCGGCAGCGGCCTTCCGCCTATTTGTTTGGTTAGGCCCAAAATTATTTAAAACAGTTTCAGGTGTGGGTCAAGGTGAGTCGTAATAGCAAATCGTTTTTGGACAGATTAATCGAGTTCAATCCCGAATTGCTTGAAGGAGCTATTTATATCGATTGTCAAATTCTACTGTATAAACTCGCTGGATGAGTTAACGACGGATCATTCATTGGGTAGAGTTGCCTTGATTTTACAATTCTGAAAACTTTCTAAATAGGAAGTCACTATGCCAACAATACGTTCAGTATTAGATAAGGCTCTTCAGCAGGAGTTTGAAAATCCTCCCCTGTTGAATTATACTCAACGAAAGATTAGTTTTAGTGTAGACGAAGTATTAAGACCTGTTTTACGACAGTTAGAAACACCTGTGAACCAAGTGGGCTTTTTACTCCAGCTGGGGTATTTTAAGCTAGCCTCTCGTTTTTTTACCCGAAATACATTTCGAGCAAAAGATTGGGCCTTTGTGATTAGCCGACTCCAGTTTACAGAGATGCCAATCCGGATTCAGGACTATACCGATTCAACGATGCGTTATCACCGCCAGTTGATTCTAAGCTTTTGTGGAGCCGAACCCTTTCGAGGTAGGATTCAGTTGCATTGTCAACAGGAATCTGATCGATTAATCGAAAAAGGGCTCCCGTTACAGGTTGCGTTTGGTAGCCTTTGTGAGTATCTCCGCAGCCACCGATGGGAAATTCCATCCTATTCTAAACTAGCGGTTTTAATTCATAAATCAGTTAATCACTTCCAGGCTTCAATCGAGGTGAAGTTAAACACTTACCTGCAACCTCATCAAAAAAAACTTCTCAATGATTTATTGGATCAACTTCCTTCAGAAGATGGGGTTACACCGACTAACTCTCCTTTACTGTTAACCCAGCTTCGGGATACCGATGAATTACTGACTATTCGGGCGATCCGTCAGAACGCTGTTCAGTTACGGCACTTGAAAGACCTTTATTACCAATGCCAGCCTGTAATGCAGGCACTTAATCTGCCAGAAGGACTCGTTGAAACATATGCCCTCCAGCTCATGCGAGGTAGGGCCTGGCAGGTTAAGCTTTGGAAAAATAGAGAACTCTATCTCCTCTGTTTTATTGAATATCAATATTTTTATGTCAGTGACGTTTTGATAAAAACTTTCGCAACAGCTGTTCAAGAACATATTCATCAATGCGATCGTAAACGGGAACAGCATCGATTATCCAATTACCAGCAGAACTTAGAGCAACTTCGAACAATCTTACTTTGCTATATTCAGCAGGCCAAATTGATACAGAGCCGCCAGGAGAAAACAACTGATGTTCTGTTTTCATTTATTGATGCCTTATCTGATAGGGATCAGCCAGCAACCCAATTATTTCTTCAGCAACTACCCTATGTAGAAGACCTGTTTGAGCAACTCAATGATCAGGTAAAGGATATAGATTATTTGGAACGTGTGGAAGCTGAATCGCTGAAACTACAGGCACGGGTTGGTGATATCATGCGCCATGTAGAATTTCAGGTGGAGGCTCATGCAACTCCTTTAAAAGAAGCCCTCCTCTATTTTCAGAAGCATCAGGGACAATTGGGCGAAAATGCGCCAATCGATTTTTTACCAGTAAGGATTCGATCAGTAATTAAAAATCAGAAAGGTAAATTACGGGTAAGTCTTTACAAAGCCTTGCTGGCTCGTCAATTGATGCGAGGCTTAAAGAATGGGTTAGTTTATGTTCCAACGTCACATCAACACAGATCAATCGATGCTTACCTGATCGATGAGCAGCAATGGCAAAACCGAAAATCGGATTTGTTACAGCAGGCAAATATGTCCCATTTGACCCACTGGTCTACTGTCCGTGAACGCTTTGCCCTTAAACTGAAAAAGCAACTAAGGGTAACAACCGATCGAATACAATCCGGGAAGAATCAATATTTTGAAAAACGACGAAACAATTCCTGGCGCATAACCACGCCTACTCTGGCAGAGCTTGAGGACGCCGATATTGACTTGTTTCCTCAAGACCGGATCATTTCCCTATTTGAGATTTTAGAAACGGTCAATCGAAGCTGTGACTTTCTGAATTGTTTTGAGTCGGCTCGCAGTCGTCACGGTCCCCAGAAGCCATCCACTTCGTTATGTTTTGCCGCTATTATGAGCTTAGGCTGCAATTTGACGACGGATAGACTAGCCAAAGCGTCTAAAAATATTTCAGCGTCTTCGTTGGAAACCACGGTACGCAATTATTTTAACTCGGCAAATTTAGTACAAGCCAATAATCAAGTCAGTAGCTTAATTGAGCGTATAAGCCGGTCTGGGCTAATTCCACACCTCGATTCCGATCAGCGCACCGCAAGCGATGGTCAAAAATTTAAAGTTATTTTCAATTCAATTCATAGTACCTATTCCGGAAAATATTTCGGAAAAGATAAAGGCATTACGATTTATAGTTTTATCAACAATGTTCATAATTTATTTTACTCAACTGTATTTTCAGCCTCTGACCGAGAAGCCTGGTATGTGATAGATGGCCTGCTTCATAATGATGTAATCCGCTCATCGGTTCATACAACGGACTCTCACGGGGCAACCGAACCAATTTTTGCCGTTTCCTATTTACTTGGCATTGATTTTCAACCAAGAATGAGTCATGTATCTCAAAAATTAATGTACTCCATGGATAATTTGGACATGAATCCTTTAGAACAAATTGGTTGTACGATTGGTCCACCTGTCGATGAACGATTGATTGAGGTACAATGGGATCGTATTCTAAAACTCCTGGTTACGTTTAAATTGAAACATAATCTGGCTTCATTGGTGATGAAACGGTTGAATTCATATGCTGTACATAATCCGTTATACCGTGCTCTTTCAGAATTAGGCAAACTGGTCCGCACCGAGTTTTTGCTCCGTTACATCGATGAGGAGGAACTTCGGCATCAAATTCATCGGCAACAGGAAAAGATGGAAAGTGCACAAGCCCTGAGTCGAGTGGTAGCTTATGGAAATAATGGCGTTTTAAATTACGCCAATCAGGAGGAACTCCAGACGATGGAAGGTTGTAAGCGACTTATTACAAATTCAATTATCTGTTGGAATTATTTGTACCTAAGCCGCCTATTATTACAGGCTAATGAAAGTGAGCGCAAGGTATTAATGCGCATTATACCTCGAAGTTCTCCAGTTGCATGGCAACATATCAATTTTCATGGAGAATTTAATTTTGAAGAAGATTCAATAAGGGACCCTTTAGAACAAACTTTAGATGCAATTTTCTCTTTTTAGGTGAAATAGGGCTTGGAACTATTTACAAAGTTAAACTTCGGACTATTCCTATAATTTATATTACAAACTATTGAATATCAATTATTTAGCTGTATTTCATTGGGATTTTACCCGAAACTTGCTGCAAACCCTAATAATGAGGATATTAGTAAGAATAAATCCGTTTCTTTACTAGCACAAAACTATAATTTTGCTATTTAAAAGGATAAAATTAGTTACTTCTTGTCAATTTAAACGCCAATAATGGGTACATATAAACACTATATGGAAAAAAGTTTCCCTCCTCTCTTTCTATTTAATAATATCAAAACAAAAATTTTGACTGTACATAGCATAACTTACTAATAATTAGTAAGTTATGCTATCAAAAACAAGTTTTAGGGGGTGCTATTACAAGTTTTAAGTGGAGTTCTAAGTTTTTATGCAAGACGAGTTTGAATTTTGCATATAATACCCATTCTCCCCCCCTTTTCTACGTATTCTTTTCAAGAAAAGGGGGACTATTTACTAAAATCACACCAATATTGCCTTTTCTAGAATGAGAAAAACAAGTTCATGGTGGTGTTCTTAACTCAACTACAAGCTAAAACGTGCTAGTTATAATTATTACTAAATAATAGTATTGATAAATAAAATATAGCCTATAGGTTACTAATAATAAACCGATTATTTACTAAAAAACTCTTTAAATATCCTAACAATTAGCATTTTGGTAGTTTATAACTACTGTATTCTGATGGTGACCAACATTCGTACGAATAGGAGATATTTTCATTTTGGCACTCATTGATAGTTGAAACCTATATGAACAATCTCTCAAGCTGTTTTACGAAGTCAATCCCATTAATGTAACGGAATTGCATTCCATTACGCAAACCGTTCCACTCCCACACGCCAGCAACTGTAAAAAGGGCAACGAGTTGACTACTCGCTTGCGCATCGACATTCTTTCGATTTAACTTTTGCATAATAAATCTACCGATACCCATCTTGATATTAGGGACGATTTCTTGCATGTTAGCGACGTTGTTATCAAGTGGAACAAACTCATTTCTTTCCCGCATGAACGCTTGAAGAATATCAAGTTCGTAGGTCGAAAATGTTGTTAAAACCGGATCAGTTTTACCATCAAATGTGCGTAAAATACGAAGTTCGTTTCCATCAAAAGTCCAATCGAATGGCTTAGGTTTTCCAAGTGTAAACATATGATGATAATCATCATCATATGTTTCTGCTAGATCAGTTGATATCTGCTGTGGCATTTTTGAGGGCATATGTTTCTGTTTCAAAGACTTACCATATGTCCATAAACCACGGTCTAAAATAATACTTTCAAGGCCTGTTAAAGTTTTTTCTTCATTAAAGAAATTGCGAAAGTGTAAATAATCACTCCACTGGTTAGACGCAATTCTAGGTAACTCTTTCCCGTTTGTCGTTACGTAAATATATGCTCGGTAAACATGCTGGTCGTAGAGAGGATAAATATCAGGATAGACGCAATGCATAACAAAGAGTGTCCATATAAAACCGAAACCCTTTCGATTGCGAAGATATTTTACTATTTCAGGTTCAGTTGTGGGAAATTCAATTGGAATTTTACTAACGATATCATCGATATGTTCATTAATGTATTCCCAGTTATGCTTTCCAACTGGCGTATGATTATCCCATCTTGCAGTTACACCGTAACGAGTGCCTGTTTTGTCAGTATATATTACGCGTTGTTCTTGTTGCCGTAGACTACCGGTTTTCCATGCTCCAAGCACAATAAATTTCTCCGCATGATTGTGAATGTATAGAAGAAGTTCTCGATAAACTTTGTCAGGATAAGTTAGTAAGTCATACCCATTGGCCCAATTGATAACGTTATCTCTTGAAAGCATGGTTGTCAAGGAAGATTATACGCTAAGATAAAATGACTTTTATATATTGGTAGTTGCAATCTTTATAGGCCGGTTAGCTCATGAAAATTATTTCATGGAACATTTCATACTAATGTCGGCTACTCCCCTATTTTAGGGTTAAAAATACATTTATGAAGTTTGCTTCTGCAACTGACGAGCATATTCTATAATTTCGTTGCAGACTTGGTTTAAATCGACATTCTTTGTATTCAGCTTATTAACTAGTTGACTCAGGTGCTGTTTCAACTCTTCGGTCTTGCCAGCTTTTTCATTTTTTACTGTTCGGCGGGATTTAGTAATTGTATTTTGTTGCTCCTCGGCTTGATTTACTGCTTTTTCTAGCTCAAATTGATTCAAAATTGGCATTGAAAGATTAACCAACTTTCCCAATTGCTGTACTAAGACTTTATCTACTTTTAGTTTTCCTGACAATATTTCCTGTTTGAAAGATGGGTCTAATAGCTCTAATCCTTGAGCATATGCCGCATCGCGTTTAATCGTTTTTTCACTAACATTAAACTGCTTCCCAAGGCGATTTGCTGTTGTTTGTTGGCCCTCCCCTCCTATTTCTGGATCATCATTTTGAGTTCCTTTTGCGGCCTCTGACTCATAAAGGTCATTCTGACCCTTTTGATTATCTCTACTATATTTACCCTTTTCCTGCTTTTCTCGTAAATACCGGAGGCCTCGCAAATAGGACACCTGTTCAGGAGCCAAATTTCGCCTACCCAGTTGATTATCAATCATAAAGAACTTCACCTGCTCAAGCGAAGGGAAGCTCATTAGATGTACTTTAAAATCTAAATGATGTTTCTGACAAATAGCATATCTATTGTGACCATCAATAAGAATATAGGCAGTTGCAGTCGTTCCTAAATCTGGGACATTATCGCCTGTTGTCTCCCATACAAGAAGTGCTTCTCGACAACCGTTCTGTAATATGTTTTCCTCTAACTGCTTATACTCATCTGGTAACAGTGGGGGTATATAGGCAGCTAACTCAGGTAAAACGACAATATGTTGTTTAATGTCCTCATGACGCAGCAAACTTTGATCTTTTATCATTGTTTTTGCATCCAAACCTAATTGATATTTCTTTGCCATGAATAGGTCAATATAAAGGGAACGGTTTTGATTATTCTATGCAACACGTTGCCCGGTTAATTCTAAAGCCAAATTTCGGTAATCGACTGCGCCATGTGAATCTTTTGCATAAGTAAAAATGTCCTGCTGTGCTATTTGGGACTCTTTTAGAGCTACATTTAACCGAATCTCCGAATTGAAAACCGTGAAATTTGTCAAGACTCCTCCTCGAATATAATTAAGCATATCTCTGTGTACATTCAATCGCCTATCGACTAAGGTCAAGACTATACCCTCTACCGTTAATTCATGATTAATACGATCTCGCACCTGCATAATGCGCTCGAACAAGTTATTAATCCCTTTCATAGCCGATGCCTCCGGCTGAAGTGTAATTAAGCACGAATTAGAAGCAACTAAAGCCGAATTAGTGAATATATTAAGTGCGGGAGGACAATCTATTAGAATATAATCATACTGTGATCGTAATCCTGAAATTACATTCTTAAGCTGATTGACCCCTCCTACCGCCTGGACTAATTCCAAATCGGCATTGGCTAATTCTAAATCGCTCGGTGATAAATCGAAATTGTTACTGATTGATACAATCGGCAATGGTTCATTTTTTAATAATGAATGAACTACCTGCTTTTGTGGCTCCTCTACACCTAATACTTGAGAAAGATTGCCTTGTGAGTCTAAATCAATAAGTAATACTCGATTACCTAAAATCGACAGTGCCTTTCCAAGGTTTAACGTTGTTGTGGTTTTACCAACGCCCCCTTTGTGATTTGCTATTGAGATCACTTTTGCCTTACGGGCTGAAAAATCGACGTAACCATATTTTTTAAGAATAGGGTATAATGATCCTAAGTGTTTTGCATTAAGAACCCTCCCACCTGCCAAGGCCTTTGTAAGTGTAGTTGTAGGTATACCTGCTTCTTGTTCAATAACCGAAGCTGATAGTGCTGGATTCTGATGAAAAAACGTAAGTACGTCTGAGTTGGTGATCATAAGCCCAATAGCTAATATTTGTCCTAATATTAGGACAAATATTAGCTATTGTCAAGTAATATGGACTAAATGCTATAATAGGGATGAATATTTACTAATAAATTTAAATCTATGCCTTAATTATGAGTAAAAGCCCGTCTAATTACGAGTAAAGTACCGTCACGGGAATTTTACATTTCTAATTTTTACAAGACAATAGAAGTTGCCTGCTAACTTCTTTTTCCGAAATTTTTCAAAATAGCTCGCTATTAAATTAATTAGCTTAGCATTAATAATATTTACTCTATTAATAAATTAAAGACGCTGTAACTTCCTGATAACCAAATATTTATGAGGGTTAATTACGAGGAAACTACCGTTAATTACGAGGAAACTACCGTCTAACTGCGAGGAAACTACCGTTAATTACGAGGAAACTACCGTCTAACTGCGAGGAAACTACCGTTAATTATGAGGAAACTACCGTACCTACGAGGAAACTACCGTTAACTGCGAGAAAATATCCGTATCTACGAGGAAATAACCGTGAAAGGCCTTTTTTTTCTAAGATTGCCAAACAGCAATGTTATATAAAGTGGTGATTTAAAAGCTATTGAAGATTATATCTGTTCAGCAGTATAGGGTAACTACATATTGCGAGTAGAAGTACGCCAATACTTATAATTTTCAATGAATTACGAGGAAACTACCGTTAAAAGATTGCTTTTTTTACCCCTTTAGGCGCAATTCAAATGAATAATAAATCTATTGCGAGTAAAGTACCGTCAAAATTATAGCTTAATCATGTCCTGAATTAAGTAAAGCCCTTTATTCTTTATTCAGATATTAAGTAGTTCGCAAAGTGACGGGCTTTTACTCGCAATTCATCAAAACAATGCTGCTAATGCTTGGTAGTATTGTAAAAAATCCTCAAATTGAAGGATAGCTTGTAGGCTCAGGAGCTTTTTCTAGTTTTGTAATAAGACTCATATTATATGTCCAAAAGTACTAGGGCTGACGATTCTCAAACCGAATTATTCAGCAACGATTCAGAGTTCCTAGAAGCAGATAGGAGGGCTACGACTCGCCAGATACGGCAAGATAATATGGTTGCCCAGCATAACGACTTAGTTCGCGCTCGTTATGAAATGTCTTTGCTAGAATCACGTTTGTTCGTTTGTCTGCTAGGAAGAATCGATAGAAAGGACAAAGATTTTGTATTATGCCGTATTCCTGTCTCTGAATTATATCCAGATGAGAAAGTAGGAGGGAAGGCATATTCACAAGTACGTGAAGCTGTGGTTCGATTAGCCAGCCGGGTTATCATGTAGAAACTAGAGATGATCAGGGCAGACGGGAGATTGTTAGTAACCCGCTAATGGCAACTTGCCGTTACAAGGAGGGCTCAGGATACCTAATTGCTCAATTCAACAATTTCGTAAAACCATATCTATTAGAACTTCAAGGTAACTTCACTGTTGCCGAAATACAAACCCTGCTAGGATTTCGGAGTTTTTATTCTTACAGGCTTTATTGGCTCCTCAAATCTTCGGCCTTTCACAATGATAAAATAAAGCTGGAATTAGCTGCCCTTAAAAAAACGTTGAACCTGGAACAACGCTATCAAAATTTTGCCGACTTCAAACGCTTTGTTTTAGATATTGCCAAACATGAGCTGAGTATTACAGACATGGCTTTTGAATATGAGCAGATCAAAGAGGGGAGGGCTGTAGGCTCCCTACTTTTCTATCTGTTACGGCCAGCTGTTATTGCACAAGATGAGATTAAGCTTCCAGAAGGAACCCAGCAAACATTAACTGAAATAGGGATAAGCTTAAAATCCCTTAATGAGATAAAGCTACGCTTTCAACAGGAGCAACTTACGGAAGACTATTTACGATTTGTAATTAAGTATTATCAGGAGGCAAAAAAGAATGGTCGAATCAAATCATCAGCAGGAGCTATCTATAAAGCTTTAATGACTGATCAACTAAACCAAGAGTTTAAAGCCTGGAAAGCTGAACAACCTGTTTATCAGGCACCAAAAGCAGCACCAAAAGCCCAGAATGTGGAAGTAATTGATTTAGAGGTATTAAAAGAACAATTCACAACTTTACAAGGAAAAGGTCTTTCTGAATACAACACCTTTGATGAATATTTAAACTGGATGTTAAGTCAGGAAGAATATGATATGGATATAGTTAATGGAAAAGAGGTATTAACTTATACTGAACTAAAGTAAGTATAGCTACATATAAGGAGGTTTATTGATGTTTGCTATAGCCAATGAAGACGTTTAAATACTTGTCATATAAAATTTACAGCAACTAACATATTTAGAAATAGGATACATATGCATGACATATTTGCTGATTAATTTGATTTAAATACGCCAAAGTATTGAATCAACAGAGGATTTGACATCTTTAAAATCATCGTTTTCCTCTTGCAACCAATATTGTAAAAATAATTTGTGAATAGAAGCTATATCTTCAGCACGGTCGGAGCCATATATTATTTTAGATAACTTGGCAAATTTTTTCTTTGTAGAACTTAAGGAGGTTAATTCTCTAAAATTTTTCTCTTTTTCTTCCTGATTATTTATCGTAATTTGAATTAATTGTTCAGCTTTTTTTTCACTCCATATTATGTCTTCAGGTATCTTCTTTGGAAGATAAAAAACATTGGATAAATAATAGTCCAAATATTGTTTTTGAAGCTCTAGATGCTGTGCTTGGTTTCCTCCGTTTTGGCCTCCATCAACGGAAAATGTGATTTTCTCCCTTGTTTGTTCATATATCTTATTTTGGAGAAAAGGTATAGTTATGTCAGTAGTATTAAAAAAACGCCAATTATAATGTGGTTGTGTCGGTGTCTGATCTCCATCAAAAAAAATGTAAGTTCTTGATTTTACTTCTCGACAATATATAGTCGCAAATTCTTTTTTTATTACAGTTTCACCACCAGGATTAAATTTTACTGTAAATATATTTTTTACATCATCCCCCATTTTAGATAGAATACCATTAATAATTTCTTTTGCTAATATATCTTCAACGATAATATTATAATTTTCCTCAATAGGGAATTCTATGTGGTAAAAAGCCTGTTCAGGTGTTAAATTTTCTTTGATTGAAAATCTACCATTCGTTGGATTTTGATAAAACGCTTTTATAGCTTCTTTAGGTAAACCTTTTACAATCGATGGCGAATGGCTAGTTAAAATTATTTGATGTTTCTTCTTTTTTATTTGATCTAACAGAAAAAGCTTTAAGCGTGATTGAGCCCCAGGATGAAGCGATACCTCTGGTTCATCAAGTAAAATCAATGAATAATTATTAGCATCTAATACTTTTAGAACTAATTTAACAACTGCTACTTCGCCACTACCAGCAAAGGCTTCCGAATATTCAGCATGGGAGGCTTTAAATATAACAGAATAACCTTCATTTCTAAAAAAGGAATGCTCTAAAAATAGAGCTGAAAGGTATTCTTTACCTAAAATAAAAGATATCCAACTAAGTTCTTCAGAAGATAAATGTCTTAGCTTTTTATTGGTTGTTCCAGACTTTGTACGAAAAGATTCTACTTCTCCAGAAAGAACCCTTTTTAATGGTATCGATTTTTTTTGAATAAACTCTTGCTTGTTTCTTGATTTAATGCCTTTTACGTTGCCAAAATAAAAGTACTTATCAAATGCACTTAATTCACCACGAAAGTCAATGTATATAACCTCTTTATCAATAGGTTTGTCACGACCTTTTTTGCCCTTTGTTTTTGCCATGCCTGCCCAAGTTAATGGTCGGCTAGTCTCCCAATAATTTGGATCTTCTCCCCTTTTTATCCTTGCTTTTATTACCTGTTTTACTTCATTTCGTTCGTTTTTGAAAGAATACCAAAAGGAATGTCTTTTTTTTTGCTCATTATAATAGGTTATAGGGTCAATTTTGGTGTCAAACCAAAATTCGTATGGAGTATGATTTATTGGGGCGCCAAATAAAGCATGAAGACATGAGCTTTTACCGCAGCCATTTTGACCAATAAAAACTGTAAGTGGAAAAGGAAAATTTATTCGGGTATTTAGATCAATATTCCGATAAAAAGGGAATTGAATAAAATCAATATACTTTTTTATTTGATTATGTTTCTTGATTTTATCTACTTCAGATATTAACGATTGTAAATTACCGTCCATATAAGCATTCCTCTATGTTATATTGGTGTGTTTAGGAGTAGAATCTAAAATTTCATCTTGCTCACTGGATATTGGGATGCATCTATTGTAGCTGATTCCTAAGTTTCTTTAGATATTTCCAACCACTCTTTCCAATGTTGTTTAATTGATGTGCCTATTGCTTCTGAAAGCTTAGGTGGAACCGCGTTTCCTATCATAGTAGCAATTTTACCTTGGTTAGAAGAATAAAACACATAGTCTAGGGGAAAAGACTGAAGTGTAGCTCCTTCTCTAATTGATAAAGCTCTATCTTGTTCTGGGTGAGAATACCTACCAGTACTTGTATGTAAAAACTTTGTAGTAATTGTAGGAGAAGGCTTTTCCCAAGATAATCTACCATAAACATCGTAATGCCCATTATGATGTTTATAGCATTCTAGCTGTAATTCATCATCATCTTCCCACGCTCTTCTATCTCCTCCATTTTTTGGCGTTCTTTGCACCCTTTTTAAATTTAACTCTGAAAGTTTAGCAGCTGTATGCTGGAAATTTGTTTCATCCTTTGTTCCAGCACTTATTTTATAAAACTTTTCATAGTTCCCTATCGCATTAAATACCGTCTCAAGGTTATGTTCACTCGTATTCTCTTCAGGTAATTGAATTTTTTTATTTGAAATCCTACTGGCTAATAAAATAAATCTATTTCTATTTTGTGGTACACCAAAGTATTTAGCATTTAAAACCTTCTGATCAAACTTGTAACCTTCTTTGATTAATGCAGTTTTAAATTTATGTAAAGGGCTACCGCTTTTAGTTTCAAGACCTGGTACATTTTCGATAAAGACAAACCCAGGTCTATAATACAATACGAATTCTTTGAAATCATCTAATAGTAGTCGACTTGATTTCGATTTAGTCTTATCTGATTTTAAATTTGAATAATATTGACAAGGACTGCATCCAACAAATATTAGATTGTCCTCATTTCTTTCTATAGGTAATAGCTCTTTTAGCTTTACAGGCTCTAGATTAGAGACATCTTTGTTTACAAATTTAACATTGTTGTTTGTTTCATATGTTTGCTTGAATTGTGGATCAATGTCTATACCGCCAAGTACCTTGATACCGATTTGTTTAAAACCACACGTAACTCCCCCTGCACCACAGAAGAAGTCAACTGCCTTTAAGTCAGCGTATTGCAATGCTTCTTTTACATCAATCATACTACTATATATCACATACACAAACTTATAACATTTTGAATTATGTAGTTTCACAAAGTTTATTCCATGTAAAAAATAACGCTTTAGTATGTGAAGATCTGCTTTAATCTACTTATGTTCTTTGGCAATCTGGCTCTCATTAGTTAATTACAAATTTGGATTACCCCTAATTGTTGATTGTTACTCCAATTTTTCCTTACATTGTTGTGACTAAATTATTCGTGTCGTTTCACGCTATTACCTTAATAAGTTTTATGTCGGACGTAATGAAGAGAGAAGTAGGGTTAATTATAAGGGAGGCTCGCAAGCGTAAGTCATTAACACAGAAAGAATTGGCTGAACGAATTGGCGTTACCAAAACTATTATTACGAACTATGAGGCAGGTAGACAGAACTTAACAATTGACACTTTACAAAAGGTCGCTGACGCTTTAGGAGCTGAACTTAAAATTTCAATTGTCTAATTTTTTTACATCGTAAGGTTTGATATATCAAATCTTTTTCTTAGTATTGTAT
>Ga0209933_1001771_pt1 | contig 16666 bp, 15 predicted proteins | sample ThiBiot_300_biof_FD_183944 | JGI IMG/M metagenome (GOLD analysis project Ga0209933, IMG submission 183944) | Wastewater bioreactor microbial communities from Cape Town, South Africa - Thiocy_cont_300_biof (SPAdes) | ecosystem: Engineered > Bioremediation > Thiocyanate > Unclassified | place...
CTCGCCGCAATAGAAGATCTTCGAGATGTCGTAGCCCGCCTTGAGGAACGGCTCGCCGAACTCGTCCGCGTGCTCGATCATCGGCGCGGCGGTCGACGCCCCAACCATCTCCGCGCCGTCATAGGCCGTGATGACGACCGCGCCTTTCGCAGCGGCAAACCTCTTCAGATACTTTTCTTCGTACTCGAGCGTGCCGTCGTAGAGATACGGCCAGTCGCGGAAGACGACGATGCGCAGCCGCGCGAGATCGGGAAGGATCTTGTAGATGTCCTCCCCGGCGACCGACTTGACGTCGAGCTTCTTTTTCTCCGCCGCTGCCATCCGTCTCTTTCCTTCAGCCTGCGACCTGAGCGATCCAGTCGGTCAGATTGTAATACGTCGTGACGCGCGCGATCTTGCCGTCGCGGATCGCGAAAAACGTTCCGGCGGGCAGCACGTATTTCTGACCGACCGCATCGGGAAGGCCTTCCTCGGTGTTCTTGTAAACGCCGTGTACGTTGAATTCAGCTGCCGCGCGCGTCGCGTCCTTCGACACGAGCACGACAATGTCTTTGAGCTCTTCCTTGTAATTGTGCGTCATGCGCGCGTTGAAGGCGCGAAACTTCTCCTTGCCCTGACGCCGCTCGCCCTGGTTGATGTCGTGGATGACGTCGTCGGTCATGAAATCGATCATCGCGTCGGTGTCGCCGCGGTTGAAGGCGGCGTAGTAATCGCGGATCAAAGCGGCGGTTGCGCTGCGGGCTTGCGATTCAGCAGTCGTGTCGGACATGGGGATCTCCAGGCTTCCGATTCATAAAAACTCGTGGCGGTCTTAGCAGGTCAGCCCCCCGCCTTCCATGCGCATGCTGAGTGCGGTAAACGCGACATTTCTGACGTCCGGGCGAGTTCGAAACATAAAAAACGCGCCTGGCGAGCGCAGTTCTCACTCGCCGACGACGTGAACGACGATGGAGCGCGCGTGGGGCCGCCGCCGGTGCTCGAAAAGATAGATCCCCTGCCAGGTGCCGAGCATCAGTTTCCGGCTCGTAACCGGAATGGTCAGCGTCGTCTGCGTCAGCGCGGTTTTGACGTGCGCGGGCATGTCGTCGGGACCTTCGGCGCGATGAATGAATAGCGAATCGCCGTCCGGCACGAGCCGCTTGAAAAACGCGACGAGATCGCGCTGCACGTCTGGATCGGCGTTTTCCTGGATCAGAAGCGATGCCGAGGTGTGGCGGCAAAAAACATGCGCGAGCCCCGCTTCAATCCCGGAAGCTTCGACGATCTCAGCGACAGTCTCCGTAAATTCGGTGAGGCCGACGCCATCCGTGTTAATCGTGATGGTCTGTTGCAATTGGCGCATGCTGGAACCGGGCTCCTGAACTTCCTATGTTAACGCAATGAGCAGAGCATTCGTCAAAGAAACAGAGGCGCTCGACGAGCTTCCCGAGAGGCTGGTCTCCGAGCATCGCAACCTCGTGACGCCGGAAGGGCTCGCGCTGATCGAGGGAGAGATCAAGCGCCTGCAGGAGGACCTGAACGCCGGGCGCGAGTCGGACGACCGCAACGCGATCGCACGCGCATCCCACGATCTCCGCTACTGGAGCCAGCGCCTCGCGACGGCGGAGCTTCAGACACCTGCGAGCGACGCCTCGGTCGTAGCGTTTGGCTCCCGCGTCACGCTCGAACGCGACGACGGCCGCATGCAGAAATTCCGCATCGTCGGCGAGGACGAAGCCGATCCCGCGAAGGGCTCGATCTCCTACGTTTCGCCGTTGGCCCAGGCGCTTCTGGGAAAAGCCGCAGGCGATACCGTCAAGGCCGGAAGCGGCGAAGCCGAAATCATAAAAATCGAATAGACCGCCGCGTATACGATGACTTGGCGCGAACCCGGTTGCACACGTGCGCCGGCAGTCCTAAGCACGCGCCAGAGCGCGCTTCCGCGCGATTGAAGGAGGAGACAGCCATGATCAAGGTTAGCGTGATGTACCCGAACACTCCCGGCGCGCGTTTCGATCACGCGTATTACGCCGAAAAGCACATGCCGATGGTCAAAGCCAAGATGGGCGACAGCTGCAAGTCTTATACGGTCGACAAAGGCATCGCAGGCGGCGCCCCGGGCGCTCCCGCAACTTACGTCGCGATGTGCCACCTGTTTTGCGATTCCGTCGATGCCTTCCAGGCTGGCTTCGGCCCGCATGCGAAAGAGATCATGGCCGACATCAAGAATTACACCGACCTCTCGCCAGTCATCCAGATCAGCGACGTCGTCGTCGGATAAGGCGAGAATTTTCTCACCAATGAAAAAGGGCCGCTTTCGCGGCCCTTTTTGTTGGATCAGTTGTCGAGGAAGCTTCGCAGCTTGCGCGACCGGCTCGGGTGCTTGAGCTTGCGCAGTGCCTTGGCTTCGATCTGACGGATGCGTTCGCGCGTCACCGAGAATTGCTGGCCGACTTCTTCCAGCGTGTGATCGGTGTTCATGCCGATGCCGAAGCGCATGCGCAGCACGCGTTCTTCGCGCGGCGTCAGCGAGGCAAGCACGCGTGTCGTCGTATCGCGCAGGTTCGACTGGATTGCCGCTTCGATCGGCAGCACCGCATTGCGGTCCTCGATGAAGTCGCCAAGGTGCGAGTCTTCCTCGTCGCCGATCGGCGTTTCGAGTGAGATCGGCTCCTTCGCAATCTTCAAAACCTTGCGCACCTTTTCGAGCGGCATCGCAAGCTTTTCGGCCAGTTCTTCCGGCGTCGGCTCGCGGCCGATCTCGTGCAGCATCTGGCGCGACGTGCGGACGATCTTGTTGATCGTCTCGATCATGTGCACCGGAATACGGATCGTGCGCGCCTGGTCGGCGATCGAGCGGGTGATCGCCTGACGGATCCACCACGTCGCGTAGGTCGAGAATTTATAGCCGCGGCGGTACTCGAACTTGTCGACCGCCTTCATCAGGCCGATGTTGCCTTCCTGGATCAGGTCGAGGAATTGCAGGCCGCGGTTGGTGTATTTCTTAGCGATCGAGATGACGAGGCGAAGGTTGGCCTCGACCATTTCCTTCTTGGCTTGACGCGCCTCGCGCTCGCCCTTCTGCACCGCCTTGACGATGCGGCGGTACTCGGGAATTTCGAGGCCGGTTTCCGTCGCGAGCTGGTGAATCTCGGAGCGGATGTCTTCGACCTGCGTCCGCTCGGTCTTGACGAACTGGCCCCATTTCTTGCCGTTGCCGGCGACGCGGTCGAGCCACGTCTGGTCGAGTTCGTTGCCGTAGTATTCGTCGATGAAGTGCTGGCGCGGCACGCCGTAGCTGTCGGCAAGACGCATCAGGCGGCCTTCGAGGCCGATCAGGCGCTTGTTGATCGCGTAAAGCTGTTCGACGAGGCTCTCGATGCGGTTGTTGTTGAGCGACAGCGATTTCACGTCGACGATGATCTCGTCGCGGATTTTCTCGTAAGCCTTCTGCTGCTGGCGCGAGCCCTGGTCGCCGACGAGCTGCTGCTCGAGCTTCTTGTCCTGCTGCTTGCGGAGCTTCTTGTAGGTCGCCGCGATCTGGTCGAACGTCTCGAGGACTTTCGGTTTCAGCTCGGCTTCCATCGCAGCGAGCGACATCGCGTTCTCGAACTCATCGTCGTCATCGCCTTCGCCTTCCGGCGCGCCCGAGGGACGCTGATTAGCAGCAGGCTGCTCCGGCTCGGGCGAATCTTCCGATGCGGCTTCCTGAACCTCTTTCGCTTCCGGCCCTTCGTAGGTCGCTTCGAGATCGATGATGTCGCGAAGCAGAATCTTGCCTTCGTTGAGTTCGTCGCGCCAGATGATGATGGCCTGGAACGTCAGCGGGCTTTCGCAGAGGCCCGCGATCATGGCTTCACGGCCGGCCTCGATGCGCTTCGCAATGGCGATTTCGCCTTCGCGCGACAAGAGTTCGACGGAACCCATCTCGCGCAGGTACATGCGCACGGGATCGTCGGTGCGCTCGGCGGGCTCGGACTTCGTTTCGCTTTTGACGAGGGCGTTGTTCTGCGCGACCAGCGCGCGGCCTTCCTCTTCGTCGCCGCTCTCTTCACTGCCTTCGGCGGCTTCTTCACCGTCCTCGTTCTCGACGACGGTGATGCCCATGTCGGAGAGCGTCGCGTACAGGTCCTCGATCTGGTCGGACGAAACCTCTTCCGACGGCAGCACCGAGTTCAGCTGATCGAGTGTCACATAGCCCTTGGCCTTCGCCGTCTTCAAAAGGCGTTTGACCGCTTGGTCGGAAAGGTCGAGCAGGGGGCTGTCGCGCTCGGGCGCGTCGGCTGCCGGTTGCTCTTTCTCTTCCGTTTTCTGAGCTGCCTGCTGGGCGCGTGCCATTCTGCTGTCCTTGTGTACAGGCCGTTCTGAGGGACCGGCCTTAAGATCAATCTTTCAGGTCCCAGACGGTTGCCGCATCGCAATGCCCGGGGCCGGATAAAAGTCCACGCGCCTAACCGGCGCGCTTAACGATCGGAGTGTCGTCGGCGGGTTGGTCGATCTCGGTATCCATCTGGTCCATCGACGCCTCGCGGGCGATCTGGCGTTTGATGTCGAGAAGGTGAGTCTCAGCCTCTTCCGTGCAATCCCGGTACCAAGCTTCTTCCGCTGCCTTCAGCGCGCGCCCCAAAGCGTCCTGCCGCTGATGCAAAGCAAGAATATGGTTCCAGGCGGCTTCGACATCAGTGGCGGAGGCATCTGGCTCGGCAAAACGGTCGCTGATGTGCGTAATCGTTCGCGCGACGAGGTCCACCACCTTTGCAACCCCCGATTTGCTCAATTGGGTGCCTAGAGAGGCCCTGTCAAGGGAATTCTGCCGCGCATGCACCGCTAAAATCTCGTCCCGGAGCGCGGTGAGCGGCTGCGACGAAAATTCGATGACCGCGATGGCTTCCGAGTGCTCCTCGATCAGCCAGGGGTGGTTAAGCAACGTCTTCATGATCAGCGCCTCGCGCGGGAGCACGCTTTGCATGTGTCCGGCGAGCTCCGGGCTGGCATTAACCAACTCAGGCACATTGTTTTTCTTCGTGAAACGTCGTTCCGGCCCGTTGAGGCGGGCGCGGTCGCGCGCCTTCCAGTCCGGCGCAGCGACCGGACGAGCATAAGACGCCTGCGCGATGCCGCCACCCTGCCGTCCGGCCGGCAATCCCGCCATCGGGCGCGGAAATCGATTGCGTCCAAGCTGATACAACCTGTCGCGGAGTTCGCGCTGATAGTGCGAACGCACGGTTGCATCCTGAATCGTACCGACCAGGGCAAAAAGACGGGCTTCGAGTGCCGCACGCTGTTCCGGCGTATCGGAAGGGGCGGCCCGAAGCTCGCGATCCCAGAGAACGTCGACCAGCGGCCGCGCTTTCGACAACGCGTCCGACATCGCCGCCGCGCCCTGCTGCCGGATGAGGTCGTCCGGATCGAGCCCGTCCGGCAGGAATGCGAAGCCGAGGCTATGGCCGGGCTTCAGCCACGGCAGCGCGACCTCGACGGCACGGTCGGCGGCCTTGCGACCGGCACTGTCGCCGTCGAAGCAAAGCGTCGGTTCCGGGGCGAAACGCCAGAGCAGCTTGACCTGATCTTCTGTCAGCGCCGTGCCCAGAGGCGCGACGGACTCGGCAAATCCGCCTTCGGCGAGCGCTACCACGTCCATGTAGCCTTCGACGACGATGACGCGGTTTTTGTCGTGAGCCGCCGATCGCGCCCGCGCCGCGTTGAACAGCGTGTGCCCCTTGTGAAAGAGCGGCGTCTCGGGAGAGTTCAGATACTTCGCCGGAACGTCCTTTTCGAGCGCCCGCCCGCCGAACGCGATAACCCGCCCCTTGAGATCGAGGATCGGAAACATGACGCGATTGCGGAAGCGATCGTAGGGCTCGGGGATGTCGCTGCCCGCGATCAGCATGCCCGCCGAGGCCATGTCGGCGAGCGAGAACCCCTTGCCCTTGAGATGCGCCGTCAACGCCGTGCGCGAGTTCGGCGCGAATCCGAGCCGGAAGGCCTGAGCGGTTTCGCGCTGAAGCCCGCGCTTTTCGATGTAGCGCCGCGCCTCCGCGCCAACGCCCGAACGCAGGCTCTCCTCGAAAAACGCCGCTGAGGCTTCGAGCAGCCGGTAGAGCCTGTCGCGCTGGTCTTCCTCGGCGACGTTATGCTCCGGCTGTTTGGGCATCGGAACGCCCGCTTCCTGCGCGAGACGCTCGACGGCCTCCGGAAATTCGAGGCCCTCGGTCTTCATCAGGAAGGTGAAGATGTCGCCATGCTCACCCGAGGCGAAGCAATGGTAGAAGCCCTTCTGGTCGTTGACGAAGAAAGACGGGCTTTTCTCGGTCTTGAACGGCGACAGGCCCCTGTATTCGCGCCCGGCCTTCTTCAGCGCCACCTTGCGGCCGACGACCTGACTGACCGGCAGCCGCGCGCGGATCTCATCCAGAAAATTCGGATTGAATCGCATCGGTGCGCGGAAGCCTCGGCAAATCCCAGATTTCGTCCTGTACGACTGGATTAAGTGATTCGCCGGAGCGCGTTGCGCCGCTTGAGCAAAATGCCAGCAAGCATACCCGCTTTCCACAGGCCTGCCGGGCGGGCATGAAAGCTTTAGCCGAGCGCGGCTTTGACGGCGGCGCTCGCCTTCTGGAAATCCATCTTCCCGGCGTACTTCGCTTTCAGCACGCCCATGACCTTGCCCATGTCCTTCGCCGAAGCAGCGCCCGCTTCCTGAATCGCCGATTGAACGGCGGCCGCGACTTCGCTCTCGTCCATCTGCTTGGGCAAATACGCCTCGATGATGGCGATCTCGGCCTGCTCGGTCTCGGCGAGGTCGGGACGGCCGCCGTTGGTGTACTGCTCGATGGAATCGCGACGTTGCTTCACCATCTTGGTCATGACGGCGAGGATGCCCGCGTCGTCGAGGTCTTTCTTCGCTTCGATCTCGGCAGACTGGATGGCGGCGTTGATGAGACGCAGCGTCGCGACGCGCTGTTTCTCTCCGGCTTTCATCGCCCCCTTGAGGTCGTTGCTGATCTTGGCACGCATGGTCGCCTCCTGAATTGCAAGACCGTGGTTTAGGAGGGCATGTCCGCCAGGGCAAGAGAGGGCCCCGGTGCGGCATATCTCGCGCAATTGACGGAGCAGGGACGTTCCCATAGGTTCCGGCGCAATTTCAGCCGCTAAGCGGCTTGGCGCTCCAACACCCGGATGACCGATGACTGCACCTGAACCCTGGACAGATGTGCCCCTGACCGCACGCCTTGTTTTCGACGACGGCACCGTGATCGCCGGGCGTGGTCTCGGCGCGACAGGCTCGGCCGTCGGCGAGGTGTGCTTCAACACCGCCATCACCGGCTATCAGGAAATTCTGACCGATCCGAGCTACGCCGGCCAGATCATCACCTTCACGTTCCCCCATATCGGCAACGTCGGCGCCAATTCGGAAGACACCGAAACGTCGAACCTTGCCTCACGCTCGGGCGTGCGCGGCTGCGTTCTGCGCGCCGACATCACGGAGCCCTCGAACTATCGTTCCGCCGAAAATCTCGATGCCTGGCTGAAGACGCGCGGCATCATCGCCATCAGCGGCATCGATACGCGCGCGCTCACCGCCCGCATCCGTGAGAAGGGCATGCCGAATGCCGTCATCGCGCACGATCCGTCAGGCAATTTCGACATCGATAAACTGAAAGCCGAGGCGAAAGCCTGGCCCGGCCTTCTCGGTCTCGATCTCGTTCCCGACGTGACGAGCGGGCAGAGCTATTCCTGGGACGAGCAGCGCTGGGTGTGGAACCAGGGCTTCACACGCAATGAAAATCCCGAGTTTCACGTTGTCGCCATCGACTACGGCTTGAAGCGCAATATTCTCCGCTGCCTCGCCTCGGCGGGTTGCAAGGTGACGGTCGTCCCTGCCACCGAGAAGGCCGAGGACGTGCTCGCCCGCAATCCCGACGGCGTCTTTCTGTCGAACGGTCCGGGCGATCCGGCAGCAACCGGCGAATACGCGGTGCCCGAAATCAAGAAGCTGGTCGACAGCGGCAAGCCCGTTTTCGGCATCTGCCTCGGCCACCAGATGCTGGGCCTCGCGCTCGGCGGCAAGACCCGCAAAATGCATCAGGGCCATCACGGCGCCAACCATCCGGTGAAGGACTTCACGACCAACAAGGTCGAGATCGTCTCGATGAACCACGGCTTCGCCGTTGATCGCGAGAGCCTGCCGAAAGGCGTCGTCGAAACGCACGTGTCGCTGTTCGACGGCTCGAATTGCGGCCTCGCGCTCGAAGGGAAGCCGGTGTTCTCGGTGCAGCATCACCCCGAGGCGTCGCCCGGCCCGCAGGACAGCCACTATCTCTTCACGCGCTTCGTCAACCTGATGCGCGAGCAGAAGGGCCACGCCGCGCGCCGCGAGCGCTGAGCCGAAGCGACCGGGGCGGCCGAGTCATCGCCGCCCGATAAACCTTGCTGAACTTTAAGCACGCGCCACGGGTAAACTTGGCTATAAGCCAGGAAAAAACACCCGGAGGAATGATGCGCGCACTTCGTTTGGCTTGTCTCATGATTGCGGTGGCCGCCCCCGCATCCGCTGCCGATTGCAGCAAGGACGTTCTCGCGGCATTCGAGAAGCAGCGCACATCCAAAGTCTTCCGCGTCGAGTTCAGCCAGCCGTCGGCGGAAGGCGAAGTGCATATGGTTATCGACTATATGCCGCCCGATAAGATGCTGCAGACGGTGACGTCGCCCGCAATGCCCGGCGAGCAGCAGACGATGCTGATCGGCAATCGCGCCTATGCCGGATCCGGTGGGGCGTTCGAAGAGCTTCTGCCGCAATTCACGCAATCGATCATCGCGGAGTTTGCCTCAGCGGTCGGCGAGCCGAAAAACCTCGGCGATTTCGAGTGCGTCGGCAACTTGAAAATCGACGATCAGGATTTCGTCGCGTACCGGCTTGCGGAGAAGGCTGCCGAGGGCGCGGACCCATCAACGGTCATGGCGCGCACCGTCTACGTCGATCCGGCAAGCGGCAAACCCGCCTACAACATCATCGCGGCGCTCGGTGGCAGCGCGCCTCCCGCGTTGAAAGTGAAGTATTCCTATCCGACCGATGTCGAGATCGTTGCGCCGGCAAACGCGCCCGTGCAAAAGCTTCACTAAGTTTCGCTGCGTCCGGCTTTTCTCAAGGATTTCGTCAATGCGTCGCTTTGCATGTGCCCTTGCCGCCTTCGCCTCGTTCGTGAGCGTTGCGCAAGCGGAGTCGATCCCGCTCGGAGCCGCGCCTGAAGCCGCCGAAGCGAAGACGCCGCCCAATCCGTGCAGCCAGGAAGTCGCCGCGTCGCTGCAAAAGCTGCGCAAGTCGTCCTGGTTCCGCATGACCAGCAACATGATCACCGAGAACGGTCCGTCGACGATGGAGGTCGACTACATCCTCCCCGATCGCATGCACCAGAAGGTGACGAACACCGTGACGAACGCGTCGTCGGAGATCATCCTTATCGGGCGTGAAGCGTGGTCGCGCCGCGGCGAGGGAAGCTGGACGCCGATGCCCGCGAACGTCGCCGGTCAATTGCAGACGCAGGTGGAAGAGTCGGTTCTCGTCGAGCAGAAGGATATCGGCAGCTACGCGTGCAACGGCAAAACCAAAGTCGATGGACATGACGTCATGTCCTACAAGCTCGAAAGTCAGCCCGCCAAAGGCGAGTCGTTCCGAAACCAGACCTATCGCGTGTTCTACGTCGATGCCATGACCGGCCTGCCGTACAGCAACGCGCTGCTCGTTCCTGGCCGCGACGACAAGCCGATCTTCAAGACGACGTACGCGTTCCCGCTCGACCTCAAGATCGAGCCGCCGAAGGATATCGCCGCTCCCGCTCCTGCCGCTGCGCCACCGGCTTCGCCAGCGCCCGCTCCGGGTGCGGCATCCGATACCGGCAAGTAAGGCGGCGCTGGAACGGCCTCCAGGATCGTCGCCGGTCCTGCCCGTGCTTCGATGGCTGCTATGCCCTCTCCAAGGATGACCTCTGCCGGCTATGCCGCTACAAGCGGCGGCCGGAGATAGATCCTCATGAGCGCGATTGAGTCATCCGTGGACGCCCGGCCGGCGGCCGCCAAGGTAACGTTCTCGATTTTGCTGGCGGTGAGCTTCTGCCATCTGCTCAACGACGTGATGCAGTCGTTGCTGCCCGCAGTCTATCCGATGCTGAAGACCAGCTACGGCCTGTCGTTCTGGCAGATCGGGCTTTTGACAACGGCGTTTCAAGGCACCGCCTCGCTGCTGCAGCCGCTCATCGGCTATTACACCGATCGCCGTCCCGTCGAATATTCGACCAGCGCCGGCATGACCTCGACGCTGCTCGGACTGGTTCTGCTGTCATTTGCCCACGGCTACGCGATGCTGCTCATCGGAGCGATGCTGGTCGGCCTCGGATCGGCTGTCTTTCATCCTGAATCATCGCGCATCGCCCGGCTGGCATCCGGCGGACGGCACGGCCTCGCACAGTCTTTGTTCCAGGTCGGCGGCAACTTCGGAACGGCGCTCGGGCCGTTGCTCGCGGCGTTCATCGTGCTGCCATATGGGCAGTCGAGCATCGCGTGGTTCGCGCTCGTCGCGCTCCTTGGCATCGCCGTTCTCTGGCGCATCAGCCAGTGGGGAAGCGCCGTTCGCGCGCGTCCGAAAGCTGGCGCCGAGGCTGCCGAAATGCCCTTTCCGCGTGATCGCACCATACTTGCGATTGCGACATTGGCCGTGCTCGTCTTCTCGAAATATATCTACATGGCGAGCCTGACGAGCTACTACACATTCTACGCGATCCATAAATTCGGCGTGTCCGTGCAGCAATCGCAGCTGATGCTGTTCGCGTTTCTCGGCGCCGTCGCCGCGGGTACGATTCTCGGCGGCCCGATCGGCGATCGCATCGGCACCAAGACGGTGATCTGGATTTCGATCCTCGGCGTTCTGCCGTTCACGTTGGCGCTGCCTTACGCCAATCTCGAGTGGACCATTGCGCTGACCATCGTCATCGGCGTCGTGCTGGCGTCGGCGTTTTCGGCGATCGTTGTCTTCGCCCAGGAACTCGTGCCGGGACGGGTCGGCATGATCTCGGGGCTGTTCTTCGGATTCGCGTTCGGGATAGCGGGAATCGCGGCCGCCGTTCTCGGCATCGTCGCCGACGCCAAAGGCATCGACTATGTCTACCACGTCTGCTCGTATTTGCCGCTGCTTGGCCTGCTCACCTTGTTTTTGCCGTCCCTGAAGCATGCGAAAGAGGAAAGGGCGTAGTTTCTGACACAGTGTGACAGTTGCGAAACCCTATGCCGCAGTATTTTCAGGGTTCCCCCTCCGTCCGCCTTTGCCTATAAGCCCCCCTTAGCCTGAGATCAGAAACATCAATCGCCGAGCCGGCTGCGTCGCCCGCTTTCGCCTCGGCCAAACGCTTGCGCGGCATGCCCAAACGCACCGATATCAAATCCATCCTCATCATCGGCGCCGGCCCGATCGTCATCGGCCAGGCGTGCGAGTTCGACTATTCCGGCACGCAGGCCTGCAAGGCGCTGCGCGAGGAGGGGTACCGGATCATCCTGGTCAACTCCAATCCGGCGACGATCATGACGGACCCGGATCTGGCGGATGCAACTTACATCGAGCCGATCACGCCCGAAGTCGTCGCGAAAATCATCGCCAAGGAAAAGCCTGACGCGATTCTGCCGACGATGGGCGGACAGACGGCGCTCAACACCGCGCTGGCGCTTCATCAGCAGGGCATTCTGCAGCGCCACGGCGTCGAGCTGATCGGCGCCAACGCGGCTGCGATCGACAAGGCCGAAGACCGCCAGCTCTTCCGCGAGGCGATGAAGACGATCGGGCTCGAGACGCCGCGCTCCAAGCTCGCCCACACGCGTGAGGAAGCGGCCGATGCCCTCGAGCACGTCGGCCTGCCCGCCATCATCCGGCCCTCGTTCACGCTCGGCGGAACCGGCGGCGGCATCGCCTACAACCGCGAGGAATTCTTCGAGATCGCCGAGCGCGGGCTCGACGCCTCGCCGACGAAGCAGATCCTCGTCGAGGAAAGCGTCCTCGGCTGGAAGGAATTCGAGATGGAGGTCGTCCGCGACAAGGCGGACAACTGCATCATCATTTGCTCGATCGAGAACGTCGATCCGATGGGCGTCCACACCGGCGACTCGATCACGGTCGCACCGGCGCTGACGCTGACCGACAAAGAATACCAGATCATGCGCGACGCCTCGATCGCAGTGCTGCGCGAGATCGGCGTCGAAACCGGCGGCTCGAACGTCCAGTTCGCGGTCAACCCCGCCGACGGCCGCCTCGTCGTCATCGAGATGAACCCGCGCGTCTCGCGCTCGTCCGCGCTCGCCTCGAAAGCCACCGGCTTCCCGATCGCCAAGGTCGCGGCCAAGCTCGCCGTCGGCTACACGCTCGACGAAATCCAGAACGACATCACGGGCGGCGCGACGCCGGCATCTTTCGAGCCGACGATCGACTACGTCGTGACCAAGATCCCGCGCTTCGCGTTCGAGAAATTCCCCGGCTCCGACACGTCGCTGACGACGTCGATGAAGTCGGTCGGCGAAGCGATGGCCATCGGGCGCACGTTCCGCGAAAGCATGCAGAAAGCATTGCGATCGATGGAAACGGGCCTCACCGGCTTCGACGATATCCATCTCGACGGCATCGGGCAGGGCGACGACAAGAACGTCGTGCGCGCCGCCGTCTCGCGGCCGACGTTCGACCGCATCCTGAAAGTCGCGCAGGCCTTCCGCCTCGGCTTCTCGCAGGAAGAGGTCCACCAGTACAGCAAGATCGATCCTTGGTTCCTCGCCGAGATCAAAGGCGTCGTCGATACGGAAGCGCGCGTCATCGCGCACGGCCTGCCGAAGACGGAGACGCAGCTTCGCGCGCTCAAGGCGCAGGGCTTCTCGGACGCGCGTCTGGCGCACCTCGCGAAGGTGAGTGAAGCCGACGTTCGCCGCGCCCGCCAGGATCTCGGCGTGACGCCGGTCTTCAAGCGCATCGACACGTGCGCGGCCGAATTCGCGTCACCGACCGCCTACATGTATTCGACCTACGAAACCGGCCTCAGCGGCGATCCTGTCTGCGAAGCCGATCCTTCGGACAAAGAAAAGATCGTCATTCTCGGCGGCGGCCCGAACCGCATCGGCCAGGGCATCGAGTTCGATTACTGCTGCTGCCACGCCTGCTTTGCGCTGACGGCGGCGGGCTTTGAAACGATCATGGTCAACTGCAACCCGGAAACCGTATCGACCGACTACGACACCTCCGACCGCCTGTTCTTCGAGCCGTTGACCGCCGAAGATGTGCTCGAAATCATCCGCGTCGAAAGCAGCAAGGGCAAGCTCAAGGGCGTCATCGTCCAGTTCGGCGGCCAGACTCCGCTGAAGCTCGCGAGCGCGCTGGAAGAAGCCGGCGTTCCGATCCTCGGTACATCGCCGGATGCGATCGATCTCGCCGAAGACCGCGATCGCTTCAAGGCGCTCATCGAAAAACTCAATCTCAAGCAGCCGAAAAGCGGCATCGCCAAAACGCCGGGCGAAGCGCGCGCCGTTGCCGAAACGATCGGCTATCCGGTCGTCATTCGTCCGTCGTACGTGCTCGGCGGCCGCGCGATGGAAATCGTCCACGACGGCAGCGAGGTCGATCGCTACGTCACGCGTCTTTCCGCGACGCTCGACCGTCCGTCCGAACTCGTCGTGTCCGAGAAGCGCCCGCTTCTGATCGACAGCTATCTGACCGACGCGGTCGAAGTCGACGTCGATTGCCTCTCCGACGGCAAGGATACGTTCGTCGCCGGCATCATGGAGCACATCGAGGAAGCCGGCATTCACTCGGGCGACAGCGCCTGCTCATTGCCGCCGCACTCGCTCTCGGCCGACATCATCACGGAACTGGAGCGCCAAGCGCGCGAGCTTGCTCTGGCGCTGCGTGTGGTCGGCCTGATGAACATTCAGTTCGCGATCAAGGACGGCGAGGTCTTCATTCTCGAAGTCAATCCGCGCGCCTCGCGAACGGTGCCGTTTGTCGCCAAGGTCATCGGGCTACCGATCGCCTCGATCGCGTCGCGGATCATGGCGGGCAAGCCCCTCGCGAGCTTCGAGCTGAAGAAGCCGGTCTACAACCACATCGCGGTGAAGGAAGCCGTATTCCCGTTCGCGCGCTTCCTCGGCGTCGATCCGATCCTCGGACCGGAAATGCGTTCGACCGGCGAGGTCATGGGCATCGACCACGATTTCGCGATGGCCTTCGGCAAGAGCCAGCTCGGCGCCGGTCAGACGCTGCCCTCGGGCGGCACGGTGTTCGTGTCGGTCAAGGAAAGCGACAAGGCGCGGATCGTCGGCCCGGTGAAGGAACTCGAAGCGATGGGCTTCAAGGTCGTCGCCACCCGCGGCACGAAGCGGTTCCTGGAAGCGAACGGAATTCAGTGCGAAAGCATCAACAAGGTTCTGGAAGGCCGCCCGCATATCGTCGACGCGATCAAAAACGGCGATATCCACCTTGTTTTTAATACAACCGAAGGTTCCAAGGCGCTGAGCGACAGCAAGGACATCCGGCGCACGGCCTTGCTTCACCACATCCCCTATTATACAACATTGTCAGGGGCAGTGGCTGTCACACGAGCCATCAGGGCGTTGAATTCCGATACGCTTCAAGTGGCGCCGCTGCAGGCTTTTGCGCATCATTGAGCCGTTCGCAATACAGGTGATCTGAACGCTTTTGAATAGCGCGTGCCAGCACAGCCACTTTTCTATTCATTAAAGCGCGAGTTTAACTGGGTCGGAGCCGGCGCTCCGCGAGTAGAGACCGTTCGAGACGTGGAGAAGATGATGGAACGGGTGCCGATGACCATCGAGGGATACAAGAACCTCGAAACGGAGCTGCAGCGGCTGAAAGCTGTCGAGCGCCCGCGCATCATCGCTGCGATCTCGGAAGCGCGCGCCCACGGCGACCTTTCGGAAAACGCGGAATATCATGCCGCCAAGGAACAGCAGGGGCTGAACGAAGCCCGCGTTGCTGAGCTTGAGGACAAGATCAATCGCGCCGAGGTCATCGATACGTCGAAGCTCTCCGGCCACACGGTCAAGTTCGGCGCGACGGTCACGCTTCAGGACGAAGATTCCGAAGACAAGGTGACCTACACGATCGTCGGCGACACCGAAGCCGACCTGAAGAACGGCAAGATCTCGATCTCGTCGCCCATCGCGCGCGCGTTGATTGGCAAGACGAATGGCGAGAGCGTCGACGTCACGACGCCGAAGGGCACGCGGACCCTCGAAGTTCTGAAAGTCTCCTGGAAGTAACTCCGCCGCAGCGCTCTAGTCTGCGTTGGAGTTAATCGCTATCGCCGTCGAAGTAGGCGCGTGCCGCATCGCATTCGCGCTGTGAAGGCAGGAGATCGAACACTCTGTCGTCGCCTTCGGTGCCGCTGAGTTCGACCGTATCTGCCGTGCCTTCGAGCGCTAGCCCGGTTTCGCCCGTCTTCAGTCTCAGACCGCCGTCGCCGATCGGGCTTAAGCGGAAGATGCCGCCGTCTGCCTCGAGAAAGCAGTCGAAACCCTGATCGTTCGCCTTGCAGCTTGCGGCCTGTCCGTACCACTCGTCTTTGACGGAAAGCATCAGCGCGAAGCCGAGCTGGAAGCGATCGGCGGAATTCGGCGAGCCGTCCGAGTTCGTTTTGGCTAGGTCGACCTCGATGCTGCGCACGCGCTGCGCCGGGTGCGTTTTGAGATGCGCTTCGTTGTAGGTTGCCGCGAAACACGGCCGCCCGGCGAGCACGTTCGAGAAATAACGATCGTAGAGATCGCTCGAAGTCGCCGACGCGTTGCTCGCCACACCGAGTGACAGCGAACCGGCGAGAAGCATGAAGCGCATGAGTGTCGGATTGCTCATAAGGCCCTGCATGCGTCCTCGGCTTCGTTCGTGTGTCAGGTCTCTTCCGGTCCAGTCACAGCAATCGGAACGCCAGGCTCGCGCTTGGTTCTTCGAATGGTCAGGAACGTCTTGACGCTCGCGACGTTCGGCGCCGACGTCAGCGCATCGAGCACGAAGCTCTGAAATTCGGGCAGATCGCGCGCGATGCATTTCAGCATAAAATCGCTTTCGCCGGAAAGCATGTAGGCCTCCCGGACGAGGGGCCAGCCGAGAACGCGATTTTCGAAAGCGCGGAGATCGGACTCCGCTTGATTGTGCAGGCGGACCATGGCGAACGCGGTCAGAGCATATCCGAGCGCGACTTCGTCGATCAGCGCCGTGTATCCGGAGATCAGCCCGGCTTCCTCGAGCGCGCGAACCCGGCGCAGGCACGGCGGCGCGGAAAGCCCGATCCGGTTGGCGAGCGCGATGTTCGTCATCCGGCCGTCGGCCTGCAGCTCTTTGAGAATTCGCCAGTCGGTCGCGTCGAGTTCTATTGCCATTAACATTCGTTCCAGGAGGCGCGAGTGTAATATCAGGAACGCTGCTCAGCCGCACCACGTTTCGTTTGTTTCGTTAGCGCGGCTGCTTACGGGGCTCGACACCCGACGCCGAAGAGCTGAAAACATCGCCGCATGAGCGCTTCCCGACTCGACGATCACCCCCTCGCAGGCCAGACGGCCTGGATCATCTCCGACGGCAAGGCCGGGCACGAGGCTCAGTGCTTTGGCGTCGTCGAGGCGCTGGGTCTGAAGGCCGAGGTGAAGCGCGTCGCGC
>Ga0209933_1001775_pt1 | contig 16580 bp, 19 predicted proteins | sample ThiBiot_300_biof_FD_183944 | JGI IMG/M metagenome (GOLD analysis project Ga0209933, IMG submission 183944) | Wastewater bioreactor microbial communities from Cape Town, South Africa - Thiocy_cont_300_biof (SPAdes) | ecosystem: Engineered > Bioremediation > Thiocyanate > Unclassified | place...
ACGTGCTGTCGCTGGGCGCCGTGTTCGCGATCTTCGCCGGCTGGTACTACTGGTTCCCGAAGATGTTCGGCTATCTCTACAACGAGAAGATCGCCAAGCTGCACTTCTGGATCACCTTCATCGGCGTGAACCTCGTCTTCTTCCCGCAGCACTTCCTCGGGCTGGACGGCATGCCGCGCCGCTATGCGGACTATCCGAACGCCTTCTGGGGCTGGAACTTCGTCTCCTCGATCGGCTCCTACATCTCGGCCTTCGCGGTGCTGGTGTTCCTCTACGGCGTCTATGACGCGTTCCGCCGCAAGGTTCCGGCGCCCAACAATCCCTGGGGTCCGGGCGCGACGACGCTCGAGTGGCAGCTGTCTTCGCCGCCGCCCTTCCACCAGTGGGAAGTCCTGCCGCGCATCGGTGACGTGAAGCACTGAGCGCATCAACGAGGCGATGGAGCCGGGTCCGCCCGGCTCCTGCTGTCAGTGAATATGGTTTGATGTCCGACGTACAACTCGACCGGGTCGACGAAGCCGCCCTCAGCCTTGCGGGGCCGGGCGACTATATCGCGCTCCTGAAGCCGCGGGTGATGTCGCTCGTCGTGTTTACCGCCCTGACCGGCCTCGTGCTGGCGCCGGGCGGCATCCATCCCGTGATCGGCCTTGCAGCGCTCATCTGCATCGCCGTCGGCGCAGGTGCGTCGGGTGCGCTCAACATGTGGTACGACGCCGATATCGATCGCGTCATGCGCCGCACGAGCGGCCGCCCGATCCCGGCCGGCCGCGTGACGGAAGGCGAGGCGCTCGCCTTCGGCCTGACGCTCGCCGCCTTCTCGGTCGGCGTCCTCAGCGTGCTGGTCAATCCGGTCGCAGCCGGCCTGCTCGCCTTCACCATCTTCTTCTATGTCGTCATCTACACGATGTGGCTGAAGCGCTGGACGCCGCAGAACATCGTCATCGGCGGCGCCGCGGGCGCCTTTCCGCCGGTCGTCGCCTGGGCGTCGGTCACGGGCGGCGTCAGCCTCGAGAGCATCGTCCTCTTCCTGATCATCTTCATGTGGACGCCGCCGCATTTCTGGGCGCTGGCGCTGTTCAAGTCGGACGACTATGCGCGGGCCGGCGTGCCCATGCTGCCGGTCGTCGCCGGCCTCGCCGAGACGCGGCGGCAGATCCTGATCTATTCCGTGCTGCTGGCGCCGATCGGCGTGCTGCCGGCGGTGCTCGGCTTCGCCTCGCTCGCTTACGGCGTCGCCGCCGGCATGCTCGGCCTCGTCTTTGTCGGCATGGCGGTCCGCGTCTACCGCATGAGCGACGCCGATACCGCCATGGTGCCGGCGAAGCGGCTGTTCGCCTTCTCGATCTTCTATCTGTTCATGCTGTTCGCGATGCTGCTCGTCGAGCGGCTCGCCATGCTGGCGGGGCTGGCATGGTAGCGGATCTCGAGCGCGGCACCCCTCCGGCGGGGGTCGAGGACGGCGTGCGCCTGACGCCGGAACAGATTCGCCGCCGCCGCGCGCGGTCTATCGCCATCGGCCTCGCGCTCGGCGCACTCGTCATCCTGTTCTGGGCGGTGACGATCGTGAAGCTCGGCGGCCATGTCGCGGACAGGACGCTGTAGCCGATGACCGACACGCCTCCCCCGAATGAGCAGAAGGACGCCGATCCCGATACCGGGTCGGCGAAGCGCCACCGTTCGCTGGGCGTCACGGCGGCCGCCTGCGTCGTGTTCGGCGCGGCCATGCTCGGGGCCGCCTTCGCCTCGGTACCGCTCTATCGGCTGTTCTGCCAGGTGACGGGCTATGGCGGCACGACGCAGCGCGCCGAAGCCGCGCCGACCGACGTGCTCGACCGCGTGGTCACGGTCCGATTCGACGCCAATGTCGCCAACGGCATCGGCTGGGCGTTCCGCCCGCTGCAGCGCGAGATGAAGGTCCGCCTGGGCGAGGTCGCGCATGTCAGCTTCCTCGCCGAGAACCGCACCGACGTCACCTCGACGGGCACGGCGAGCTTCAATGTCGCGCCCGACCGTTCGGGCCAGTATTTCAACAAGATCGCCTGTTTCTGCTTCAACGCGCAGACGCTGAAGCCGGGCGAGAAGGTCGAGATGCCGGTGACCTTCTTCGTCGATCCGGCCATGGACCGCGACAGCGAGTCCCGCTACACCGACACCATCACTCTATCCTATACCTTCTATCCGAGCGTGGAGCCCGCGGCTGCGCCAGTCGCATCGATCGGGCCTGACGCGGCGGAAACCAAGCTGCGATAAGGACCGGGGAGCACCTCGATGGCTGAAGCCCACGCCAAGCATCACGACTACCATCTCGTCAATCCGAGCCCCTGGCCCTTCCTCGGCTCCATCGGCGCCCTGATCATGGCCATCGGCGGCATTTCCTACATGCACGGCGCCTCGCTGTGGTGGATCGTGCCGGGCCTGCTCGTCGTGCTCTACACGATGGCGTCCTGGTGGGTCGACGTGATCCGCGAGGGGCAGCAGGGCTATCATACCCGCGTGGTGCAGCTGCATCTGCGCTACGGCATGATCCTGTTCATCGCCTCCGAGGTGATGTTCTTCGTCGCCTGGTTCTGGGCCTTCTTCGACGCCAGCCTCTTCGCCAACGAGGCGCAGCAGGTGGCCCGCGTCGAGTTCACCGGCGGTCACTGGCCGCCGAAGGGCATCGAGGTCTTCGATCCCTGGCACCTGCCGCTGCTCAACACGCTGATCCTGCTCACCTCGGGCACGACGATCACCTGGGCGCATCATGCGCTGCTGGAGGACGACCGCGAGGGCCTGAAGTGGGGCCTCGTCTGCACCGTCGTGCTCGGCCTCATCTTCTCCTGCGTGCAGGCGATCGAATATTCGCATGCGGCCTTCTCGTTCGGCGGCAACATCTATGGCGCCACCTTCTTCATGGCGACCGGCTTCCACGGCTTCCACGTCCTCGTCGGCACGATCTTCCTGATCGTCTGCCTGATGCGGGCTCTTGCCGGGCAGTTCACGCCCAAGGAGCATTTCGGCTTCGAGGCCGCCGCCTGGTACTGGCACTTCGTCGACGTCGTCTGGCTGTTCCTCTTCTTCGCCATCTATGTCTGGGGTGGCTGGGGCGCGCCGATCCACGCCGCCTGACGCATTCATGCGCCGCGGGCATCCACGTTCGCGGCGCATGTCTTTCCGGAGTCTCCCATGAGCGAGCCCGCCGCCGAGGCGCCGACCGCGCCCGTTGACCGGGCGCTCTATCCCGACCTCTCGCCGAGCCAGACGGGGCTCCGCGGCCGCTGTCCGCGCTGCGGCGAGGGCCGGCTCTTCAAGGGCTTCCTGTCGCTGCAGCCCTCGTGCGCCAATTGCGGCCTCGACTACGCCTTCATCGATTCGGGCGATGGCCCCGCGGTCTTCGTCATCCTGATCGTCGGCTTCATCGTCGCCTTCCTGGCGCTCTATGTGGAATTCACGTTCCAGCCGCCCTTCTGGGTGCATATCCTGCTCTGGGTGCCGCTGATCCTCGGGCTCTCCTTTGGCATGCTCCGGCCGCTGAAGGGGCTGATGATCGCGATCCAGTATCGCACCAAGGCTGAGCAGGGGCGGCTGCAATAGCCGGTCCGCCGCGGCCGGCGAAAGGCCGATGACCGAGCCATGATCGCGCCCATGACCACTTCGCGTCCCGCCTCTCCGATCAAGAGCCTGATCGCGCCGGGGATCGCGGCCCTCATCGTCTTCGCCGTGCTGGTCGCGCTCGGCACCTGGCAGCTGCAGCGGCTCCATTGGAAGGAGGCGCTGATCGCGCATGTCGAGAGCCGCCTCAAGGCGCCGCCGGTGGCTGCGCCCGGTCCGGAGGCATGGCCGGTGCTCGATCTCACCGAGGCCGACTACACGCCGGTGACCGTCTCGGGGACGTTTCTGAACGACCGCGAAGCGCTGCTCTACATGACCCTGATGACGCCCAAGGGGCCGGTTGGCGGCGTCGGCTGGCAGGTGTTCACGCCGCTGCGCACCGATGGCGGCTGGATCGTCTATGTCAATCGCGGCTTCGTGCCGGACGACCGCCGCGACGCGGCGACGCGTCTTGAAGGTCAGCCATCCGGCCGCGTGACGGTGACGGGGCTTCTCCGCCGCCCGGAGCGGCCATGGCACGTCTTCTCCGACGGGATGAGCGCCGACAACCAGTGGTTCGCACGCGAGCCGGCGCTGTTCGCGCGGGCAGCAGGGCTACAGGCCGCCGAGGTGGCGCCCTATTCGATCGACGCCGACGCGACGCCCAATCCGGGCGGCCTGCCGCAGGGCGGCGAGACGCTGGTAAACTTCCCGAACAACCACCTGCAATATGTCGGCACATGGTATGGGCTGGCGCTGGCGCTCGTCGCGGTGTTCTTCGTCTATGCGCGGGGCGTCCTCCGCCGCCGTCCGCCTCAGGCGTGACGGACTTCAGGCGTGACCTGCCTCGCCTGACAGCATGGCGGGATCGACACCCATCATCGCCAGGGCGCGGGTATATTTCCCGTCGAGATCAGTATCAAAGATGAGCTCGGCGTCGCCCTTCAGCGAGAGCCAGCCATTCGCCTGGATCTCTTCCTCGAGCTGGCCCGCGCCCCAGCCGGCATAGCCGAGCGCCAGCATGGCGCTTTCCGGTCCCGAGCCAGATGCGATGGCCTTCAGCACGTCCAGCGTCGCCGTCAGGCAGATATTCTCGTCGATCGGCAGCGTCGAATTGTCGGCGAAGTAATCGGCGCTGTGCAGGACGAAGCCGCGCCCCGTCTCGACCGGGCCGCCGCGCTGCACGATCATGCGGCTCGCCGCGCGCGGCAGGCGGATTTCGGGGCCTTCCGGGATGATATCGAGCTGGACGAGGAGATCGGAGAAGCTGATCTGCGGCACCGCCTGGTTGACGACGATGCCCATCGCGCCCTCTTCCGAATGGGCGCAGAGATAGATCACCGAGCGGGCGAAGCGCTCGTCGAGCATGCCGGGCATGGCGACGAGAAACTGCCCGTCGAGATAGCCCTGCTCGTGATCATCCATGCCTTTTTTCCTCACCATTGCTCGACTCTAGCACCCCGGACACAAATTGAAAGCACGCGGCCGTGACGCGGCTGCCTGTCGGCGCACCAAGACGTGATGACCGCCATCTGGCGCGACGCGGCGCGGGCGGCTAGAGCAGCGCAGTTGCCAGCCCGCCCTTCGCAATCGCCGTGACGCCGCTCCGTTCCATTCTCGCATCATTGCTCGTCGTCCTTCTGCCCGCCGCCGGCGATGCCGCGACGGGCGCGTGGTCGACCACGGATCATGTCGGCATCCGCCTTATCGCCGCGCAGTCGGCGCCAGGCGTGCCGCTGCAGGCGGCGATCGAGATCGTGCTCGATCCGGGCTGGAAGACCTATTGGCGGACGCCGGGCGATGCAGGCATTCCGCCGCGCTTCGATTTCTCGGGGTCCGAAAACGCGAGCGGTGCGGACGTCGCCTTCCCGGCGCCGGAGCGGAGCGACGACGGTTTCTCGGTCTCGAATGTCTATCACGACCGCGTCGTGCTGCCGGTCAGCTTCGCGCAGACCGATCCGTCGCAGCCAGTCCAGCTCGAGCTCACCGCCAATCTCGGCATCTGCGCCGATGTCTGCGTGCCGATCAATCTTTCGGCCAGCCTCGATGTTTCTCCAGGCGCTCCGGATGACGGCGCCATGGCGGCCATCACCGCGGCGCGCGCCGCGCTGCCGGGGCCGGGCCGCGCCGGCGCCTTCGCGGTGACGGGCCTGGAGCGGGCCGGCGGCAGCGACAAACTGCCGGAATTCGAGGTCACGGTCATGGCACCGGATCCGGTCGCGACGACGCTTTTCGTCGAGATGCCGCCGGATTGGTATCCGGCGCCGCCGGAGCCGGAGACGGCGAGCGGCGGTCCCGTCCGGTACAGGATCGCCGTCGACCGCAAGACGGCGACGACGCCGCTGGATGGCGCGGTCGTGCGGCTCACGATGACGTCGAACGGGGAGGCGGCGACGCGCGCCTTCAGGCTCGGCCCGGACGGCCAGGCGGTGTCGATCGCCGACTGAGCCCACCTTCCGGCGAGGGTCGAAAGGCTCTACGGTGCCGGGCTCCACGACTTCCCCAAACCAGGAGCCAAGCATGACGATCTCGGTTGGCGAGCGCCTTCCCGACGCCGTTTTCCGCATCAAGACCGCCGACGGCGTCGTCGAGAAATCGACGGCCGACATCTTCGCCGGCCGCAAGGTCGTGCTGTTCGCCGTCCCCGGCGCCTTCACGCCGACCTGCCATGCCAACCACCTGCCGGGCTATCTGGAGCAGGCGGACGCCATCCGCGCCAAGGGCGTCGACGAGATCGCCGTGGTCGCCGTCAACGACCACCATGTGATGGGCGCCTGGGAAAAGGCGACCGGCGCCGACGGCAAGATCCTGTTCCTCGCCGATGGCGCCGGCCTCTTCACCAGGGCGGTCGGGCTCGACATCGATCTCGGCGCCGCCGGCCTCGGCCTCCGCTCGAAGCGCTATGCGATGATCGTCGAGGACGGCGTCGTGAAGGCGCTGAATGTCGAGGAGGCGCCGGGCGTCAGCGTCTCGGGTGCCGCGGCGATCCTCGGGCTGCTGTGATCCTTGCAGAGCGCGGCGTTTCTGATTAGCTAACAACTTGGCTAACCGGAGGCCGAGCCATGATCCGCGTCAAGATGCATGAGGCGAAGACGAACCTCTCCCGCCTGGCGGCCCGCGCCGCGGCGGGCGAGGAGGTGATCATCATGCGTGGCGACACGCCGGTCGCCCGCCTGATGCCGCTCGCCGCCGAGGAAAAGCCTCGCCGCCAGCCGGGGCGCTTCAAGGGCGTGTTCGACCTTGACGATCGCTTCTTCGAGCCGCTGCCCGAGGATGAACTCGAAGCTTGGAACAATCCCAAGTGAGGCTGCTGCTCGATACGCATGCTTGGATCTGGTGGAACACCGGCAATCCAAGGCTCGGCCGCGCGCTCGTCGATCGGATTGCCGACAATGGGGATGCTGTCTTTGTCAGCGCAGCATCCGTCTGGGAGACGGTGACCAAGCATCGCCTCGGCAAACTGCCGGATGCCGAGCCGTTCATCGCCGACATCGAGGCGGTGATCGACAAGGACGGTTTCGAGCGGTTGGCAATCACGACGCGCCAAGCGGCCGCGGCGGCTTCGTTTGACCACCCGCACAAGGACCCCTTCGACCGGCTGCTGATCGCGCAGGCGCTGACCGACGGGCTGACGCTCGTGTCGAACGAGACGCTGTTCGACAGCTTTGGCGTCAAGAGGCTCTGGGACTAACCGCTGCTCGCGCGCCGCGCCGGCTTGAATGGCGCCATGCCCTGGCGGGCGAGGAGGTCGGCCTTCTCATTGGCTTCGTTGCCGGCATGGCCCTTGACCCAGTGCCAGGCGACATCGTGGCGCTGCAGAGCGGCGTCGAGCTGCTGCCAGAGGTCCACATTCTTGACCGGCTTCTTGTCGGCGGTCTTCCAGCCGTTCTTCTTCCAGCCGAAGATCCAGCCTGTGATGCCGCCCTTCACATATTGGCTATCGGTATGGAGATCGATCGCGCAGGGACGCTTCAGCGCGTTCAGCGCCTCGATCGCCGCGGTCAGCTCCATGCGGTTGTTGGTCGTCTCGGCGGCGCCGCCGGAGAGTTCCTTCTCCGTGCCGTTATAGACGAGCACGGCGCCCCAGCCGCCTGGTCCCGGATTCCCGGAACAGGCGCCATCCGTCCAGATCTGGACGCGCTGCGTCTCGCTCACGGCTCGATCCCGTAGGCGCGGACATCAGCGACCGACTGGTGGAAGCGGAGCTTCCTGAGATATTCGAGCGGATCCTTCGGCGCCACGAGCGCGCCGGGCGGCACGTTGAGCCAGTCATAGAGCCGCGTCAGCAGGAAGCGCAGCGCCGAGCCGCGGGCGAGCAGCGGCAGCGCTGCCCGCTCGGCGGCGGAGAATGGCCGGGTCTTCTCATAGGCGCCGAGCAGGGCGCGCGCCTTGGTGACGTTCAGCGCGCCATCCGCCTCGAAGCACCAGGCATTGAGGCAGATCGCGGCGTCATAGGCGAAGAAGTCGTTGCAGGCGAAATAGAAGTCGATGAGCCCCGACAGCTTCCCCCGCAGGAAGAAGACATTGTCGGGGAAGAGGTCGGCATGGATGACGCCGGCCGGCAGGTCGGTCGGCCAGTTCTTCTCGAGGACATCGAGTTCGGCAGCGATGAGCTCCACCAGGCCGGGCGTCACGCTGTCGGCCCGCTCCCTCGATCGCTCGAAGAGCGGGCGCCAGCCGGGCACAGAGAGCGCGTTGCGGCGGGAGAGCGCGAAGCCTTCGCCGGCGATATGCAGTTCGGCGAGCGCCGTGCCGACCGCGGCGCAATGCTCGACGCGCGGCCGGCGGATCCACATGCCGTCAAGGAAGGTGACGATCGCCGCCGCGCGGCCCGAGACCTCGCCGAGCGCTTCGCCGGCGCGGTTGCGCACCGGCTGCGGACAGGTGAGGCCGCGGCGGGCGAGATGCTCCATCAGCCCGATGAAGAAGGGGAGATCGTTCGGATCAACCCGCTTCTCATAGAGCGTCAGGATATGCGGCCCCTTCTCGGTCACGAGCAGGAAGTTCGAGTTCTCGACGCCTTCGGCGATGCCCTTCAGCGACACCACCGTGCCGATGTCGTAGGTCGCGACGAAGCGGTCGATCTCGTCGTCGGAGATCTCTGTATAGACGGCCATGGTCCGGTCAGGCAGCGGCGGGGCGCAGTTCGCGCGGCAGGTTGAAGGCGATCGTCTCCTCGGCCGTCTGCACGACCTCGACGGTCACGGCATAGCGGGCGGCGAAGGCGTCGATGACTTCCTCGACCAGCACTTCCGGTGCCGAGGCGCCGGCCGTCACGCCGACGCGCCGGAGGGGCCCGAGGGCCACCCAGTCGATCTCGGCGGCGCGCTGGATCAGCACGGAAACGGGGCAGCCCTCGCGCTCGGCGACTTCGCGCAGGCGCTGCGAATTGGACGAGTTCGGCGCGCCGACCACGATCATCGCATCGACGGAAGCCGCGATCCGCTTCACCGCCTCCTGGCGGTTGGTCGTCGCGTAGCAGATATCTTCCTTGTGCGGCGCCGTGATCGCCGGGAAGCGCGCGGTCAGCACCTTGACGATCGCCGCGGTGTCGTCGACCGAAAGGGTCGTCTGCGTGATATAGGCGAGTTGCTCTGGGTCGCGCGGCTGGAAGGTCTCGGCGTCGGCGACCGTCTCGATCAGCGAGACCGAGCCCGGCGGAAGCTGGCCCATGGTGCCGATCACCTCGGGATGGCCGGCATGGCCGATCAGCACGATCTCGCGGGAGCGCTTGAAATGGATCTGCGCTTCCTTGTGCACCTTGGAAACGAGCGGGCAGGTGGCGTCGAGGAAGAACATCTGCCGCGACTTCGCGGCCTCGGGCACGCTTTTCGGCACGCCATGCGCCGAAAACACCACCGGCTGGCCGTCATCAGGGATCTCGTCGAGTTCCTCGACGAAGATCGCGCCCTTGCGGCGAAGACTGTCGACGACATAGCGGTTGTGGACGATCTCGTGGCGCACATAGACCGGCGCGCCGAACTTCTCCAGCGCCAGCTCGACGATCTGGATCGCCCGATCGACGCCGGCGCAGAAGCCGCGCGGCGCGGAGAGCAGGATTTCGAGCGGAGGCTTGCTGGTTTCGTCCATGAGGATCTCGTCCGGCGATGCCCGGAATAGAGGGAGGCGAGACGCGACTGTCAAGCGGCGCGGACGGTGTCGATCGACGACACGTCGATCTCCCGCTGCGCGCGCCACAGATCATGCTCGGCCTGCATGCGAAGCCAGACCCGGCCGCCGTCGCCGAAGAACTTGCCGAGGCGGACAGCCATGGCCGGCGTGACGGGCTGCTTGCAGGACAGAATGTCGTGCAGCGTCTGGCGCGAGATTCCGAGGCGCCGTGCAATCTCGGACTTCGGCAGACCCGTGGCGGGAATGACGATTTCCGACAGCAGTTCACCGGGATGAGCCGGTTCGATGTCGGCATGCCGTGCTGCTGCGTCAGCCATGATAATCCTCCATGTCGACATCCACCGCATCCTCGCCATCGAAGGCGAAGGTGATCCGCCAATTGCGGGAAACGGAGACCGCGAAGCGTCCAGCCATGTCGCCGCTGAGCGCGTGGAAGCTCAGTCCGGGCAAGTCCATCTCCTGCGGAACCGCGGCGACATCGAGGCGCGACAGAACGAGACGGACGCGTTTCAGCCAATCAGGACGGATGCCAGACGCATCGCCTTTGGTCCAGTAAGCCCGAATTGCCTTGCTGCGGATCGAGCGGATCATGCGATATGTAAGGTCGCGCCTGACGTGACGTCAAGTCTGGCCTGTCACTCGCCGCCTGCCGCCTTAAGCGATCATTGCCTCTTCCTCGCGGAAGAGGAGCGTGCCCGCTTCGGCGGCGGTCATGGCCGGGCCGAAGAGCTGGCCAGCGGCGAATTCGCAGCCGATATCGTAGAGATCGAGTGCGTCGTCCTCGCTCTCGGCGCCCTCCGCCATGACGTCCATGTGGAGGTCGTGCGCGAGGCCGACCATGGCGCGCAGGATGACGCGGCGCTGCCGCGCCGTCGGGCCGCGCACGAAGCCCTGGTCGATCTTCAGCGTGTCGAAGGGCAAGCGCTGGAGATAGGACAGCGAAGAGTGGCCGGTGCCGAAATCGTCGAGCGTCAGGCCGGCGCCGAGATCGCGCACGCGGGCGAGCACCTGCACTGCATATTCCGGGTTCTCCATCACGAGGCTTTCGGCGAATTCGAGCTTCAGCGTGCCGCGCTGCACCGCCGCGCGCGAGAGAACCGATTTCACGTCGTTGATGAGGTCGTGGCGCAGAAGGTGGCGGCTCGACATGTTGACGGCCACGAAGAGCGGCACATGGGGGCCGAGCTGCTCCTGCCATTCGGAAAGCTGGCGGGCGGCCTTGTCGAGGACGAAGAGGCCGAGCGGCATCATCAGCCCGTTGCGCTCGGCGAGCGACAGGAACTCGCTTGCCGGCACGCGTCCGAGCTTCGGATGGTCCCAGCGCATCTCGGCTTCGAAGCCGCCGACGGTCCGGTCCTCCAGCCGCACGATGGGCTTGTAGAGGATCTTGATCTCCTCGCGGCCGATGGCGCGGCGGAGATCCGCCTCCAGCGTCAGCGCATCGCCGCCATTCTGGCGCAGCGCCGGGCGGAAGGCCTCGATGCGGTCGCCGCCGAGCCGTTTCGCGGCATACATGGCGATCTCGGCGTCGCGGAACATCTCCACCGCGTCGCGGCGCTCGGCGTCGTGCATGGCGATGCCGAGCGAGGCGGTGAGGAAGATTTCCTTGTCGCCGAAGGAGATCGGCGCGCGCAGCGCCCGGCGCACGCTGTCGGCGAAGCCGGCGATCCGCTCGGGCTCGCTCTCGGAGAGGAGCAGGAAGCCGAACTGGTCGCCGGAGAGGCGCGCGAGCGTATCCTGCGGCTTCAGGAGGCGCGACAGGCGGCGCGCGACCGTGAGCAGGATCGAGTCGCCGACCGAGATGCCGAAGCTGTCATTGACATGCTTGAAGCGGTCGATGTCGAGCACGAAGACCGACGGCTCGGCTGCTTCCTCGACCTCGGCGCGGATGAGCGCGGCGGCGAGCCGGTCCATGAACAGAGCGCGGTTGGCGAGGCCGGTGAGATTGTCGAAGACGGAATCATGCAGCAGCCGCTCCTCGGCGGTGCGCTCCTCCGTCACGTCGCTCATGGTGCCGACGCAGCGGGTGACCTCGCCATCGGAGCCGATGACCGGCCGCGCTCTGAGATGGAACCAGCGATAATGGCCGTCCTCGGCGCGGAGGCGGAAGTCCTGCGCGATGCGGCCGCGGCGCTGTTCGATGACGGCGTCGAGCGTCGCCTTGAAGCGGTCACGATCGGCGGGGTGCAGCACGTCGAGCCAGTCGCGGGCCGGGCCTTCCAGCGTGCCGTGCTTGAGGCCGAGCAGATCCTCGGCATCGGCGCCGGTCAGGATGCGGTCGCGTGCGACGTCCCAGTCCCAGACGATGTCGCCGGCGCCAACGAGCGCGAGCGCGCGGCGCTCGGTCTCGCCGATCGCGCCCTGCACGACGGTGCCGCCGGCAAAGGCGTGCTGCATCACCGTGACGCCGATCAGGAGCACGATGAGTACGAGGCCGCCATTCAGCGCCGGCTGGATGACGTCGTTGGCGAGCGCGCCGGTGATGGTGAGATAGGCGCCGAACACCCAGACCATCAGGAGAACCCAGGTCGGGATCAGCATGATGGCGCGGTCGTAGTGGTGCAGCGACAGATAGACGATGACCAGGAAGCCGACCGCCACCGTGGCGCCGAGCGAGATGCGCGCGACGCCAGAGGCGATGCCGGGCTCGAAAACGGCGACGCCGAGCAGGAAGGCGAGGCCCACCAGCCAGGCGATGACGGCATGGCTGTAGCGCACATGCCATCGGTTGAGGTTGAGATAGGCGAAGGTGAAGATCAGCAATGTCGCCGAGAGCAGCACCTCGGCGCCGGCGCGCCACATCTTGTCGTCGCCGGGCGCGATCTGGATCACCTTGTTCCAGAAGCCGAAATCGATGCAGAGATAGATGAGCACCGACCAGGCGAGCGCCGCCGTCGCCGGGAACATCGCCGTGCCCTTCACCACGAAGACGATGGTGAGGAAGAGCGCCAGAAGGCCGGAAATCCCCAGCACGATGCCGTGATAGAGGGTGAAGGAGTTGATGGAGTCCTTGTAGGCGTCGGGATCCCACAGATAGAGCTGTGGCAGGTTGGGCGTCCGGAGCTCGGCGACGAAGGTCACCACGGCGCCGGGGTCGAGCGTGATGCGGAAGATGTCCGCCTCCTGGCTCGGCTGGCGCTCCGGCGGGAAGCCCTGGCTCGGCGTTACCTGCGCGATGCGCGATGCGCCGAGATCGGGGATGAGCAGGCCGGAATTCACGAGACGGAAATGCGGCGCCACCAGAAGGCGGTCGATCTGCTCGTCGCCATTGTTGGCCAGCGCGAAATAGGCCCAGAAGGAGTTGCCGCCCGCCTCGTTGGAGCGCACCTCGATGCGGCGCACGATGCCGTCGGCGCCGGGCGCGGTCGAAACCTGCACGCGGTCGGAAGGCTCGCGCGAGGCGTAGTCGATCGCCGTGGTGAGATCGAGGGTCTTCCCGTCGAGCGGCACGGTGAGGGCGTCGAGCGCATGGGCGGGCAGAACCACCCCGGCGATCAAGAACACCACCAGCCCGATCGCTGCGACGATACGGTTAACCGACAAACACACCTCCTGCAGGGCCGTCGAGAAGTACTATCCCGAGGCTGGTCCGTCCAAGGGTTTTTGGCCGTCCGCCGGCGCTGTCCTCAAGGGCGGGGATCATCGCTGACGATGGCGAACAGGAGATGGTCCTGCCAGCGGCCATCGATGTTGAGATAGCGGCGGGCGTAGCCCTCGCGTGTGAATCCGGCTTTTTCGAGAAGGCGGATGGAGGCGGCGTTGTGCGGCAGGCAGGCTGCTTCCAGCCGGTGCAGCCTCAGCGTGTCGAAGACGAAGGGAATGACCGCCTTGACGGCCGCCGTCATGAAGCCGCGCCCGGCGAAGCGCTCGCCCATCCAGTAGCCGAGCGAACAGGATTGCGTGACGCCGCGCACGACATGGGAGAGCGTCAGCCCGCCGACCAGCGCCATGTCAGCGGAGCGGAAGACGAGAAAGGGATAGCCCGTCGCCTCCTGGATCTCGCGCTGGTAGCGGCGCAGGCGCCGGCGGAACGCAGGCCGCGTCAGGTCGTCGACCGGCCAGACAGGCTCCCAGGGCGTCAGGAAGGTGCGGCTGGCGCCGCGCAATTCGCTCCATGACTGGTAATCGCCCATGGCGGGGCTTCGGAGCGTGACCGTCTCGGTCGAGATCACCGGGGTCGGCTGGAACGGAACGACCGAGCGCAGGAATTCCATTCCGGCTCCTATGCCGCGACAGGCGAGCCCAGGCGTTCGGCGATCCGGTCGCGATGCGCGAGACGCTCGATCGGTCCGATGGCGGCGAGCGTCGGCGTCGAGCCGGTGAAGATGCGGCCGGCGAGTTCGCGAAGGCGCACGACATCGACCGCGTCAATCTTGGCGACAAGCTCATCGACGGGAATGGTGCGGCCGAAGAGGAGCACCTGGCGGGCCAGCTGGCCAGCGCGGGCAGCGGGGCTTTCGAGGCTCATCAGCAGGCTGGCGCGCATCTGCGCCTTGGCGCGCGCGACCTCCGCCTCGGAGATATCGAGGCTGGCGCGTTCGAGCTCGCCGGTCAGAACCGGCATCAGCTCGTCGATATCCTCGGCACCGGTCGCCGCATGGATGCCGAAGAGGCCGGTATCGGCGAAGCTCCAGTGGAACGAATAGATCGAATAGCAGAGGCCCCGCTTCTCGCGGACCTCCTGGAAAAGGCGCGAGGACATGCCGCCGCCGAGCAGCGAGGCGAGGATCTGCACGGCGTGGAAATCCTCGGAGGCATAGGGCAGCCCCTCGAAGCCGAGCAGGATCTGCGCCTCCATGAGCTTGCGCCGCTCGCGCATATCGCCGCCGACATAGCGCGCCGTCTCGGGCGCCGCGAGCGGGGTCGAAGGCAAAGAGGCGAAGCGGTCCTCGGCGAGGCGCACGAGGCTGTCGTGATCGACGGCGCCGGCGGCGGAGAGCACCATCGACGGGCCGTGATAGTTGCGCTCCAGATAGGACGAAAGGTGATGCGAGCGCGTGCGGCGCACCGTCTCCTCGGTCCCGAGAATAGTGCGGCCGAGCGGCTGGCCGGGGAAGGCGCCTTCGACCAGGAAATCGAACACCCGGTCCTCCGGCGTATCGAGCGAGGCGCCGATCTCCTGCACGATGACGTGCTGCTCGCGCTCCAGCTCGTTGGCGTCGAAGGCCGAATTGCAGAGGATGTCGGAAAGGATGTCGACCGCGAGTTCGGCGTCGGGCTTGAGGATGCGGGCGTAGTAGGAGGTCGTCTCCACGCTGGTCGCGGCGTTCACCTCGCCGCCGACCGCCTCGATCTCCTCGGCGATGTCGGTCGCCGAGCGGCGGGCGGTGCCCTTGAAGGCCATATGCTCCAGGAGATGGGAGATGCCGTGTTCGGCAGGGCTCTCGAGGCGGGATCCGGCGCCGACCCATACGCCGAGCGCGGCGCTCTCGAGATGGTCCATGGCGTGGCTCGCGACCGTGAGGCCCGAGGGCAGTCTCGTCACCTCGACGCTCATGGGCGACCTTCTCTACGGATCGCCCGGCTCGCATCGATCATGTTGCTGCCCTTTCCGCGACGGCCCGCGCCCGTTCCTCGACGAAACGGGCGACGGCGGCGCTGTCATTGGGGAGGACGGCGAAGCGCTCCTCCCGCTGCATGAGATCGCCGAGCCAGCAGGGCAGGGCGGGCCTGACGCCGGTCGCGGCTTCGACCGCGGCCGGGAACTTGGCGGGATGGGCCGTGGCGAGCGTCACCATCGGAGCCGCCGAGACATCCATGCGCGCCGCGACCGAGAGCGCGACGGCCGTGTGCGGATCGGCGAGGTAGCCGGTGGCGGCAAGCGTCGCGCGCATCGTCGCGGCGGTGTCGTCCTCGCCGGCGCGGCCGGCGGAAAATTCGGAGCGGATCGCTTCCAGCGCCCCGCCCGGAACCGTGAAGGCGCCGGACTGCGCGAGCCCGCCCATCAGTTGGCGGACGACGGCATCATCGCGCCCCGCCGCCTCGTAGAGCAGGCGTTCGAAATTGGACGACACCTCGATATCCATCGAGGGCGACTGGGTCGGCACGACACCGCTCTTCTCATAGCGGCCGCTCTCGAGCGTCCGCGCCAGAATGTCGTTGGCGTTTGTGGCGATCACCAGCCGCTCGATCGGCACGCCGATCCGCTTCGCGACATAGCCGGCGAAGACGTCGCCGAAATTCCCGGTCGGGACAGTGAAGGAGACCGGACGCCATGGTGCGCCCAGCGCCAGCGCCGAGGTCACGTAATAGACCACCTGCGCGACGATGCGGCCCCAGTTGATCGAATTGACGCCGGAAAGCGAGACGCGGTCGCGGAACTTCAGGTCGTTGAACAGCTGCTTGACGATCGCCTGGCAGTCGTCGAACGAGCCCTCGATCGCCACGGCATGGACATTCGCCTCGCGCGCCGTCGTCATCTGGCGCTGCTGGACGGGCGAGACGCGGCCCTTGGGGAACAGAATGAAGATGTCGGTGGCACTGCGGCCGCGGAAGGCCTCGATGGCGGCGCCGCCGGTATCGCCCGAGGTGGCGCCGACGATGGTGGCGCGCAGGCCGCGCGCGGCGAGGACATGGTCCATCAGCCGCGCCAGCAATTGCATCGCCACGTCCTTGAAGGCGAGCGTCGGGCCGTGGAAGAGCTCGAGCAGGAAGGCGTTCGGCCCGGTCTGCACCAGCGGCGTCACCGCGGGATGGCGGAAGGTGGCATAGGCCTCGCGGCAGAGGCGCGCCAAGAGCGCATCGCCGATCTCGCCGCCGACAAAGGGGCGGATGATCGCGAAGGCGACTTCGTCATAGGGGCGGCCGGCAAGCCTTGCCAGCGTCTCGGGCGAGAAGGCCGGCCACGTCTCGGGCACATAAAGGCCGCCGTCGCGTGC
>Ga0209933_1001779_pt1 | contig 16511 bp, 17 predicted proteins | sample ThiBiot_300_biof_FD_183944 | JGI IMG/M metagenome (GOLD analysis project Ga0209933, IMG submission 183944) | Wastewater bioreactor microbial communities from Cape Town, South Africa - Thiocy_cont_300_biof (SPAdes) | ecosystem: Engineered > Bioremediation > Thiocyanate > Unclassified | place...
CCACCTCGTCACCCTATTTGCGGTGGATCCCATCTGGCTTGATCTGTGCTTAAACTCGGTGTCGCGGCCGTCCACCCGACCGGCCGCCGGCGGTGGAGTATTCCGCCGGGTCTAAACCCCGCCCCCCAGTGACCTGCTGTCCGGCCCAAGAGCAATCCGAAGGCCGGACAGCACCGGGCGCATTGGCCGACGATCAAGCCGACCATCTCCCGAACGCACCATTCCATTGATCATCATGCCACCTTATGGTTGTGCGCTTGGCCGTCCCCCTGTTCGGCCATGTGGCGGCGGAGGCATCCGCCGAGGTTCCCCGACCTGCTGCCCGGTGTTGTCGTACCCACACGCGCGCCGGGCAGCCCAATCATGCAGCCTCGACGGATCGATTGATCAAAGCCAGCTCATATGATTGCCTTCGCCGTGGCCGCCCTCCCATGCGGCCTAGGGCGGCGGGTTGGAGGGGGCTCGCCGAGGTCAGGCCCTGCTGCCCGGCGACGCGCCACGCGAGGCAGCGAGCCGGGCAGTCCCGAGCGGGTATCCGGAACCTATCGCCAGCTGCGACCTTATCGCCTCGTGACCGCAAACCCCACCGGTCCCGGACGCGACGGATCCATAGAGGTCCGAAGCATCTGCCCGCCGCGCTCGTCCACACGACCGCGTCGGGCAGCCGTCCACGATGATCACTGTCGCTAAGAATTGATCACCGTAGACCAGGCTCAATAGCGACCGTATATTAGGCTAATAGATTGACTATCATCGGAAGCCCTTCCTTGCGAGAAGGTAGGTGCAGCACTTTATCACCAGCGGGCTAGATGGCTCGTTCGATACTGCTGAGGGCCTACGCCAGTTACTTTACGAAACGCTCGAGCAAAGCCAGCCGGCGAGGAGTAACCGAGTTCCGTCGAAATCCGGGTGACCGACTCGCTCGTTTCGCGGAGCAATTCGGTTGCGCGCTGTATTCTTACAGCACTGGTGATGCTACGGAAATCGGTGCCCGCGTTACCAAGTTCACGCTGCAGCGTTCGGACACTTGTGTTCATCGATCGGGCGATACCATCGATATTGACGCTGCCGGTATCGACCTGTTTGCGGATCTGCTGAACGGTAACTGCCAATAGGCTGCGGGGCGCACCGTTTGGCCAGTCCCGGGCTACGTCCTCAATCGTGAGGATCGGCCGGAATGCTGCCCGGGACACTGCCTTTAGGTGACGGCGTTCAAAGACGATCGCGACTGCCGGGGCATTAAAATAGACGGGACACTGGAAGGTATCCTCGAACAGCGAAGGCTGATGAGGCACTGCGATATCGAGCTCGATACGTAGCGGGTGCCAGTCGTCGGGCAAATAGGCTCTGAAGAGACTCAGCAATTCGCCTGCCGTGGCGCTTGCAATCGCGGCATGAGCCTCACCGGCGGGCGACGCCCATACATAGCTGTACCTTGCCTCGTCGCCGGCGGTTGTAATGGACATCCGATCGAACGGACTATGGTAGCGAAGCGCTGCGATGCTGCGCCTGATCGCATGGCCAAGTGTGTCGGCGCTGAAGACATAGCGCCCGAAGCTGCCATAGTCGGCGACGTTCATCGCGGGAGCCATAAGCAAACCGAGTTGGGGCTCTCCTGCCTCACGGCTGATGGTGGCGACAAAGTCTGCCACGGCTTGCTGAGCAACAAGGGAACCGCGGCCCTCAATCAGCTCGGCATCGAACCCTGCGGCGCGATTGGCGCGCTGAAGCGCCGCCTCTCCGATCTCGGACCGCACAAAGGCGGGCAAACCTCGTAAAACATGACCTGCAATCTCGGGATCTGTTGCCATCCCACAACTTTCTGCGACAGCCGCGCCCATGGCGCAAAATGAGTGGTTTAGCGGACCCCTGACGCGTAGCCTGCCAACGCGTGGATCGGGCATACCGCGGAGGCTGACGGGTTGAGACGAAGCCCATTGGCGGCAATCTCGCTAGCTTCCTTCATCGAGCGTCATATCCACGAGATCTGCGCTGAACAAAACGGGCCTGGCCGTCGGCACGAAGCCTGGAACAAACGGTCGAAACGAACACGAGGTAGGGCGATGGCGAGATCACTTCCAGCCGGATTCAATGGGTCGGCGCCTGCGGCGTGGGTCGCGATATCCCTCCTCGCGATTTCGGGTACGGCCGTACAGGCGCAAGACGCCCCCGATCGCCACGCTTACTTTGGTGAGACCCACGTCCATACCAGCTGGTCCTTCGACGCCTACATCTTTGGCAATGAGATCACCGGTCCGGCCGACGCCTACAAATACGCCAAGGGCGAGGCGATCAAGCATCCGCTCGGCTACGACGTGAAGATCACCACCCCGCTCGACTGGATGGGCGTGACCGATCACTCCGAATATGCAGGCGTCGTCCGGCTCTCGAACGATCCGGACTCCCCGATCAGCAAGCTGCCGATCGCCGAGCAGCTGAAGGTCAAGGACGCGGCCGATATCCAGCGCATCTATCTCTGGCTCGGCACCAGCATGATCAAGGCGCAGCCGATCGAGGCTCTCGTGAAGCCCGAGATCTCGGACACGGTCTGGAAGGCCAATAATGCAGCTGCCGATGCCGCCAACGAGCCCGGCAAGTTCACCGCCTTCTGCGCCTATGAGTGGACGTCGAACCCCGACTTCCGCAACATGCACCGCAACATCTTCTTCAGGGATTGCGCCAAGGTCCCGAGCCGCCCGTATAGCTCCCTGGAATCTCAGGCGCCCGAGGATCTCTGGAACTGGATGGACGGCCAGCGCAAGGCGGGCAACGAACTCCTTGCGATCTCGCACAATGCGAATTTGTCGGGGGGCCTCATGTATCCGACCGAGCTCGACTTCAAGGGACGGCCGATAGACAAGGCTTGGGCCGAGTCGCGCGACCGTAACGAGAAGCTGACCGAGATCAAGCAGATCAAGGGCGCCTCGGAGACGCATCCGCTGCTGTCGCCGAACGACGAGTTCGCCAATTACGAGATCCTCAATTACCTGCTGGGCGACCCGCAGGGCCAGTTCATCACGCTGGGTGGCAGCTATGTCCGCCAGGCACTGAAGGACGGCATCGCGATGCAGCAGGCGCGCGGCTACAACCCCTACAAGACCGGCGTCGTCGGCGGATCGGATTCCCACAACACGGCCGTGCCCTATCGGCAGGAGAATTTTTTCGGCGGTCATGCCCGGCTTGATGGTACCGTCAAGGAGCGCATGGCCGGCCATAACTTCGCCGGCCTTGACGTCCGCTTCGAGAACCCTGCCGGGCTGACCGGCGTCTGGGCCGAGGAAAATACACGCGCGTCGCTGTTCGACGCGATGAAGCGCAAGGAAACCTTCGCCACCAGCGGTCCACGCATCACCCTGCGCTTCTTCGGCGGCTGGGATTACGCGCCAGCCGTGACCGACGGCAAGGACTGGGTGAAGGCCGCCTATGCCGGCGGCGTGCCGATGGGCGGCGACCTCCAGCCGGACGCTGGCAAGAAGGCGCCGACCTTCATCCTGTGGGCGGTCAAGGATCCCTCCTCGAGCAATCTCGATCGCATCCAGATCGTCAAGGGCTGGTCGAAGGACGGCCAATCCTTCGAGAAGGTCTATGACGCGGTGTGGGCCGGAAACCGGACGCCCGACCCGATCACCGGCGAGGTGCCCGCCATCGGATCGACGGTCGACATCGCCAATGCCAGCTACACCGATACGATCGGCGCGGTCGAACTCAAGGGCAGCTGGACCGATCCAGACTTCAATCCGGCCGACGATGCCTTCTACTATGCCCGCGCCATCGCCATTCCGACCCCGCGCTGGACGACCATCCAGGCCAAGGAACTCGGCGTGCCTCCGCCGCAAATCGTGGCGGCGACCGTTCAGGAGCGCGCCTGGTCCTCGCCGATCTGGTATACGCCGACGGCCGAGCAGCGCGTCAGCGCGCAGAAGGGCACGACGGAGGCCGATCTAAAGAACCAGGGGGCAGTGGCGCTCGATGAGGCTGCGCTCAAGGCTCTGCTGGTCGGCAAATATACCTGGGTTCGCAACAACGTCACCGGCGGCGTCTTTAAGGTCCAGTGGGCGCAGAACGGCCAGATGCTGGTCATGAACGTGGATCCGCGCATTCCCCAACCCTCGGAAGTGGGCGACGTGACGAGCGGCTCCTATCTCGGCACACCCAGCGGCTACGCCATCCGTGACGGCAAGGTGGTGACCACGTTCGGCAACGCCGAATACGACTACACCGTCTATAGGGTCGCAGGCGGCTCGAGCGACATGGTGACCAAGGGTGACACCTATATCGCCGCGCGCAGCAACGAGTTCGGCTATGCGAATTATGAGATCGTCCCGACGCCGGAGTTCCTGGGCACGGAGGTGAAGGACGCGACGGTGCCGAAATGAGGTCGGCACCGAAGCTCGCGGCGGCGCTGCTCGGCGCCGCGCTCATTCTGGGCGGCGGCCTCGGCGGCGCCCTTGCCTGCGCGATCTGCCTGTCGGCCATCTCGGTCTCGACGGGCCAGAAGCTGGACGCCTCCGACCAGGTCGCGCTCGCGACGCCTCTCCCCGACGGCGATCGGTTCCAGATCGCGGAGATCATCAAGGGCGATATGCCTGTCGGCATGGTCGTCGAAGCGAGTTCCGATCACGCGGAGAGCTTCCCCGCCGGTGCGGGAAAGCCCTCCCTGATCGCGCGGAACGGCCTCTCCGGGCTCTGGACGAATTTTGGTGCGATCAGCCCCGGCAATGGCCCGTGGCTGCGTACGCTGCTCATGAGCGATGACGGCCCGGCCAAGGCGCGGCCGCGTGTCTGGCCGATCGCCAGCCCGGTGCAGGCCGTCTCTGACAGCACCAATTGGCCGAAGCGGATTGTGCTCGTCGAGCAGCGTCTCGAAAGCGACGATCCACTGGTCGCCGAGATCGCCTTCGGGGAGCTCTCGCGCGCGCCCTATGACGCAATCCGCACACTTCGGCCCGCGCTTGATGCCCGCAAACTGCGAGGGTGGATCGCTGATCCTGCTCTCGCCAAGCGCCACGACGCCTATCTGCTGCTGCTCGGCATCGCCGGCAGCGGCGAGGATGCGGCGATGCTGGAGCAGCGTCTCGATGCAGCCCGCGCCGCGCAGGATGCGACCAATGTCGCCGCCATGCTGGCCGCCGACATGGAATTGCAGGGCCCGGCGCGCGTCGCGTGGATCGAAGAGAACTATCTCCTGGATCACAGCCGCTCCCTGCCCGAGATCGATGCGGCCCTCCTGGCGCTCGACGTTCATGGCGGAGCCGGCGGTGTCGTTCCGCGCCAGCGCGTCATCGACGCCTATCGGAGCTTCATCCGCGAGCGCAAGCCGATGGCCGGCTTCGTCGCGACCTATCTCAGCGACTGGAAGGCCTGGGACGCCGTGCCGGATTATGTGGACGTGCTCCGGTCGGGGGCGGTGAAGGATCCGGCCGGCCAGTTCGCGATCGTGGTCTATCTTCAGGACAGCCGCAGCGCCGAAGCGCAAGCAGCCGCGGCGGCTTTCACGGCGCAGGCGAACTGAGAGCGTATGGATCATGAGCATCGTCACGCATGAGAGCGGCCCCGGCAGCGCGGCTGCATCCACCGATGCCGCCGGACGCGCCGCGGGAGAACCGGTACGGCCCGAGCCCGCCTGGATCGGTCGCGCCCTCCGCGAGCCGCTGCTGCATTTCCTCGTGATCGGCGTCGTGCTGTTCGGAGGCTACAGCCTGATAAATCGCCGCGAGGAAGTGTCGCCCGACGCCCAGCGCATCGTGATCACGGAGGACGATCTGCGCCAGCTCGCGGTATCCTGGCTTGCGCAGGGCCGCGACAAGCCGACGCCGGAGCAATTGCGTTCGCTCGTGGACGAGAAGGCCACGGAGGAAATGCTGGTGCGCGAGGCGACCACGCTTGGTCTCGACAAGGATGACGAGGTCATCAAGCGCCGGCTCGCGCAGAAGATGGACTTCCTGCTTGCCGATATCGCCGCCCTGGCGCCGCCGACCGATGCGGAGCTGGCGAGCTGGTTTGCAGCGCATGAGGCCGAGTTCACGAAGCCGCCACGGATTGGCTTCCGGCATCTCTATTTCGCATCCGACCGGCGCGGCCAGGACGCGCAGTCCGCGGCCAGAGCCGCGCTTCCGCTCGTCGCCGGCCGCCCGCCGGCCCCGCTCGCGGCCGCGAATATCGCCGACCCGTTCATGTTCCGCGACAATTATGTCGACGTCACGCCTGAGCAGATGGCGAAGGAATTCGGCGGCGGTTTTGCGACGGCGCTGTTCGATCTTCGTCCCGGCGATTGGCGCGGTCCGATCCAGTCCGGCTATGGCTGGCATCTGGTCTGGGTCGATTCCTATGAGGCGCCACGCGTTCCGTCGCTCGAGGAAGTGAAGCCGGACGTCGTTCAGGCCTGGACGGAAGCGAAATATCGCGACGTCAAGCAGCGCGCGATGAACGAGATCCGGTCGCGCTACCAGGTCGTCACGCCGCCGCTCGACAAGGTCAACCTCGACGACCTCTCTGTCATGCCGCCATCCGATCCCGGGCCCCTGGGCGGCGACTGATGACTGCATTCGCCCGCCTGTTCGCCGCGCTCATCCTCGCCCTGCTCGGACTGGGGGCGCCCGCGCTCGCGCATGATGTCAGGCCTGCTTACCTGCAGATCGACCAGACGGACGCGAGCGACTACGCGGTCCTCTGGAAAACGCCGCTGATGTCCGGCATGCCGCTGCCCGTCATCCTCAAATTTCCCGATGATGTGAAGCATGTCATGGCGCCGCAAGAGCGTCAGCTGCCGGATTCCATCTTGCAGAAGCGCATCATCTCGGTTCCCGGGGGTCTAGCCGGGATCCGGATCGACTTCGTCGGCCTTCAGGCGACGATCACCGACGTTCTTGTCCGCGTGCATTGGCGCGACGGCCGTCAGGTCAGCATGATCGTACGTCCGTCCCAGCCCTGGTATGTGATTCCGGCAGCGCAAAGTGCCTGGTCGGTCGCCTGGGAATATCTGAAGCTTGGCGTCGAACATATTCTCTTTGGCATCGATCACCTCCTGTTCGTCGCCTCGCTGATGCTGATCGTGCGCGACTGGCGGATTCTGGTGAAGACGATCACGGCCTTCACGCTCGCCCATTCGATCACGCTGGCGCTCGCTAGCCTTGGCCTCGTCACGCTTCCCGGGCCCCCCGTCGAGGCGATGATTGCTCTCAGCATCCTGCTCGTCGCGGCCGAGGCCGTGCGGATGGAACGCGGCGAGAAGAGCCTGGCAATCACCTGGCCATGGGTGGTCGCCTTCTGCTTTGGCTTGCTGCACGGCTTCGGCTTCGCCGGCGCCATGCTCGAGATCGGCCTTCCGCAGCGCGATGTTCCGGTGGCCCTGCTCTTCTTTAACGTGGGCGTCGAAATCGGTCAGTTGATGTTCATCACTGCCCTGCTCCTGGCGGCCTACCTCGCCCGTCTTGTATTTTCCTTCGGCCGGTCGGCACGGATAACCGCCGCCTATGGCATCGGCGTCGTCGCCGCTTTCTGGGTGGCGGAACGCATTGACGTGATGTTTGTCAGGTAGGCGGGATTGAACTGCCCGACCGCTTCTGAGCGATAAAGTTGCAGAAAGCGTTCGCTCAAGTGGCTGGCGGACTTCGAGCGTAGCGCGCGCCCAATCTCGGCCACAGCAAACAGCTTTGTCGCCTGAGCCCAAGCTTTGGGGCGGCGGCGATGGCGCTGTTACGAGAGGGAAGGTTGGTCATTCAGATACAGGCCATGCCTTCAGTTGTTTCCTCGCAGTTCCGTTGTTGCCCAGCTTGAAGACCGCGATCGCCGACGGGTGGAAAGTGAAACTATCGAAGTCCTCAGCCTCGATCGTGTCCAAGAAGGCGAGCGTGGCGAGACCGACCGTGATGTGCGCTACGAAGTTGGGCCCGCTGTGGTCTGGGACATAGTGCTCGTGCCGCCTGGTGCAGTGAACGGGCTAATCGCCTCGATTAGCAACTGCTGGAGTTTGAGCACCCCCGGGCTAGGTGTCACCACGATCGCCGCGAGACCGATCCCCGGCATTGCCGCGACGGGCATGTTGCGGATCGCCGTGGCACGAAACGAGGCCTCTCCGAGATCGTGCGACCGAATGACCTGTTCGACGGTCGCTAACATCGCGTGAAGTTCTGCAGTCCTCACATAGCGCTGCAGCACGGTGATGTGCGGCCGGTGGCCCGCGTCCAGGGAGAAGCCCTCAGGCGTCTGCGCTCGCAGCCGTCTGTTTTCAGCGGCCGCGCGCTCCAAAGCTATCGCATCCGGTTCGATGAGAATGTCGATCGCCGTCAGGTCAATCATTAATCGTCTTCTCCGTCAGCTCGTCACGTAGACGTTGCCGCAGACTATCGTTGATCTCGAGTCCCTCGCAGAGATACCTGTCCATCGATCCGTACCGCTGCCGCACTTCGCCGAAAGCCGCCTCAAGGTAGGCGGGGCGGACCCCTAGCACTGGCTGCAACAGCTCCGGATCCCCGCCCGCTACTGCGAAACGGTCGGCAACTGACCGCAGCGCGGGCAGTAACTGACTATTTGTCAGGATGTAATCGCGCATGACGTCCTCCTTGGATACGCCGAGGAGCGTCAACGTGACCGCAGCCGCCCAGCCGGTCCGATCCTTGCCGGTCGTGCAGTGGAAGAGCATTGGCCGACTGTCCGCGGACGCGAGTGTGGCGAAGAATCGTCTATAGGCGACCAACGCGCTTGGTAGCCCGACGATATCGCGGTAGCCGCGCTCAAACATTTCTTCCGCCTTGCCATCTCCGAGGATCGCCGCCGCGCTCCGCGGATCGGCCATGACCTTCGGCAGCTGCGCTGGCGCAGCGTCGGGGGCATCACCCAACACGTCGCACAAGACCAACGTGGCACCCGGCGGAACCTGATCCGGCGAAGCTTGCCGCTCGGCAACAGTTCGCAGGTCGATCACCGTGCGAAGACTGAGGTTTCCGAGTGCTTCGATGCCGGGGCCGTCGAGTCGGCCAAGATCGGTCGAGCGGAACATTAGGCCGGCGCGCACGCGCCGCCCGACCCCCGCCGGCCATCCGCCGAGGTCACGCAGGTTAGGTAATGTGGGTATTGGGATCATAACCCCAGGTTCGTTCGGTACCTTCAAGCCGCCGTCCTTCGAGTTGGCAACGCCACATGTTTGGATCGCGGTCGAGCATATTACGACCCGACCCCTGCACTGAGACTGGTCAACCGACGATATCGCGCGATAGTTCGACAATAGTGTACAGACACCGCAGCGTGAGCCTCATCACGCTGCCCTGACTTCCTAGCCCACAAGCTGTCGCAAGACCTCAACGCGCAATCGAACTGTCTGCTATGGCCTTCCTGACCCTGTGAACTGGCAGTTCATGCCGAATCCGCCGTCCGGCAACGGACCGAATCGCACGTTCAGGCCGCTACGGCAGCGCCCCAAACGGCGACGACGCGGTCGCAAGCGAACTTGAGGAGGTCACTGCCAAGTGGCCGGCTTGAACCAGCATCAGTTCCATCCTTCCTGTCTCTAAAACGAACGTTTTCCGGACATAGCCGCCCTCCCCTCGTATTCGGCGGTGCCGATGGGTGGATTATGTCCACTAACCATGTCGGATTTCAATTGACCGGATAACGGTCCTGAATCAGAATCGGGACATGCTCATCGGCTATGCCCGCGTCTCCACCCTCGACCAGAATCTCGACCTGCAGCGCGACGCGCTGAAGCGGGCCGGCTGCGGGAAGATCTTCGAGGAAAAGAAGTCAGGCCGCGCCGGCACCAAGCGCCCCGCCTTCGAGGCGGCGCTCGAGTATCTGCGGCCCGAGGATGTCCTAGTCGTCTGGAAGCTCGATCGGCTGGGGCGGTCCCTCGTCGAGATGATGCGCACCATCGACACGCTTCGGAAGGACGGCATCAAATTCCAGAGCCTCACCGAGCATTTCGACAGCGAGACGGCGCATGGCCGCTTTGCGCTGCAGATGCATGGCGCCATGGCCGAGTACTTTATCGACCTCAACCGTGAGCGAACGATGGAGGGGCTGAAGGCGGCGCTGGTCCGCGGCCGCAAGGGTGGCCGTCCGCGCAAGCTTAACGAGGGTCAGATGGCGATGGGGCGGGCTCTTCTGGCCGAGGGGACGATCTCGATCGCCGACATCGCCCGGCAACTCGGGATAGGGCGCAGCACCTTCTATGAGTATTTCCCGGAAGGACGGGCGACGCGGCGCGTCGGACGGTCGGCCAAGGCGGCTGACACGCGGGGGTCCCTTCCGAAGTCGACAAAGCCGGAGGACGGCGCTCCTCCGGCCAAGGAGGAGGCGCGCTGATGCCGATCCGCCCGCAGCATCGCTGGCTCTATCCCATCGACTGGCCGCAGCTCTCCGCCATGATCCGTTTTACTCGAGCTAAAGGTCGCTGCGAGCAGTGCGGCCGCCCGCATGGCCAGCTTGTCCATCACCTCGGCGACGGTCGCTGGTGGGATGAGGAGCATCAGGTCTGGCGAAATGGCCGCGGCCGGGTCCTAGCCTCCCTCGGCTCTCAACCCCCTGCCCTACCCTCGCCGAGCATCCGCTCGACGCGGGTATTTCTCGCCACCGGCCATCTCGACCACGATCCAGGGAATAACGCCCCGCGCAACCTCAAGGCCTTCTGCCAGCGTTGCCATATGCTCCACGATCGGCCCGAGCATCGACGCAGGCGGTGGCTGACGCTTCAGATGCGCAAGGCCATGGGCGATCTGTTTCAAGGCCCTTATCGACCCGCCTGAAAGTCCAGCAAGACATACCCCCGGTCGTTTGCGACTGGGCGCTGATACGTCTCGTTATCCTGGCATCCACTTAGCCTGGTTGCTATGCATCCTGCTTTGCTAGTCAGCATCGCCTCCCCGTGGGCAGTCAAATACGACTAGGCGGGGGAGTGCTTACCGACTGGGCAGGTCCCCTTGTAATTCCGGGTTGAGGCGCGCAATTGTGGCTGCGCAACCAAGGAATTACGTCATGGACACTAGCACATCTTCACCGGCGCAGCCAGCACCGCCACCGGCGCCGATCGCCAAGACCGCCAAGCTTGCGGACGACAAATGGGGCGCTGCGGTCCTCAAGCTCGGCTATTCCATCATTCCTTCGCTGCTGCTGCGGGCACAGCAGCGCTTGGGTCTCAATCCCACCCAGCTCGCGGTGCTCCTGCAGCTTTGCGACTTCTGGTGGTCAGAGGATCGCAAGCCTTATCCGAGCAAGGAGCGCCTTTCCGAGCGGCTGGGCCTCAAGGATCGTCAGATTCAACGATATCTGGCGGAGCTCGAGGCGGCCGGCCTGGTCAAACGGATTCCCCGGTACGACGCCAAAGGCGGCCAGACCAGCAATTTCTATGACCTGAGCGGCCTGGTGCAAAAGCTCCAAGCGCTGGAACCCGAGTTCGCAGCGGTCGACAAGGAAAACCGCGAACGCAGCCGCTCTGTGGCTATGCCGCTTGGCCGTCGGCGCAATACCGTCTCGCTCCCGGTCGTGAACTAAGGACTGACATTGCTGTGAGCTGGTCCCTTTTTGTCGACGAGTCTGGCCAGGACCAGCGTGCGTCACCCTATGAAGTTCTTGCTGGCATCGCAGTCGAAGACCGGCAGATCTGGCCTTTGATCCGCCAGCTGTCGGACGCGCAGCTCCACCATTTCGGTATGCGGTTGTTCCAGGCCTACGGCCATGAGGCGAAGGCGATGAAGCTGCTGAACACCAAGGTGTTCAAGCACGCGGCGCAGATGCCTCCGATGGCCCCAGGCTTACGCAGTCAGCTCGCCCATGAGATCCTGGTCGACGGCACTCAGGTTTCCCGGCAGCGCCTGACGGCGCTTGGTCAGGCAAAACTGGCCTATTGCCTGCACGCCCTGCACATCGTGAAAAGCCATGGCGGCCAGGCCTTCGCTTCCATCGTCCCCCGGGAAGCGCCGCGTCCGGAAGGCGACATGCTGCGGAAGGACTACGCCTATCTGTTCGAGCGTTTCTTCTATTTTCTCAACAGCAAGGCCGGCGACCCGATGGGCTATCTCGTCTTCGACGAGCGCGACAAGAGCGAGAGCCACATCCTCCTTAACCAGGTCGCGCAGTATTTCATTCGGACAGCCAACGGTCGCGCGCGGTCACGGCTGATCATTCCCGAGCCATTCTTCGTGCACAGTGACCTCACTTCACTGGTGCAAATGGCTGACATTATTGCTTATGCGATCAGTTGGGGCCTGAGACTGCCACAGATGGCAGAACCCGCCCGGGACGAATTGGCGCCTGTCGCAGCAGCCGTTCAAAGACTGCAATTCCGGCATGAAACGGAGAGCGGGCAGCGCCATCGGGGCTTCAAGGTCATCGCCGATTTGCGGCCCGCCGAGCGCCCAAAATAGAAAAAGGCAATGCCGTCGCCGACAAAGCCTCCAACGACAATATAGGACAACTTGTCCTGATTGGCAATGTCTCCCCGGTCAAATTTGACGCCCCTCCCTCGACATCCTTCAAAAGGGAATGTCGTCATCCACGGCAATGCGCGGCCGCGCCGCCGCTAGGCGATCGGCGGTTTGGCGATCAGCGGCCAGGATCGTGTTGATCTCCTCGGCGATCTGCTCAGCCGTTCGGTCCCGCCGTGCCAAAGCTTGGTGCTTGCCGATAAACCCGGTTGGATCCTCACCCATCCTCAGCGAAATCATCTTGACGCCACGGCCGATGGCGAAGCCGACTTCCTGCTGGCACCAATTGCTGGCCGCGAAGCCCTTGGTGTGCACCGCCAGGAAGCCGTCCATGGCGAACAAGGCCCGCTCGATTTCGCTCTGCCATTCCAGGGTCGGATGGATATCCTCATGGGCGACGAACCCCAAAATGCCATAGGGCGCAAGGCAATCCTTGAGCCGCGTCGCTTTCAGCTTCTCTGCCGAGACATGACTGATAAAGAGCCTGAACTGAGTGGTACCCGCCCAGTTGCGGGGTGGTTCCAGACCAGCAGCCGCATGTGTCCCTCCGGTAATCCCGAGCTCAGCGGCGACTTTCAGCACGGTATCGTCGGGAACATCGGCCAGCGCGGCCTTCGAATACACCCATTTGCTGTTGAACGGACCGCCTCCGCTCGGCGCCTTCACGCCGAACGCCCGCAAGAAGATATCGATATCGCTAAAAGTGAAGCGCGACTGAAGCTCCCGTCCAACCCTGTCCAGGAGGGCAAGTCGATCCGATACGCGCATCTGCATGGTGCGACCTTAGCACAATATCGTCGTTAAGCAGCGCCACGAGCCGGTGCCGTGGCTGAGCCTGTCAAAAATTTGTACTACAATGTAGTACACCATGCTATAAGAGAAGGAACGAAAGGGTTCCCTCATGGCAACCAGGAAGACGACCAGCATCCGCCTTGGCGACGAACAGAGCCGGATTGATGCGCATTTGCGTTCCGGCCGCTATCAATCCGCCAGCGATGTGATGCGCGCCGCGTTGCGGGCGCTGGACCGCGAGGAGGCGGCGCTGGATGAGATCATGCGTGGCCGGATCAGGGCGGCGCTGGACGACCCGCGCCCCAGCATTCCGGCCGACGAGGTTTTCTCCCGGCTGCGCGCCCACCACGCCGACCAGGTGAAAGCCGCGAAGCGTGAAGCATAGGGTCTTTTTCCGCCCGGCGGCGGAGCAGGACCTGATTGAGCTCTATGCCTACATCGCCGCCGACTCCGGACTTGTCCGCGCTGGCGGCTTCATCGACCGCATCGAGGCAGCCTGTCTGCAGCTCGAGATATTCCCCGAGCGGGGCCGTCTGCGGGAGGAACTCGCACCGGGCATACGCATCCTTGGCTTCGAGCGCCGCGTCACAATCGCCTTCCGGGTTCAGGGCGATCAGGTCGAGATCCTGCGCATCTTCTACGGCGGCCGCGACTTTGAGACCGCCTTGAGCGAAGAGCGGTAGCCAATAGTTTTTCGGTTGCCCTGCCCTTCTAGGGCCGCATCTCGGACATTGCGACTGATATGATAGCGTTGTCATGCTATCCTGCTATCACGCGACAGCGGGATAACGATATGATGGATGACTGGCTGATCGAATTCCGCATCCGGCGAACGCTGCGCAGGCTGGCGCGGCAGCGTGTGGCGATGGTTCGCGGAGGCATCTGGATCATCGAAAAGGCGGTCATGACCAGCGAGGTCACCGCCTGTGACCTCAAGACCTGCCACCTGCGAGGTTGGGTCGAGCCGATAGAGAACGCATTGCCCTACGGCAGCCTCCCTCCGGATGGCCGGCTCCCGGCGACGGGGCCCGTCTTCGACGGCGTCGGGCCGCTCTACAGGCTGACCGAAGGAGGTTGGGCAGTCGTCAACCGCGAGCAGCAATGGGTGCTGATCTCCGTCGCGCTAGCGGTTCTGGCCCTGGTTCTGCATTGAAGGATAGCGCTGGCTCGCGCGAAAGCATTCCAGCGCTGTCATGTTGTAGTGCGAGAGCGCTATCATGCCATCCCTGTGCCAGGGGCCGGTCGATCGGCGGGCATGCATGAGGCATCGCAGGCTCAACGCCTGAAGCCGGAGGGCGATGCGGGGCCATGGGCCACAAACGGAATACGAAATGTATAGGCACCGGATCGGTTCGGATGACGCGTAAGCCGCGCTGACGTATGATGATGCTGTCATGCTACAGCATGACAGCATCATCATACGATTGGTAGCCGTCGTGGGATTCAAATATCATCAAACTCTGGCGGGACATCCAGCATGCTCGTTCCTCGCAGGAAGATGCGCAGGAAGGCTGCGGACACCTCGTAAAGCCCAACGTTCCGGCCCTGCACTAGGATGGGGAGCGCTTCCTGATAGAGAACACGCTCAAACGGCGTCCATCGTCCCATGTTGAAGCCGGATATCAAAAGAGCTTGTCCCAGCGCAAAACAGATGCGGAAGGCTGCTGCTTCGGTCTGATACTCGAACAGCTCCCTCGATACGGCCGCGTCCGCATCCGCGAGGACACGGATCGTGCCGACCCCGCAGAAGAAGCGATAGAACGCGGCCGCATAGTCGAACCACTCCCGATTGCCGGCGATAGCCCGCAAATCCCCGTCCAGCGTAGCAATAGCGTTTGGGTCAAAGAGTTCTGGCGTGCGCCGGAGCCGAAGCCGGTATGCCGAGGCGTAGCGCTCAAGGGCCTGCAAATAGAACCGCTCAAGCACATCGACGTCAGGCGCAACGGCAAGGTCGCGCAAGAGCCGCCTGTTAACGGTGGGATCTAGACGAGGATCATAGGGCGACATCTGCGCACCAAAAAGGCCGCCGAAGCGGCCTCTCTTAGGTTGTTTGAGGACTTTCTACAGCCATCAGTGACCGAAAATACCTTCACGTGCAATGGCCTCAAGTTCTTCTTGGGTCCACTTGCGCCCCTCAGGCTTTTGATCGATCTCTGCGAAAACGGCCACTGTTTCTGGCGGCGCCGGAGACAGTTGACCATAGTCGGACCACTTCGGCATGGCTTTGTCGGCCTGTGAACGATGGATCGCATGACCGCGGTTTGCCATATAGAGGTGCCCTTCATCGGTTTGGCCAGGTTTAGTCATGAACCCGGCGGTGACTTGGTGATCTGAATACTTAAACGGAATACAGATAGGTCTGATAATAGGAAAAAATGCCTATTCCGTCAACGCATGATAGACTTACGCCGCTAATCTTGCGTTCCGAAGCCGACACCGATAGCGAATTTTCATCACAATTTGTTGCACGACGCGTTCATCCGTGATGCGCCCTTTGCTCCCAAGACATGCCGACAACAAGAACGTGCCATAGCAGCAGCACTGTCATGCTGTAGCAGGACAGTGCTTAGGCGCCACAGTGCCATACTGTTTTAACGCTTGTATGCTTCCATGCGACAGCATGATCCCGCTAGGATGCTGCCCATGAGCATGATCACGACCTCCGTCATCACCCAGAAGGGCGGTGCCGGCAAAACAACCCTCCTGGCGTCCCTCGCCGTCGCCGCCGCCGAAACCGGCGAGAAAGTCATTGCGCTGGATCTCGACCCGCAGGCCTCTCTCGCCACATGGGGCAACGAGCGGGCTGCCGAGACCCTCGACATCGACCGGGTGGGTCCGGACCAGCTCCCGAATCTGAAAGCAATCCTCCAGGCCCTGGAACGCGAAGGCTACACCTATGCCTTCCTCGATACCGCGGGCGTCGCGAACGCCAGCGGCGCCATCGCGATGGCCGCCTCGGATCTCATCCTGGTGCCGGCCCGGCCATCCCGCATTGACATCCTGGCGACGATGTCGACCATTGAGGCGGCGATCGGCATGGGCATGCGCGACCGGTTCGCCTTTGTCCTCAACCAGTGCCCGCCAGGCCGCAACAGCCGGGCAGGGGAGGCCGGAAAGGGCCTGAGCCTGCTCGGCCTGCTCGCCGAGCCGACAATCACCCAGCGCGCCGACCACCAGGATGCGCTGGCGACGGGGCAGGGGGTCACCGAATACGCACCCGACGGCAAGGCCGCGGACGAGATCCGCGCCCTCTGGCAATGGGTCCAGCGCAAGACGAAAGGAAAACAGGGATGACCAAGCGCC
>Ga0209933_1001780_pt1 | contig 16507 bp, 13 predicted proteins | sample ThiBiot_300_biof_FD_183944 | JGI IMG/M metagenome (GOLD analysis project Ga0209933, IMG submission 183944) | Wastewater bioreactor microbial communities from Cape Town, South Africa - Thiocy_cont_300_biof (SPAdes) | ecosystem: Engineered > Bioremediation > Thiocyanate > Unclassified | place...
CCAACTCAAGGCTCGATCTCGACGAAGTCGCCAGCCCGCGCTGCGTAGTCGAGTGCGTAGGAAAGCTCGCCGGTGCTTTCTGCGTGAACGAGCAGAATTGGCTGGCCCCTGTCGATCTCCTCACCGAGCCTGACCTCTATGTGGATGCCCGCAGCCTTCGCCGCAGGAGCGCCGGCGAGCTTGGCGAGACGCGCGAGCCTGCGGTTGTTGACGTGGACGACCCGCCCGGCGCGCGAGGCGATCAGCGGATGGACGTGGGCCGCCTTGGGAGGTTCGCGCAGGCCACCCTGCGCCTGGCAGATCGCCTTGAATTTCAACCAAGCTCGGCCGTTGGCCAGCGTTTCAAACGCGAGCGCGGATCCCTTCCCCTTCTCGGCCTTCCCGCCGATCTCGAGCGCGGATCCCGCTAACACTGCAGCGCGCCGGCGAAGATCGTCGGGTGCGTCGGGGGCATTTTGCAGAACCGCGAGGACGTCGAAAGCTTCAAGTGCGGGCCCGATGCCGCGCCCCACGGGCTGAGAACCGTCAGTTTGAACGCAGGTTAGCGAAAGGCCGAACTGGGAGGCAACAGCGCTCATGCGCGCGGCAAGATGATTGGCTGCGTCCTCGCCGCGTACCTTGGCCGTCGCGCCGACCGGAATGTCGATGACGACATGGGTTGACCCTGCAGAAATCTTCTTGGACAGAACAGAGGCGATGAGCTGACCCTCCGTGTCCACGTCAAGCTCACGTTCGACGCGCACGAAGATATCGTCGGCGGGACTTAGGTGGACCGCGCCGCCCCAGGCGATGCAACCGCCTTCCGCCTCGACGACGCGCCTGAGCGTCTCGATGCTGAGATCGACGGGCGCAAGTGTTTCCATGGTGTCGGCCGTGCCGGCCGGTGAGGTGATCGCGCGAGACGATGTCTTCGGCATGATCAGTCCGTTGGCTGCGACGATCGCGACGACGATGGGTGTGGTCCGATTACCCGGCAGTCCCCCGACGCAATGTTTGTCAACGACGACCGGGGCATTCCAGCGCATTCGATCGCCAACGCCAATCATAGCGCCCGTGAGGTCTACTGTCTCGTTCTCATCGAGCGGTAACGCTGCACTCGCAGTCAGAAACGCGGCCAGGTGGACCTCGGAATAGCGTCCTGCAACGACATCGCTCACGATCTCTGAAAAGGCACGCGCGTCCAAGCGATTGCCGTAGATGCGCCGCCGGACGCTCGCCAAAGACTCGACAGACGGAGGATGGCTGATCTTGACCGTATCGCCCTCGCTGAGGCCGAGAAGCTGCCAAGCGGACTCTGAAAGGCCCACTTCGTTCCGGGCGATCAGCGTGTCGCCCTCAACCTGAAACAGTGCAGCCTGCGTCTGTCGGGTGCCGTTCGAGACAAGAACCTGAGAGCGTCCGGAGAGACCCTCCGAGCGACAGACATGACAGTCCGTGCGCATAACGACAACTGGCTGATGCTGCGTGTGCAAATGGAGGCGCCGTACGCGTAGCATCGGCTGGGGGAGAATCCCGTATTCTTCGCTGATCATCGTCATAGGTCGAAGGCCTGGTTCTGGCGCGAGACGGTCGCGTTCCATGCAAGCTCGCGGTCGATCCGCACGCGCAGCGCTTCGGAGGCCTCGTCCTCGCCATGCACAATGAACAATCGGGCAGGCGCCTGGCGAAAGCCGGAGAGCCAGCGCATGAGCTCGTTGGCGTCGGCATGCGCCGAAAGCATGGGAAGGTCGGCGACCTCCGCCCGGACAGGTATCCACTGTCCGTGGATCTTGATCTCGCGCGCGCCTTGCAGCATGGCCCGACCACGTGTTCCCGCGGCCTGAAAACCGGAGAACAGGATAGTGTGGCGACTGTCCAACGCGAAGCCTTTGAGATGATGCAGGACACGGCCGCCGGTGGCCATGCCGCTCGCCGATATGACGACTTTAGGATAGGGGCTTGCGGTGATCGCTTTGGAAGCGTCGACGTCGCGCGTGTAGGTGGCAATCGAGCAGATGGCGCTGCATTCCTGCGGGCTCAGGCGGTGATCGGGCCGATGAGCGTGCAGCAGGTCGGTCGCGTTGCTCGCCATGGGACTGTCTAGATAGATTGGGACCTTGCCAAGGCGTCCGGCTGCTCTGAGCTTCCAGAGATGGTAGAGCAACGACTGGGTGCGCCCGACGGCGAAGGCCGGGATCACTACCGTTCCGCCGCGCCCGATCGTGCGTTCGACCATGCTTCCCAGCGCCTCGGTGGGATCGACCGCCTCGTGGATGCGGTTGCCATAGGTGGACTCAATGATAACGTAATCCGCTTTCGCCACGGCGGTCGGGTCCGGCAGGACAGGATCGTTGTAGCGGCCGAGGTCACCCGAAAAGACGACACGGCGTCCCTCCCATTCGAGTTCGGCGATGGCAGCCCCCAAAATGTGCCCCGCATGGCGGAAGGTCAGCGTCGCGTTGCCTGGAAGCCGAGTAGGCTCGTCGAAGCGGACCGACGAGAACAATTCCAGGGAACGTTCGGCGTCGCGGATGCCGTAAAGTGCGAGAGCCGGCTTATGCTTCGAAAAGCCCTTTCGATTGGTGTACTCGGCATCCTTTTCCTGAAGATGGCCGCTGTCCTTCAAGATCAGCTCGGCGACATCGCGCGTCGCCGAGGTCGAGTAGATCCGACCGCGAAAGCCGTCGCGCACGAGTTTGGGCAGATAGCCGGAGTGATCCAGATGGGCATGCGTCAGTACGACCGCGTCGATACTGGACGGCGCGACCGGCAGTGGCTCCCAGTTGAGTTCACGCAGGTTCTTGAGGCCCTGGAACAGGCCGCAATCGATCAGGACGCGCTTGTCACCGTTGGTGAGGAGGTGTTTCGAACCGGTGACGGTTCCCGCACCGCCGAGCGAGGTGAGTGTAAGCATGTTACTTCTCAATTTCTTGCTGCCGACAGATCGGCGGGTGAGCCAAGTCGGTCGATTGCATTGCGTTCAGCGGGGGAGTAGTTCCTTGCGCGACCATCCGACGAGCGACGTGGACGCAGCGATGAGGTGCGCCCAGAAATTGAAGTTCCGCACCGTCGGGTTCTCCGTCGACATGGGTCACACCTATGCTGACGAAACGCTCGGTCGCCGCGGCGTCGAGACCGTACGGCATGTCGCATTTGGACACGATCAGGCACGCAACGGGGCCGCGACCTCGATAGACCGACCACAGCGTGGCTATGGCTCTGCTCGCGTCGACCGGAAACAGCACACGCGACGTGTCGGACATATCGCCCGGCAGGGCCTTGCCGATGGTCGGGTCCTGGTGCGACTGCTTGTTCTTGGCATTCTCCCAGGTATGCGAAGTGACGACTAGCGGCACGAAGGTCCAGCCAGGCGGGTTCGATGCGGCCAGCGCTTGAATGCGCTCGACGGTCTCGTCGCCATGTCGGATCGGGCCGCAGCCGTCACGCCATGCCTTGAAGGTTTCGGAAGTCGCTTCGGCCATGCTCTTTCGTATTCCTTTGCAGTGTTCGTTGAGCCCGATTCGTTCGGCGGACTAACGGCGTCCACTCGTCAATGAGGGCGGATCGCTGGCGGGAAAGGAATCGATGCCTGCGCGCTCCAAGTCGTCGAGCGGTTCCGGGGGGCGGCGGTGCCGGACCAGATCGGCATAGGAAGCAGCGGCCGTGGCGATAGAGGCGGCGATCAGCGGCGCAAGCTCGACAAGGTTGCTCGGGTGAATGACAGAATCGGTCGAGACAATCCGGCGGCAGAGCGGAACGAGCTGCTGGTAGGAATCGCCGGCGAAGATCCCGTGAACGACGGCGACGTCAGGAAGCGCGAGGTCTTGCATCCGCAGTTTTCGCGCCGCCTCGATGAGCGTGTGGCCGGATGAAGCGATATCGTCGACCAGTACAGGCTGCCGGTCGTGCCACCTGGAAAGATCCGGCAGCTCGATCTCGACATCGCGGTCGCCGTGCCGGATCTTTCTCAATACCGCATGCGGCGCGCCGACTCGCGCGGCAATGGCCGATACCCATTGCTCGCTTTCCTCGTCCGGGCCGATGAGCAGCGGGGCTTCCACTTCGGCTGCGATCCAGTCGGCAATGAGCGGTGCGGCATGCAGCGCCGTCGTGGGAACGGCGTAGAGCGCGGAAAGAGCCGGATACCGATGCAGATGAGGATCAACCGTGATCAGCCGATCAAAACTCGCTGATATTAGCCGGGCGAAGGTCCGCGACGTGATAGCCTCTCCCGGCCGGAAGCGGCGATCCTGTCGCATGTAGGCGAGATATGGTGCGATCAACGTCACCTCGTTCGCGCCGAGCGACCGTGCGGCATCGGCAGTGAAGACGAGACGCAGAAAGCTCTCATCGGGACGCGCCAGGGTGGAGACGAGCGTGACCGACTTTTGGGCCACATCGGACAGAATGCGAACGTAGCTCTCGCCGTCCGGGAAGTTCCGCGTTTCCAGGCTGCCAAGCTCCCAGCGGCCTTCATCGGCAAGCCGGCGCGCGAACGTCTCATTCCCCGGTAGAGGAAGGATCAGTTGTTTTGCGGACCGGTTCTCTCCGTCCACCGTTTTCAATTGTGCCTCCGGTAGCGGCGCAGAAATTGCGCGTTGATGGCCACGATGATGGTGCTGGCCGACATGAAGACCGCGGCGATAGCCGGTGTCATCAGGAAGCCGGTACCGAAGGTGATGCCGGCCGCCATGGGGATGGCGACGGTATTATAGGCGGTTGCCCAGATCAGATTCTGCACCATCTTTCGGTATGTGGCGCGTGAGAGACCGAGAATGGCTGCGACGTCGCGCGGATCGCTCTTGACGAGCACAACGTCAGCCGATTCCACGGCTACATCCGTGCCGGCCCCGATTGCTACGCCGAGATCGGCCTGCACGAGAGCTGGCGCATCGTTGACGCCGTCGCCGACCATAGCCACGGAGAGGCCACGCGCTTGCAGTTCCTTGATCTTGTCAGCCTTCTGATCCGGGAGCACCTCTGCGAAATATTCGGAGATGCCGAGTTCCTTGGAGACCGATTCCGCAACACCCTTTGCGTCGCCCGTCAGCATCACCGACTTGATGCCGAGGCGGGTCAGTTCCGCGATCGCTTCCCTGGATTCGCCGCGGACGATGTCGGCGAGCGCGAAGAGGGCGCGGGCCTCGCCATTGCGGACGAGGACGACCACCGTTTTGCCTGCGGCTTCCAGCTCCTTGAGTTTCGGATGAGCGATCGGCCTCCCTTGCCGGGCCAGATGGCCGGGGCTTACGATTCGAATCTCTTGCCCGCCTACTTTCGCGGTAATGCCCTCGCCGGTAATGTTGCTGACGTCGGTGGCCTTCGGGACCGTGATGCCGCGCTTCTTTGCCTCGGCCACGATACCATGGGCAATAGGGTGCTCCGACTGGCTCTCTGCCGCTGCGGCGATGGCGAGTTCTTCGCTTTCGTCGTTTCCGGCCAAGAGCACGATGTCGCTGACGCCGAAGCGGCCTTCAGTCAGCGTGCCGGTCTTGTCGAATACCGTCGCATCGAGATTGCGGGCGCGCTCGAAAGCGGCGCGGTCGCGGATCAGCAGGCCATTGCTGGCGCTCAGCGACGTGCTGACGGCCACGACCAGCGGAACCGCAAGACCGAGCGCATGCGGGCAGGCCACGACCATGACCGTCACCATGCGCTCGATGGCGAACTCCAGGGGGGAACCGAGCACGATCCACCATACGAAAAGCGTCCCGAAGCCGACGATGAGGGCGATATAGGTGAGCCATGCCGCCGCCCGGTTGGCGAGATCTTGGGTGCGCGAGCGGGTCGCCTGCGCCTTCTTTACGAGATCGATGACTTGGGCGAGATAGGTCGAGTCTCCGGTCGCCGTCACCTTAATGGTGACAGCGTTGGCGCCGTTGATTGCTCCGCCGATCGCAGATGCGCCGACGGTTTTGGAAACGGGCCGGGATTCGCCCGTCAGCATCGCTTCGTTGAACGCTGACGATCCCTCGATGATCTGGCCGTCAACTGGCACCTTGGCACCTGGACGGACGATCACATGGTCGCCGGGCTGAAGCGCCGAGATGGGCACCTCGTGCGTCGAGCCGTCTGCCTCGATACGGGTTGCGTTGTCCGGTAGGAGCCTTACTAGCTCCTCGAGCGCGCGGGAGGCACCCATGATCGAGCGCATCTCCACCCAGTGGCCCAGCAGCATGATAGCGATGAGCGTCACCAGTTCCCAATAGAAGGCTTCGCCCGGAAACCCGAAGGTGACCGCAGCCGAGAAGAAATAGGCTGCCGAGATCGCGAGCGCGATCAGAGTCATCATGCCCGGCTGGCCCTTGCGCAGCTCCGAGGTGAAGCCAGTCAGGAACGGCCACCCTCCGTAGATGTAGGCGATGGTCGAGAGAACGAAGAGTACGAGACCATCCCCGGAGAAGGACAGCAGTCCGGTCAAACCAAGCCAATCGCGGATCATTGGCGAAAGAAGAAGGATCGGGGGAGTGAGGATCAGGGAAACCCAGAACCGGCGGCGGAAGTCGGCCACCATTGCGGCGTGATCGTGTCCGCCGTGTCCCGAATGCTCGGCATGGGTCGATCCGGCTGCCGCGACAAGCTTGGGACTTCCATAGTGATGCTCGTCCTGCCGATTGCCGGCCCCGTGCCCGTGATTGCCATGATGAGAGTGCGATGAACTCATTTTCCTCGTCCTTGGTACAGCCGTAGCGATAACTCGGAACGGTAGGCCTCTGCGGTCCCCCTGCGGCACTGGCCAAGATTCGAGAGGGACAGCCGCTTTTTCGTGAACGTCGTCGTTCCCGGGGCTAGAATCCTTGATCTAGATTAAGTTCTCGGCACCTGACCCCGGTTCGAAGTCTCGCTCCGTCGATATGTGGGAAACGAGCAGATCTTCAGCCGACCGCGGCACCTGGATGAACCAATAGCTACGAGCGGTACCTTGGTCAGACCAAGGCAGAATCCTTCCCTTCGTGCCAGCCATCCTCATAATGGGTCGCGATCCGCCGCCCAAAGAATCCCGACGATCTGCCCTTCCGTGAACCTCGACTTTTTCATCCTGCCTCCAAGTGAAGGCCTGTCGCTCAACTAGTCGATAGCCCGACAACCCGAGTGCCGGTCGCCCCTCAACGAGGCCAGCGATGCTCCCGATTAAACACTCAACGCTCGAAATGTTCACAGCGTGGTACAACGACTATTCAGCAGGTGTTCCACCTTGGTCGGTACAATCACGCTGTCATGATGGCCGCCGAAGCAAGGCATATAGCCGATCGGCTCCAGGGTATCCTGGGTGTAGATGAACATGCCGCTCGACATCCTCTGAAAGCCGCTGAAGACCTGGAGGACGTACTTGCCATCATACGTCACTGACATCGTTTGAATGTCTGGGCCGATGTTCTCGAACTTCTTGATGATCTTCCAGGTCTTGGTATCGACCACCACCGAGGCACCATTGGCCGGCTTCGGGTTTAGTACCGAGACGAACATCTTGCTTCCGTCCATCGAGAAGCAGAGATGAAACGGACTAGGGTACTTGCCCACCCATGTCTCATCCTTGACAAAGGCGACCTTCTTCCATTCGCGTGGGTCTGGAGCCGAAGTGTCGAAGACAGGCATGTTGTTCTGCAAGACGTTGTTCATCATGACGAAATGCTTACCGTCCGGCGTGAAGCCCGCCTCATGAGCTACACACTTGACGTCATCGAACTTTACTTCCCACACGTCGGGACCCGATGCGACCTTCCTGATTGGTAGGTTGCCGGGCGAGCCCTCCGGCGTGTGCAGGCAGCAGACCGGTTCCCAGGTGGTGCGGTCGACGATCAGCGCCGCCGCCGGCATGCGCAAGATGAGCGCCGACCAGCGGTTGTTGGGGTGATGCACCACCGCGTCCAGGCCGGTCAGTGTTTGCGGCGACTCGCCGGGCAATTGGCCGCTCCAGACCAGCGACTCGGCCATCGGAACCATCTCCCAATTGATCTTGTTGCCCTTGGTTCCTTCAAGATCATACTTGTCGGTCTCCTTGGGCTTGGTCAGTCGGGTAAGACGCAAGGTGCCGCCGTCGCGCCAGCCGCGTTCCAGCGACTCCTTGTCTTTCGCTATCCAATCCGCCCGGAAGGCCATCAACACCTTGGTTTTCTCAGCACCGTGCGCCCGATCGAAGAAGGCACAGACGTCCTTCTGGCCATCGGCGGCGGCGAAACCGCCGGCGTCGGGGTAGATGGTGGTGTGCACGCCGAGGCCGATCCCGGTGCTTTCAGCGACGTCCTCGGCCAATTCCATCTGCTGGCCGTCGTAGCGAACACGGTAGATGTGATTGCCCTCGCCGGTCTTTTCCAGGAGGCCCAACTTTTTGATCTGCGTCGGGATGCCGTAGATGAGTGCGTTATCGCCGCCCTGGGTGGAGTTGATGAACTCGAAGCCCTTGTATGGATCGGCCGACGGATAGGCGGCCAAGTGATGTGAGATCGGGCAGGTGTCGCCGTAGATCCAGTAGGCGATCCAGGCGAGAGTGCGGCCCGTGTCCAGATCGTCAGCGTGCGCGCCACCGCCAAGCTTGCCCGGTGACAGGTGGATCCATTTGCCCAAGGACTCGTGTGCGCCTCGGATCTTGTCGGCATTGACTGTCCTATCCTGGGCAAATACGGACGGTATGCCAAAGTGGTCGATGGCTTTGTAGCCCGCGGCCCCGGCGACGCCGGCCCCGGCTAGCTTCAGTATCCCTCGGCGATCAACCATACGGCGCTCCTCAACTGGGTCGGAAATGATATCGTAGCGAGTCAGCAAGGCTAGTTGGCCATCGGTGCACTCCAGGCCGTCAGTGCTTGCCCGGCGCTACCTTGTCCAACGTCAGATCGATGGACTTCCCAAAGTCGTCGCTGGCGATGGCACGCGGTTCCTTCAGTTGAAACAGAACCTTATGCGCCAGCACGAAGCGCGCAGTGATTGCGATTTTTCGAGCCTCGAGAGACGTATTCTTCGGCAAACGCAGGGCGAACGGGATCGGCCTGGACCAGCCGCTGCGCACGACCTGCTCGGCGAGAATCTCGCCCGCCGGGTCTCTTGAAGTATCAAGAAGTTGCACCTGCAACTCGATACCCCGTGGTAGCGAACCTTCTTCCAAGTACGTGGCAGAGCCTTCGATAACTATCGACGGTGGCAATTCGTCGCCAAGACGAAGCATGAGCTGGCTGGCGTGGAACATCAGCGCCTGTCCGTCGGCATCGAGCACGCAGGTGAAGCGGAATGGCACTAAAGTACCATTGCGACGAAGCAGTCCCCCCGTACTAGTCACCGTGGTGGTGATTGGCTGGGTGCCCACCGTGCCGTCGGTCCGCTCGATCGTGGCCCAAGGTACACCGTCGAGAGCCAGAATGCCGAAGGCGGCATCGGATCGGCGCACCTCTATGCCAGCCTTTCCCGCGCAACGCGAGAGCGTCGACGAAGAGATCCCGCCCACTTCTTGCGCAAGCACTGGCAGAGTCGCGACAAAGGAGACCATAAGGACACTGGAAAGACGCATGAAGTATCCTCCCGAACCATTTTATGCGTTCTGGGTCTGGAAAGCGAACGCCGGTTCGATCGGAAATCGAGCCGCAACCCGATCACGAACGGGTCTTGATACCCAGCCGACCCGTGTCGCTGCTTGCTCTGCTGTCGAGCCACTTCAGGCCGCCTCAACTCGCCGACGATCCGGGCGACGTAACGTCCCCCAAAAAGCGGACGCCCTCCAGCTCGACGGATGATGAAAGGGCGCACAACCTGTCTCAGCCGGAAACCACAGAAGACGTCCACCGCACCGGTCAGCGACCCCGTTGGTGACTATTGGTTGGACTTGCCGGTCGACTGCCCGCCCGAATGACTTGGGGTGGCTGGCATGTTGTGTTGCTTTTGCTGGATCTCCTTCGTCTCTCCCGGCTTCGGAGACGAGGAGTGACCGTGTGTCCCCGGCCCTGGCTGAGTGCCGCCCTGCATGTGCTGCTGGTGCTGCTGGGACTTGGTGTCGGTGGATTGAGCCGATGCGATCTGGGTGGTTGCAAATAGCCCGCACGCGGCTGCGATCACCGCGAAGCCAATTTTGCGTCTGCTCTTCATGATCATCTCCTTTGATAGGACGATGGACCAAATTCGCGGGATGCACTGTTCCCTTTTGGACACGCCGTTTCATGCAGCGGCGTCTTGGACCAACCGTCCTCTCATTCTCCGCCACAAACCTGTCTGAGATGACGGTTCACCTTGATCACCCCGGGTTCCAGAGGGCTCCCGTAGGCAATGAGGCCCAAGCGACGAAACTTGTTCAGGAAGTGGTTGATGTGCGGACGGGTCGTTCCAACGAGACCCGCCAACATCTCCTGCTTGACGTTCGAGACCACGCCAACCTCGCCGGCCTTGCCACTGACGTTTGCCAGCTTCAGCAGCACCCGCCCAAGCCGTTGCTCAACGGACCCTACGAGCTGATCGATCAGAGCAGCCTCCGTCTCCAGACCATGCTTCAGCAAAAAAGACATGAAGGCGTCATCGAGATCAGGCCAGGTGCGACGCAGGTCATGCATCACGCTCTTCTCGATCCTTACGATCTCTGAATCGTCGACGGCGACCGCTGATATCGTCCGATGCGGACTGGGACCGAGGCATTCTTCGCCGCAAAAGTCACCGGCACCGAGAATTGCCACCAGGTGATCGTCACCCTTCTCGGTCATGATCGTTCGGTGGACGCGGCCGCGACTAATGAAGAAGATCGCATCCGCCACGTCGCCTTGCCGGAAAAGCAGACGACCTGCCGCGTACTTCGTCGGGCGAAACTGAACGCACAGCCTCGCGAAGGGGCCCTTGGTCTCGAGACCCTGTCCGCCTGCGCCATCGCCGTACCTGCCGCGGTCAAGAGCACTGTCGTCGGCTGTCCTGCTCCTCGTCAAATGCGTTGAAAGCGGATTGGCGCACTGTTTGGTATCGGACCGGCGACGGCGAAATTGGTCGACCGGTGATTGCAGACAAGCGCACGAGGAGGCATCCCGCCCCAAGTCAGTTCGCGACATCATCGATGTTTTTCCAACGTCAGAAAATTGAATTGACGCGGCAGGGCGCGCCCCTTCCTGAGGTCGGGCCGACGCGCCGTGCCCTAGCCGCGCGTAGAGCGCATACGGCCATAGGGCCGTCGAACTCTCAGGGGCTTCGCGAGACGATTGTTGTTAGACGTATCGAGGCGGTCTCTCTAGGCGACCTTGATCGGCTCCGAGCAGAACCGACGCGACTGCCAAGACAGCGGGGCTTGAAGGACGACGCAATGCCACCTTGTCGTTGCCTTTGTCGCCGACTGCCGCGTGGCAGGTTGCTCCGCAGCAATCATCATCCAGATTCCAATCGTCGAGCGCCTTCCCGTCAACACGGGCGTCACGCTGGCCCGTCCCGAAACGTGCTTCAAACAACATCTCAGACGACGTGACGTTCGTTCGCCAACGGCATTCAGCTCGGGCCACTGGTGCGGGGTCTTCAGCCTCAATCAATTTGACAGCAATTTGACGCGCGGATGTCTGTTCACGATGATCGGACACGTGAGCCAGCGCTGCGCCCGTCGAGAGGACGACGCCTATCACGATCATGATGATCACGCCGCAAAGTCGCATGGCGCATTTATACACTGATGAGCGGTCGGAAGGGCAACTCATATGAAAAATCAGCCTTGCATCGAGCGGCCTTGGTGACAAGAAAGGGGGGATGCAGTCGCGGCATTAGTGACCCTCGCCAGGTGCATAAGCATCTCCTGAAGCGAACGCAGCCCTCGGCACATACACGCCTCGTCAAATGCGCCAACAACCCGCGTTCCGGTTAGCCTGAACGCTCAACGGCATCCTTTGCCTCATCGCGACGCTCATGGGGCAATTGCCGACAAACGCACTGGGGCAATAGGCTGAGGCGCCGCCCGGATGAAGCCAGGTCCAATTTTGGACATCACCCACCAGTGCCCTCATGGTACGAAGCACCCAAGAACTCCTATCGCATTCTACTCCAGAAAGGCCACTCATCTGATTGGACATGGTTGCATCGATCGCACCCACGAGTGACTCCTCCGATCGCGCTACCGGCAGTAAGGTGAATGCAACACAGACAAGGATACGCAGAGGGAGTGGGGCCGCTCCTTGACTTGGGTCAAAGCGACTTACCGAGGGATGACTGAAGATTTTGTGTTTTGTCATAGGAGGGAAGTCATGAAGCCAATTAGCTCTTCCTTGCTGGTCGCAATCGCGATTGGCGGCATTTCATTCCAGAACGCTCACGCCCAATCGTCGCCTCTTGTGCTCGCCCAGATGATGCATGGCGAGAAAGGCGAGAAAGGCATGCAGAACAAGGACACCCAAGGCGCACAGGGAGCCCCAGGCGGCACAATGTCGGGGATGGGCGAATCCGGTAAGCAGGGCGGATCGATGATGCAGATGCCCATGATGCAGATGCCCATGATGCAGATGATGCGGCAGGGCAGCATGCTCGATGTGCCATCGGACTATATCGAGGGACGGATCGCCTTCATGCATGCCGAGCTGCGCATCACCGATTCGCAGATGGCGGCCTGGACAGAGTTCGCAAATGTCCTGCGGGCCAACGCCAAGCGCAGCGCGGAAGCGCACGGCGCCAAGGGTAGTCAGGCCGCTTCGACGACGGCCAATCGCCTCGACGAGCAGGAGCGCAGCCTGACGGCACGTCTGGAAGGCGTCCGTGCCCTCAAGGCCGCCTATGGCAAGCTCTATGTCGTGCTGGACGACAAGCAGAAGAAGACGGCCGACGAGCTGATGGTAATGCGAATGGCAATGGGAATGCCAATAGGCAATCGCTAGTGGGCCGGCCGCCCAGCCGCAGCCGTTCATGAGCGTGCCGGGGTCGGTAGCCGAGGTGCGCGCCGCGGCGATCGAGGGTTCTGCACGGGACAGCGACGATCATCGAGGTGATCGACGTTGGTGTCATCGTCGCAGGTTCAGCCGTCGCCGCGGTCTCCTTTGTCAAAAGCCGCGGCTCGCAAGGTTGGGGCGTGGCATTCCAGCAGCTTCAGGCCAATTTCGGCCGCGCGATCCTGCTGGGGCTCGAGTTCCTGGCCGCCGCGGACATCATCGGAACCGTGGCGATCACGCCGAGCTTCCAGAGCCTCGGCATTCTCGGGCTGATCGTCGCCATCCGCACGTTGCTGAGCTTCTCGCTCGAAGTGGAAATCGAAGGCCGCTGGCCCTGGCGCCGTCACGAATGCGGCGACATCGGACAAAGGATGACGCCGAGCCGCCAAGATGTCGTATCCTGATACCGAGCGTTATCCGCGAAAGATGAAGATTGCGTCTACTGTGAAGGAGCTGCGTGGCGTGCATCCTGCCGACAAGGGCCTGCGGATCGTGGCGCGACGAGCTTGGACGATCGCCATGGCCACCCTCGCGATCGGGATGTTCCACTCCCGCGGGCCCGTCGTGGCGCAGTCCGACGAGCATTCCAGCCATCACCCCGGCCAATCCGCCCCATCTTCGCCACCCGACCTGCAGACGCCGCAATCCGGGCGACTGTCCGTTCCGTCGACGACGGCTCCCCCAGCCGCACCGTCGGGTGGCATGGGCATGATGGGAGGGCCACCGCCGAAGCAGCTCTACCCGCAGCTTATGGAGCTGCCGGCGATCACGCCAGAGGCACGCGCCAGCATCGCGGCCGACGCCCATGCTCGCATCGATGCGGCCAACAGCGCCCTGCTGCAGGCACAGGCCGACTATCAGCACGCGATGACCAACCACGACACCGCCGCGATGTCGGCGGCGGCGTCGCGACAACGCGCCGCTCTCGCCGAGCTGAACAGCGGCACCGCCGCGTTGCGGGCGCTGGCGGAAGACAAACCGCCGCGCGAGATCGCGCTTGGCTGGTTCCGCGAGCAGATGAACCTGTCCTCCCCGGAAGCGCCGCCGGCGGATCCGGTCGGGCCTTTCGGGCTCTCGTGGTTCCACACCGTGTCCATGGCGGCCGTGGCAGCCTTCGCCCTGGCCATGCTGGCCATGGGCATCAACAGGCGGCGCCGCTCGATGGCGCTGGTCGATAGACTCACGACAGCGACGCCCACGGCCGTCCCGGCCGCCATCGTCCCGATCACCGCACCGGCACAACCCGCCACGCCACCGGGGCCATCGCCGGCGCCCGCATCGACCGCTCCGTTGCCGGCAACCGCCAGGACGACGTCATGGACGGGCCCGATGCGTGTTGCTGCCATCGCCCGCGAAACCCCGCACGTGAAAAGCTTCCGCTTCGTCCCGCCGGACGGCGGATCGATTCCCTTCGCCTTCGCTCCGGGCCAGTTCCTCACGTTCTCGGCCGAGGTCGGCGACAGGATCGTGAGGCGGTCCTACACCATCGCCTCGCCGCCGACGCGGACCTCCTACGTCGAGATCACCGTCAAGCGCGAGGACGACGGCGAGTTCTCGCGCCTGCTGCACGACAAGATCGCGGTCGGCGACACGCTCGAGGTTCGCGGACCGTCCGGTGCGTTCACTTTCGACGGCGGCGGCGCCAGCAGCATCGTGCTGATCGCCGGCGGCGTCGGCATCACACCGATGATGTGCGTCATCCGCTATCTCACGGACATGAGCTGGCCGGGCGAGATGTTCCTGGTGTTCGCCGCACGCAGTACCGATGAGCTGATCTTCCGCGAGGAGCTCGAATACCTGCAGCGCCGCTATCCCAGGCTGCACGTCGCCGCCGCCGTCGGGGCACGCTCCGAAGGAACGGCGTGGATGGGGCTGGAAGGACAGATCACGAAGGATGCGCTGGCGCATGCCGTGCCCGACCTGGCGAAGCGGCGCGTCCATCTCTGCGGCCCCCCGCCCATGATGGACGCCATCCGCCGCATCCTTGCCGAACTCGGCGTCCCGGAGAACCAGATCAAAGCCGAGGCCTTCGGGCCGGCGACCGGCCTCGTGCCGCCACCGCGTGCGCAAGCACCCCCGCCGCAACCGGCGTCGGTGAGCCGGCTGCTCGAGAAGATCGAAGGCACGACAGAAGCGGCGGCCTCACCTGTTCCGGCGACCGGGCCCGCCTCCGCAACGCTGTCGTTCGCCCGTTCCGCCAAATCCGCTCCCCTGGCGCCGGACAAGACGGTCCTCGAAGTCGCCGAGTCGATCGGCGTGCCGATCGACTACTCCTGCCGCGTCGGAACCTGTGGGTTGTGCAAGACCAGGCTCATCTCGGGGACGGTGACGATGGAAGTCCAGGATGCGCTGACCGAGGCAGACAAGGCGTCGGGCATCATCCTCGCCTGCCAGGCGCGCTCGCTCGGCAACCTGACGGTCGACGCCTGACATGGACGATCGCGAGAGGACGATCGTGCTGGCGCTGGGTTCGCTGCTACTGTTCCTGGCACCCGGCTTCCTGCTGCACGTGTCACCGCGCTTTGCCGGCAGCCTGGCTGGCGGCGTGCTGGGAATCACGGCGGCCAGCCTCATGCTGCTGGTGCTGCTCTATCCTGCGGTCAAGTACATCGGATGGCTGAAGGCCCGTGTCACGCGGCACGTATCGCTGGGCCGACTGCTCAGTTTCCATATCTATGGGGGCCTGGCCGCGGCGCTGGTCGCCATCACGCATTCCGGCCACAAGTATCAGAGCCCCATGGGCATCGCGTTGGTGATCGACATCCTGGTGATCGTCGCGACGGGTTTCGTCGGGCGCTACTACCTGGGCCATTTGGCGGGCGAGGTGAGGCGCCGGCAGGCACTGCTCGGAACGTTGCGGGCCAGCTACGACCGGATCGCCACCCGCCTGCAGGCCGCCAGCAGCGTGCCGGCGCCCCATGTCCCGATTCTCGGCCTGGTCGACGCCATCGCCGATCTCGAGGACTCGCTCAGCACGCGCGAAGCAGCGCGCCGGATCGCGAGACGCTGGATCGTCGTCCACACCGTCGCCTCGATCCTGTTGTACGGCCTGCTGGTGCTGCACATCGCAAGCGGTCTCTACTACGGCCTGCGGTGGCTGCCATGAGATGGAAGGCGCTGGCCTACTTGGTCCTGACGACCGCCTCGATCGCCGGCGCCGCCCTGATCGTCGCCATGGTCTATCGCCAGGGCTCGGGCGCCGTCCCTCATTGGGCGCATGTCGTGCGTCCGGGCGAGCTGTCGGCCAAGCATGCCTTTCTGTCCGACAAGTGCGAGACCTGCCACGCGCCAATACAGGGCGTGCAGGCAACCGCGTGCATTTCGTGTCATGCGACCGACGCCGTGACCCTGGCGCGCCAGTCGACGGCCTTTCACGCTACCATCGGCACCTGCGCCGCGTGCCATGCCGAGCACGAGGGCGGTGTGCGGCCGATCGCCATGGATCACGAGATCCTGAAGGCGATCGGCCGTCCCGGCGACAAGGCCGTCCTCGACTGTTTCGGTTGCCACAGCAATCGCAGCCCCCACCGCGACCTGTTCGGCCAGGAATGTGCGACGTGCCACCTGACCACCAGCTGGAAAGTTGCGGGCTTTCAGCATCCGTCGCCAAGCTCGATCGAATGCGCGCAATGCCACCAGGCGCCACCCAGCCACTACATGCACCACTTCCA
>Ga0209933_1001782_pt1 | contig 16479 bp, 15 predicted proteins | sample ThiBiot_300_biof_FD_183944 | JGI IMG/M metagenome (GOLD analysis project Ga0209933, IMG submission 183944) | Wastewater bioreactor microbial communities from Cape Town, South Africa - Thiocy_cont_300_biof (SPAdes) | ecosystem: Engineered > Bioremediation > Thiocyanate > Unclassified | place...
GAGCGTCATTATCGGCGCGCGTGACGAGAAGCAGCTCAAGGACAATCTCGGCGCCATCGGTTGGAATCTGACGCCGGAACAGATCGCCAAGCTCGACGCCGCAAGCGAAACGACGAAACCGTACCCATATTGGCATCAGTCCGGCTTCAGCGAACGCAACCCGTCCCCGGTCTAAGACGAACAGGATTTTCGAGCCACGCCAAAGGCTAACATTGTCATAAGCCTGTCATCGGGTTCGCGTGTCTATGGCCGGTATCGCCGAAGAGACCGCCACAGGACGAAACATGATTGACGAACGCGAGAAGTACGACGGCATGGCAGCGCGCATCGAAGCTGAGATTGCCGACAGCCTCGATGAAGAACTCGAGATGGAGCTGGACGACGATCGTCTGCAAAAGCTCATCGACGGGAAAGAGCAATCAGACAGCGACAGCGCGCTCGATCGCAAAGTCTATTTCCAGGAACTGTTCCGCCTGCAGCGTGAGCTGATCAAATTGCAGGATTGGGTCGTAACGCAGAAACTGAAAGTCGTCGTGCTCTTCGAAGGTCGCGACGCTGCAGGCAAAGGCGGCGTCATCAAGCGCATCACGCAGCGCCTCAATCCGCGCGTCGTGCGCGTCGTGGCACTCCCGGCGCCAAGCGAACGCGAACGTTCGCAATGGTATTTTCAACGCTACGTTCCGCATCTTCCGGCGGCCGGCGAAATGGTTCTGTTCGATCGCTCCTGGTACAATCGCGCCGGCGTCGAACGCGTCATGGGCTTCTGCTCGGACTCGGATGTCGAAGAGTTTTTCCGCACGGTCCCCGAATTCGAAAAGATGCTCGTGCGCTCCGGCATCACGCTCATCAAGTACTGGTTTTCGATCTCCGACGACGAACAGCATCTGCGGTTCCAGATGCGCATTCACGATCCGATCAAGCAGTGGAAGCTGTCGCCGATGGATCTCGAATCCCGCCGACGCTGGGAAGCCTACACCAAAGCCAAGGAAGCGATGCTCGAACGCACGCACATTCCAGAGGCGCCGTGGTGGGTCGTGCATGCCGACGACAAGAAGCGCGCGCGCCTCAACTGCATCAGCCATCTCTTGACGCAAATTCCCTATCAGGAAGTCCTACGCGCGCCGATCGTGCTTCCGGATCGCGTGCACAATCCCGATTATCTGCGCGAGCCCGTGCCGGACGACATGTACGTCCCGGCCAACTATTGATCCGCGAAACAGTGCTTTGAAAAACAATTCGGCGGGCGATGCCAGGCATCCCCGCCGATATTCTATGCGAACGCCAGCGAACCTTCGCCGAAACGCGATGCTCAGCGGATGCGCCGCGGGTTCATATAGAGATCGGCTTCCTGACGCTGAATATTGGGCTTGATGCGCCCGTCGCGAATGTCATGCGCCAAGGCTTTTACGTGGCGTCGTGCCTGGCGATTGAAGACGATCATGCCCGTAAACAGCTTCATCACCTGAATAAGACGCGGATCGGCATGATCACCACGCACCTTGCAGCGCCATCTGCCGCCGATGGTCAGAATGGCTCCATCGATATGGCCCACATGCTCGTCATGCTGGTTGATGAGGGTGTAATCGCCGCCGAGATTGATGAAGTCCCGCCGGAACCGATAGAATTTCGGCTCACCGCCCTCCATCAGAAAAAATGAGAAGTTCTCTGGCAACAGCGGCCATTTGTTTGCCGATCGCTCGAGATAGACGAGATAGTCGTCTTCGCTGGTGTTGATCGAATACGTCGTCACCGGAACGCCGCGCGCGCCAAGCGTCTGCTGAATCGAACGGCCGAGCATCATGTCCATGCTCGCTTTCCAGTTCAGCGTGTCGGAGAACAGCTTGAACACAAGCCGCTTATCCATGCCCGACGCGTCTTTCCAAATCTCCTTGCGATAGCCGAGGACGCCGGTCCGCGTACCGTTCTCAACGATCTCGGCGAAGATATCCATGTCGGTCGTAAACTGGCGCGACTTGCCGCGATTGCGCTCACGCTTCCACGGACCGAACTCGATCGAATTGAAATTCGTGATCCAGACGTTGACCTCGAAATCGTACCACTTCTTGCGCGCATCGGTCGTCGCGTCTTTTTCGGCTTTCTTCAGCTTCGAGACGGCGGCCTTGCTTGTGTTGGCGTCCTTGCTCTTCTCGAGAATTTCCGCTCGCGCGTCACGGGCGGCTTCCGCCGCCGACGCATTAGCCTCAGCTTCGATCGGATCTTTCTTCTGAGAAGACGCGGTCATGTCGAGCCCCTATCGCGCACCGGCCCAAATACGCAGCCGAATCAGCGACGGAGCCTAGCACCGCGACTCGAGATCGATGCGGCGGCCACAAAAAATGCAGTGGGAAACGACCGGCGTGCTTCGCACACCCGCTTTACCGTCCCCCGAATATCGCGCTCCCGACGCGAACGTGCGTGGCGCCGAACGCAATCGCCGTCTCGAAATCGCTACTCATGCCCATGCTGAGGCTTTTGAGACCGGCTTCTTTCGCGAGCTTCGCGAGAAACGCGAAATGCACCGCCGGCTCTTCGTCCACCGGCGGAATGCACATCAGCCCGACGATCGGCAGCTTGAGATCCGATCTGCAAAAATCGACGAACGCTTTCGCCTCGCGCGGCGGCACGCCGGCCTTCTGGGATTCTTCACCGGTGTTGACCTGCACGAAAAGTTCGAGCGCCCGCCCCTGCCGCGAAATTTCTTCCGCAATCGCGCGCGCGATCTTCTCGCGATCGATCGTATGAATGACGTCGAACAGCGCGACCGCGTCCTTGGCCTTGTTCGATTGCAGCGGCCCGATCAGATGCAATTCGACATCCGCGAACTCGCGCTTCAGCTCCGGCCACTTGCGCTCGGCTTCCTGCACGCGATTTTCACCGAACACGCGTTGCCCCGCAGCCAGCACCGGCCGCACGGCGGCGGCATCGAAAGTCTTTGAAACTGCTACCAGTTCGATATCTGCTGGCGAGCGCTTGACTGCCTCTGCGGCCGCGACGATCTCATGCCTTACGCGCTTTAACCTATCCGGCGCGGTATCGTGGTAGGTGTCGTCTGTCACGCTCTGTCCCTGAACTGCTCACCCTCTCCATAACGCTTCCGCCGCTTGAAGAACAAGTGTCGCAATGGTGTGCGGAGAGCCAACGCATATATGCGCATCGTCATCTTTGGATCGACAACAGGAGCCCCCATGCTGAAACTCGAAGACGCCCGCCGCATCATTGACGCCGCCGAGAAGAAGGCAATCGAGATCGGCCAGCCGATGAACATCGCTGTGGTGGACGAAGGCGCCAACCTCATCTCCCACATCCGCATGGACAAAGCCTGGATCGGCTCGATCAACATCGCGATCAACAAGGCGTTCACCGCGCGCGCATTCAACATCTCGACCAAGGAACTCGCCGACAACAGCCAGCCGGGCGATCAGTTTTACGGCATCCACGTTTCGAACCACGACCGCGTCATGATCTTCGCAGGCGGCATCCCGCTCAAGGATCAGAATGGTATCGTGATCGGCGCCATCGGCGTCTCGGGCGGCAGCGGCGTTCAGGACCAGACCGTCGCCGAAGCCGGAGCCGCGGCGCACACCTGCTGACGCTTGCCGTTATGAGTTGAAGGATTGCTGCGGGTCGCACGTCACGTGCGGCCCGTTCTCATTTCTTCGACTGCGCCGATGCCACCGGTTCGATCTTCGCAAAGGCGTCGAATGTATTGGCGTCGCCGCTGAGCAACGCCGCATAACGCACGTTGAGAAAAAGTTTCTCGCGCCCGACTTTGATTTCGCGCAGCACGCCGATCGCGACGAGATGCTTCAGATCCCGCGATGCCTTTTCCCGATGCGCCAATCCGCGTTCGACGACATTCTGAATGCGGCTGTACGGCTGCATGAAAATGACGTCGACGAGTTCGCGCGTATAAATCTTCGGCGCCGCGTCGCGAACGTAAGCAACCGTCGCATCGATGAGATCGTAAATCGCGCCGATCTTTTCAGCCGTCCATCGCGCAGTGTTCTCGATGCCGTCGAGCATATAGAGAATCCACGCCTCCCAGGCCTGCTTCGTCGTCACGTCGAGGAGCAGCCGATAGTAGTCCGCCCTGTTCGCAAGAATATACCGGCTGAGATACAGCGTAGGCAGATCGAGCAATCCCTGCTCGATCAGAAACAGAATGTTGATGACGCGTCCCGTGCGACCGTTGCCGTCGATAAAGGGATGGATGGCCTCGAACTGATAATGTCCGACGGCCATGCGCACGACGGGATCGAGCTCCGTCGCGTCATTCAAGAAACGCTCCCAATTCGCGAGCAGCTCGCGCAGCAAAACCTCGCCCTCCGGCGGCGTGTAGATCACATCGCCGGTATTCGTGTTGCGAAGCTTCGTGCCGGGCACGCTCCGCACATCGAGATCGACGCCCTTGAGGTCGGAACAAATATCGACAGCGGTGCGCGTCGTGATCGGCCGATGCGCCAATGTCTGGAAGCCAAGCTGCAAAGCCGATCGATAGCGCGATGCTTCCTTGGTGGCCGGGTCCGCGTCGCTGTCGTCTTTCAAACTGGCGTCGCGGAACAGCGCATCGCTCGTCGTAACGATATTTTCGATCGCCGAGCTGTCCTTGGCTTCCATGATCGGGATCGCATTGATGAGCACGCTTTGATCCGGAATGCGACGCCCCCGCTCCTTGAGCGCGGCAAGCGCGGCATGGACCGACGCGCATTTTTTCAGGACGGCTTTCGTCTCCAAGTCGCCGGGAGGCGGCAGCTTGGGCAAAGCATTATAAGGACTCGTCGGATCGAAAGTTTTCATGTGTCGGCAATTCCGGATCTCGCCGACACGTCAGCCCGATATGTCGGCAGCAACGACATATGACCAATACATGTCGTGAAAACAAGATTTGTACGACATATTATAGGGGATATGTCGGACGCCACGACACGTTCTCCATATATGTCGCAGAAACAGAATTATTGCGACATATCAGCCCGCGAAGCCGACGACTTGACCCTCTCGACCTTTCGGGCTTTTTACGGCGCTAACCAATTCAAAATCCCAGAAAGAATGGGCCCCATGGCCACTGAACGCTACAACGCACCCGACCGCGAACGTTATTGGCAGCATATCTGGGACAAAAACCAGATTTTCCGCGCCTCCGAAGATCACAAGCAGGCCAAATGCTACGTCCTCGAGATGTTTCCCTACCCCTCGGGACGCATCCATATGGGCCACGTCCGCAACTATGCGATGGGCGATGTCTTTGCCCGCTTCAAGCGGGCCAAGGGGTTCAACGTCCTGCACCCGATGGGATGGGACGCGTTCGGCATGCCGGCCGAGAACGCCGCGATGGAGCGCAAGGTTCACCCGGGCACATGGACCTACGCCAACATCGACACGATGCGCGGCCAGCTGAAGTCGATGGGCCTGTCGCTCGACTGGTCACGCGAGATCGCGACCTGCTCGCCGAACTACTATCGCCATCAGCAGAAGCTGTTTCTGGACCTGCTGAAAAAGGGCCTCGCCTATCGCAAGTCCTCGAAGGTGAACTGGGACCCGGTCGACCACACCGTCCTCGCCAACGAGCAGGTGATCGACGGACGCGGCTGGCGTTCCGGCGCACTGGTCGAACAGCGCGAGCTGACGCAATGGTTCTTCAAGATCACCGACTACGCCGAGGAATTGCTGAGCGACCTCGATACGCTCAACAACTGGCCCGAGAAGGTGCGCCTGATGCAGGCGAACTGGATCGGACGCTCCGAAGGCATGTTGATCCGCTGGGCACTGGACAAGGACACGGCGCCCAAAGGCTTCTCCGAGCTTGAAGTCTACACAACGCGGCCCGACACGCTGTTCGGCGCATCGTTCCTGGCGGTCGCCGCCGATCATCCGATCGCGCGCGCCGCCGCTGAGAACAATCCCGATCTCGCCGCGTTCTGCGACGAGTGCCGTCGTCTCGGCACGTCGGTCGCCGAAATCGAGGCCGCCGAAAAGCGCGGCTTCGATACCGGCATTCGCGCCGTGCATCCGCTCGACAAATCCTGGCAGCTGCCGGTCTACGTCGCGAACTTCATCCTGATGGACTACGGCACCGGCGCCATCTTCGGCTGCCCGTCGGGCGATCAGCGCGACATGGATTTCGCGCGCCGCTACGAGCTTCCCGTCGTGCCCGTCATCCTGCCGCCCGGCGAAAACAAAGACACGTTCGAGATCAAGAACAAGGCCTATTCCGAAGACGGCACGATGATCAATTCGCGCTTTCTCGACGGCCTGACGATCAAGGCGGCCTTTGACAAAGCTGCCGATATTCTCGAACAGCAGAAACTGGCGAACCGGCCGCAGGGCGCGCGCAAGGTCAATTTCCGCCTGCGCGACTGGGGCATCTCGCGCCAGCGCTATTGGGGCTGTCCGATCCCCGTCATCCATTGCGAAAAATGCGGTGTCGTCGGCGTTCCGGAACAGGACCTGCCGGTGACGCTGCCGGAAGACGCGACCTTCGACAAGCCCGGCAATCCGCTCGAACGCCATCCGACGTGGAAGCACGTGAAATGCCCGACCTGCGGCGGCGACGCGACCCGCGAAACCGACACGATGGACACGTTCGTCGATTCCTCCTGGTATTTCGTGCGCTTCACGGCGCCGGAAGCGAAAACGCCTGTCGATAAGGACGCCGCGCATTACTGGCTGCCGGTTGACCAGTACATCGGCGGCATCGAGCACGCGATTTTGCATCTGCTCTATTCGCGCTTCTTCGCGCGCGCCATGTGCGACACCGGCCACCTGAAATTTGCGTCGAACATCCGCGAGCCGTTCTCGGCCCTGTTCACGCAAGGCATGGTGACGCACGAGACGTACAAGTCTCAGGACGGTTTCTGGCTGTTGCCGAACGACGTTCGTCTCGAAGGCGAAGGCGCCAGCCGCCAGGCGATCGAGATCGCGACGGGACGTCTCGCCGCCATCGGCGCCATCGAAAAGATGTCGAAGTCGAAAAAGAACCTTGTCGACCCTGACGACATCATCGCCCATTACGGGGCCGACTGCGCCCGCTGGTTCATGCTGTCCGACAGTCCGCCGGAACGCGACGTAATCTGGACGGAAGCGGGTGTTGCGGGAGCCAGCCGTTTCATTCAGCGCGTCTGGCGTCTGATGGACGACATCCTCGAAGCTTATCCTCAGAAGCCCGACAAACGTCCCGACACGTTTGGACCGGATGCGCTGGAGCTTCGCAAGGCAGGCCATCGCGCGCTCGACAACGTCGGCAAGGCCATCGAAGCCCTGCGCTTCAATGTGGCGGTCGCCAACATCCACGAGTTCTCCAATGTTCTCCAGACCGTTCTAACCAAGAGCGAACCGGGCCTCGCCTGGACCGCCCACGAGGCCGGCGCCCTGTTGGCGTCGATGATCGGCCCCATGATGCCGCATTTGGCGGAGGAATGCTGGGCGCGGCTCGGTTACAACACGCTGCTCGCGAACCAACCGTGGCCGGCCGTCGAACCGGACCTACTCGTTGACGATCAAGTGACCATTGCCGTACAGGTGAATGGTAAGCGACGGGACGAGCTCGTGGTTTCGCGCACTGCGAAATCCGAGGAGGTGGAAGCGGCAGCGTTGAAGCTGGATTCGGTGGTCCGTGCCCTTGACGGCCGCGCCCCGAAAAAAGTCATCGTTGTCCCGCAAAGGATCGTGAATGTCGTTGGGTGACGGGATGAGGGGGCAGACAGGGGCTCGCCGGTCGAAGTACCGGACCGGGCTGCTGTCGACGTTTGGCATTGCCGTAATCTGCGCCCTCACCGGCTGCAGCGACGGCGCCAGCTTTCGCCCGCTCTATGGCTCGGCGGCTCTCGGCGGCGCCGCGACCCAGGAAAAGCTCGCGACGCTCGACATCGCGCCGATCCCGGGCCGCGTCGGCCAGAGAATTCGCAACGAGCTGATCTTCCAGACGACCGGCGGCGGCAAAGCTCAAACGCCGCAATACCGGCTCGACATCGCAATCCGCGAATCCGTGGTCTCGACGCTCGTCATGACCAACGGCAACGCGGGCGGACAGATCTACAGCATCGAAGCCTCGTACAATCTGATCCGGCTGAGCGATAAGAGCGTCGTCGCCTCGGGCAAGAGCTACGGCCGCGCCTCGTTCGATCGCGTCACGTCGATCTTCGCCAACGTCGAAGCCCGCCAGGACGCTGAAAATCGGGCGGCTTCGTCGGTCGGCGAAGAATTGCGCACGCGCCTGCTCGCGATCCTGTCTTCGACCGCCTGATCGCGCACCTAAGGCAAGCGCCGTTTATTCGTGAGCTTCCCGCATGGTCGCCATCAAGGCTCATCAGGCCGAGTCGTTCATGAAGTCGCCGCCGGCGCAATTGGCGGCGGCACTGTTCTTCGGCTCCGATCCGGGACTTGTCAGCGAGCGCTCGACGGTTCTGGCGCGCACCCTCGCGGCGCGCGAAAACCCGCCCGGCGAAATTCTGCGGCTCGACGACTCCGAACTCGACGAAGATACGGGCCGCCTCGAAACCGAGCTGCAAATGCGCCCGATGTTCGCCTCGCGCCGCATCGTTCGCGCCATCGCCGGACGCCGCATCTCCGCACAGCTTCTGAAGCCGATTCTGTCCTCCCCATTCGAGGGCCTGCTGATCGTCGAAGCCGGCAACCTAAAACCCGACGACACCCTGCGCGCGCTGTTCGAGAAGACCGAAAACTGCTTCGCCGTCGCCTGCTATCCCGACGCCGCCGCCGACATCGACGGCCTCATCGCGGAAGTGCTCTCGTCGTTCTCCCTGTCGATCGAAGGTGACGCGCGGGCGCTATTGCAGTCCCGCCTCGGCGCCGACCGGGCGCTCTCGCGCGCTGAGATCGAAAAACTTGCGCTGCACAGCCTCGGCAAGCAGATGATTACGCTCGAAGACGTCGAGAACGTCGTCGGCGACGCCGCCGACCTCGCGCTCGAACGCATCGCCGAGGCTGCCGCCGAAGGCCAGACCGCAACCGCCATGACCGACTTCGGCCGCGCGCTGGCGGCTGGCGAAAGCGCACAGGCGATCATCCTCGTGACCCAGCGCTACTTCCTGAAGCTCCACAAGGTCCGCAGCGACGTCGATGCCGGGCAACGCCTCGACGACGCGCTCAAAGCCGTGCGGCCGCCGATCTTCTTCAAGCAGCGCGATGCCTTTGCGCGCCAGATCCGCAACTGGCCGAGGCCGCAGCTCGACCAGGCGCTGCGCCGGATTGCCGAAACGGCCAAGTCCGCGCGTCTTTCGAGCCGGTACGAAGATCTTTACGCCGAACGCCTGCTTTTGGCCCTCGCCTCGATGGCCGCCGCCGGCCTTGCCGCGTCCCCTCGCCGCTAAGCCCAGTCTTGCGGCACGTCCTCCCCCTTCTATAGTGCCGCGCAAATTCATTCAGGGGATCTTCATGACAGCGGCACGCTATGACGTCATCGGAATTGGCAACGCGATCGTCGACATCATCGGCCGCTGCGACGAAGCCTATCTTGCAACCATCGGCGCAAGCAAAGGCAGCATGCGCCTCGTCGGAGCCGACGACGTCAAAAACATTTACGCCACGATGGGAAGCGCCGTCGAAGTCTCCGGCGGCTCGGCGGCCAACACGATCGCAGGCGTTGCGTCCTTCGGTGGCAAAGCCGCATTCATCGGCACCATTGCGAATGACGAGTTCGGAAAAATATTCACGCACGACATTCGTTCCATCGGCGTCGAATTCGATGTTGCACCGATCGCAAACGGCGCACCGACGTCGCGCTCTCTCATTCTCGTCACGCCGGACGGCGAGCGCACGATGAATACGTTTCTCGGAATCTCGACGAGCCTCGATGAATCGCAATTGAATCTCGATTTAATTCGCGACTCCGCAATTCTCTATCTCGAAGGTTATCTCTTCGATGAACCGCAAGCGAAACAGGCATTTCGAAAAGCACTGCAAACCGCGAAAGCAGCGGGCCGCAAAGTCGCGCTGACTCTATCGGATGGCTTTTGCGTCGATCGTCATCGCGCCGAATTTCTCGAGCTCATTCGTTCCGGCATCGACATTCTTTTCGCAAACGAATCCGAGATCAAATCGCTTTATCAAACCGAGTCATTCGAACTCGCATCGAAGAACGCGAGCAAGGACGCAAAGCTTGCGGTGCTGACACGCAGCGCAAAAGGCTCGGTTATTTTTTCCGACGGCAACGCAATTGAAATTTCGCCCGAGCCCATTTCCGAATTGATCGACACGACGGGCGCTGGAGATCTCTACGCGGCCGGTTTCCTATTCGGATATTCGAAGGGATATAGCCTCGAAATTTGCGGCCGTTTGGCCAGCCTCGCGGCGGCCGAGATTATCAGCCATATCGGCGCCCGCCCCGAAATTCCGCTCAATCAATTGGCTCAGCAGCGCGGTGCCATTTAGAGGTATCCGAATCCCGGAAAGGCAATCGCGCCGTCCGCATTTCATATACTATTCCAAATGAACGGCGTTCAAAAAGAGAATCTTTAGGGGGTATTTCGTGTCCAATTTGGCGAATTAATTATTCTCCCTGGAAATAGGGGAATTCTTCGAGCAATGTCGGAATCAACGAATCGCTTCGTTTTGAGGTTCGCCTGATGCTCCACACTCCCATTCGTCGCGGCCGGCCGAAAGGCACTGGAATTGACGATAACCAGCGTCTCGCACAGCTTGCCGAACTCTTGAGAATTCGGCCGGACCTGCGCCCGACGACGGCAATCCGGCAAATGGGTTATTCCGACCCGTCCGCCATTCGGCGGTTGCGCGACAAATACAAAGTCTTCGCATTGGGCACCCACGCTTCGTTCAAAGACCTGGTCGTATCGGCCAACACTTCGAACGACGCGAAACATGCGCAATCGGTCGCCCGCTAGAGTGCTTCCGGAAAAGTGGGAACCCGTTTTCCGATAAGAAGCACGATCAAACAAAGGCTCTAGACGCGCCGATCGCGATTCCTTCCTGCACTTTATACTCCTGTGATATCTCCGAGGGCCGCTACCCCAAGCGGCCCATTTTTTTGCGCGCGCTCTGGCGCATCGAAGATCAAAGCTTGCGCAGCAGCGCCGCCTTCACACGATGATTTTCGGCCTTCTGCAAAATGAGCTGCGCGCGCCGGCGCGTCGGCAAAATATTCTGCTCGAGGTTCTTCAAGTTGATGTTGCGCCAAAGGCTGAGCGCCGTGCGCCGCACTTCGTCGGGAGCCATCGCCGCGTACTTGTGAAAATAAGCGCCGGGATCACGAAACGCCGTGCTGCGCAAGCGCATGAACCGCGCCATATACCACTTCTCGATCGTCGCGACGTCGGCGTCGATATAGATCGCGAAATCGATGAAGTCGGAGACGAACGGAATGGTCGTTCCGTCTTTGGGCATTTCCGCGGGCTGCAGAATATTGAGCCCCTCGATAATCAGAATATCGGGCTGCTCGATCGTGATTTCCTGCCCCGGAAGCACATCGTATTGAAAGTGCGAATAGACCGGCGCCGACACTTGCGCGACGCCCGATTTGATATTGCCGAGGAAGCGCAAAAGCCGCTCGGTATCGAAGCTTTCAGGAAAACCCTTGCGATCCATCAGCCCGCGCCGTTCGAGTTCGGCGTTGGGAAAAAGAAAGCCATCCGTGGTCATCAGATCGACGCGCGGATGATCCGGCCAGCGCGCCAGCAGCGCTTTCAAAATACGCGCCGTCGTGCTCTTGCCGACGGCAACGGAGCCTGCGACGCCGATCACGAACGGAACCTTCGTGTCCTTGCGCCCAAGGAATTCCGAGCTGACGGAATAAAGCTTTTGCGCCGCCGCCACGTAGAGATTGAGCAAGCGCGACAGCGGTAGATAAATCGCTTCGACTTCCTCGACGGAAACGTCTTCGATAATACCGGACAGCTGTTCGAGTTCATGCCGCTGCAAGGGCATCGGCGTATCGGCGCGAAGCCGCGCCCATTCCGCGCGCGTGAAAACGCGATACGGAGAGAAAGGCTTGCCCTCGATCTCTCCGCTGGCGTCATCGGTTTTCGAAGTCTTACGCACCTCGAAGCTGACGCGGCCCTTCACGATGTGCTCTGTGGACGTGACGCCTTCTCCTCGATGCCGGACATGCCCATGCGCCCTTCGAGAACGCGCAAAACATCGTCGAAGGCGACATGACGCGATTCAAGCAGAACCAAGAGATGATAGAGCGTGTCGGCGGCCTCGGCCCTTAGAGCCGACGCGTCTGAACCGAGCGCGGCGATGACCGTTTCGACCGCTTCTTCGCCGAACTTTTTTGCGCACCGTTCTGGCCCCGCGTTCAGCAGTTGGGCCGTATACGATTTGTCCGCGCTATCGGAGCGGCGCGAACGGATCAGCGCCGCCAGCTTCGTCAATGTATGCGTATCACTCATGAACTCTTTTCTCGCGGCGGCGCGCTGGACGCCATGCGACCGCACACCATCAACCCGCCGCCCGAACGTCAAGCGGTCGAAAGGAGGATTAGGGCGAAAACCTTAAAACTCAGCCGCCGCCGAGCCGCTGGCGGATATAATCGAGCTGGTCGTAGTTGCCATACTTGATGACCAGCGTGCCGCTTTCGCCCGAACCCTTCCGGATTTCGACCTTAAGGCCTAGAAGATCCGTGAGTTCCTTCTCGAACGCTTTGGTATCGGCGTCCTTGTCGCGCAGCTTGCGGATACCGCCGGCCGTGCCGGTTTCACTGCCGAGCCCGTGAACCATCGCCTCGACGTCGCGAACGTTCAAACTGTCACTGATGATCTTCTGCGCCAGCACCTCGGCGTCATCGCGCCCGATCAGCGCCCGTGCGTGACCCGCCGTCAGCTGCCCCTGTTGTACCAGCGACTGAACGCCCGTCGGCAACTTCAGAAGCCGCAGCGTATTGGCGACGTGACTTCGGCTCTTACCGATGATTTCGGAAAGTTGCTCCTGGCTGTAATCGAAGCGCTCGACGAGCTCCCTGTAGCCGGTTGCCTCTTCGATCGCGTTCAAATCCTGCCGCTGCACGTTCTCGATGATCGCGAGTTCGAGCAGTTCACGATCCGTCAGCTCGCGGATGATGACCGGGATGGTATGAACGCCGGCCTTTTGCGCCGCGCGCCAGCGGCGTTCGCCCGCGACGATCTCATAGCCACCCGCCATGCCGTTCGGCCGGACAACGATCGGCTGGACAAGACCTTTCGTCCGGATCGACTCCGCAAGCTCCGCCAGATCCTCGTCGCGAAAATCCTTGCGCGGGTTAAGCGGGCTCGACTTTACTTCCGCGATCGACACCATGCGCTGCTCGCCTTCCGGTGGCAGGCGATGTCCGAGGGGCGCCGGTTCTCCGATCAAAGAGGCCAGGCCGCGGCCAAGTCGGCTCTTCGGTACGACGGAGTTCATTTTCGGACTGCCCCCTGCTCACAAAGTCTCGGTTTCACAATAAGCACAATTCGATTCGCCTTACGCGGCCTTGAAGCGCTTTTCCCGTTCGATAATTTCGGTCGCGAGCCGAATGTAGGCTTGGCTTCCCGCGCAATCGTAATCGTAGAGCAGCAGCGGCTTGCCGTGCGACGGCGCTTCCGCGACGCGCGTGTTGCGCGGGATCACCGTCTCGTAGACCTTCGGCCCGAAGAACGCGCGCACGTTGTCGGCAACCTCGCGCGACAAGGACGTACGTTGATCGTGCATCGTCAACACGACGCCTTGAATTTCCAGGCGCGGATTGAGGCTGGCGCGGATCTGCTCGATCGAATCCTTGAGCTGCGAAATACCTTCGAGCGCGAAGAACTCGCATTGCACCGGAACAAGTACCGCGTGCGCCGCTGTCATCGCGTTGAGCGTCAACACGTTGAGCGACGGCGGACAATCGATCAGCACGTAGCTGAAATGCGTATCGGCCGGGCGGTTGCGTTGCTGCCCAACCAGCGCCGTCACCGCATCGCGCAGCTTGAACGGCCGCGTCTGCGGATCGCCCGCAAGCGCCGTATCGATGCCGACGAGATCGCTGTTCGCCGGAACGACGAAAAGGTTCGGAACCGCCGTTTTCAAAACGGTATCGAGGATCGACGCCGCACCGGTCAGAATGTCGAATGAGGTCTTGAAGCGCGACTCGGGATCGATGCCGAGCCCGGTCGACGCGTTGCCCTGCGAGTCGAGGTCGAGAACAAGCACGCGCTCGCCCACGGCCGCGAGCGCCGTACCAAGATTGATGGCCGTCGTCGTTTTGCCGACGCCGCCCTTCTGATTGGCGATCGCCACCACGCGCGGACCTGCGCTGGCGCCACCCGCGCCTGAAACGTAGCCGGCCACGGGACTACCCCTCCCTCTTGGGCTTCAACGCGTTGAGCAACACGATACGGGCATCCGCATCCGTCATGCTCGGCTTCAGTTCACAATCGAACTGCCAGACCTGCGCGGCTTGCTCGACTTCGGCCGCCGCATCCTTGCCTTTTAGAAACAACCCGAGCGTCGCGGACGTAAAATAAGGAGCCGACATTTCGAGCAGGCGCGGAAGCGGTGCGAGTGCGCGCGCCGTCAGGCAGTCGACCGACTTTACTTTAGCGCGAGTCTCGGAATTTTCGATTCGCATGCACAGGATGTCCACAGTGATGCCGGTCGCACGGGCCACTTCCCGCAAGAAAGCGGCTTTACGCGCGTCGCTTTCGATCAAGATATGGTGAGTCGCCCCGGTTTCGGCACCAATGATTGCGAGCACAAGTCCGGGAAATCCGGCCCCCGAGCCGATGTCGAGCCAATTCCGGGCGTTCGGCGGCCGAAATCGCCAGAGCTGGGCGCTGTCGGCGAAGTGCCGGTGCCAGATATCGCCGAGCGTGCTCGGCGCCACCAGGTTGATCGTCGCCTGCCAGCGCGTCAGAATTTGCGCATAAGTTGTTAGACGATCTAGCGTTTCACGTGAAATTCCGAACTCGGCCTGAAACGATTCGGGGCCATCGATCCGCTTGAGAGGCGCCATTACGCGGACTTGCGGGCGCGACCCGCCTTGACGCGCGCCAGCAGCGTCAGCAACGCCGCCGGGGTAACGCCCTCGATCCGTCCCGCCTGCGCGATCGTCCCGGGCCGGTGTTGAACCAATTTCTGACGAACCTCAGCCGAAAGACTTGGAATAGCGGCGTAATCGAAATCCACCGGAATGCTCACGGCTTCATCCCGCTTGAGCTGTGCCACGTCTTCGTCCTGCCGCCGAAGATAGGCGGCATAACGGGCGTCCACCCCCAATTGCGCCGCGATCTGCGGCGCAAGGCTGCCAAGCTCTGGCCAAATCGGCACGAGGTGATCGAACGAGATATCCGGGAACGACAAAAGCTCGAACGCCGTGCGCCGCCGGCCATCACGATTGACCGTCAGCCCATGCCGCGCCGCTTCGGTCGGCGTCAGCGAGAGTTGATTCAACAAGCTCAGGCCTTCGCTGAGCGCTTTCGTTTTCGCTTCGAAATGCGCCTGACGCTCGCGCCCGACACATCCCAACGCGATTCCCGCGCCCGTCAGGCGCTGATCGGCATTGTCCGCCCGGAGCTTCAGCCGGAACTCGGCGCGTGACGTAAACATGCGATAGGGCTCCGAAACCCCGCGCGTCACGAGATCGTCGACCATGACGCCGACATACCCGTCCGTCCGCGAGACGACGAACGGATCGCCCCTGCCGCCCGCCGCCAATGCCGCGTTGATCCCAGCGAGCAGCCCCTGCGCGCCCGCTTCCTCATACCCCGTCGTGCCGTTGATCTGCCCGGCGAGAAACAGCCGCGGCAGACGCTTGACTTCCAACCCGGACGTCAGCTCCCGCGGATCGACATAGTCGTATTCGATCGCATAGCCGGGCCGCTTGATGACGACATTGGCGAGGCCCGGCATCGTCCTGAGAAACGCGTCCTGCACCTCGACCGGCAGCGATGTCGAAACCCCGTTCGGATAAATCGTGTCATCGTCGAGCCCTTCCGGCTCGAGGAAAATCTGATGCGAGGAGCGGTCCGCGAAACGCACGACCTTGTCCTCGATCGACGGGCAGTAGCGCGGCCCAATGCTCTCGATTTGCCCCGAAAACATCGGCGAACGCGCGAGATTGGCGCGGATGATGTCGTGCGTTTCCGGCGTCGTGTAGGTGATCCCGCAGGCGATCTGCGGCGTCGTCACCCGCTCGGTGAGAAACGAAAACGGCACCGGCTCATCGTCGGCCTTCTGCATCTCGAGGCCGGACCAATCGATCGACTTGCCGTCGAGCCGTGCGGGCGTTCCGGTCTTCAGCCGCCCGAGCTTCAGACCCAGCGCATAAAGACGATCCGAAAGCTTCAAGGCGGGCGCTTCCCCGGCGCGACCGGCCGGGATCTTCTGCTCGCCCATATGAATGAGACCGTTGAGGAACGTGCCCGTCGTCAGCACGACCGCCCCGGCGCTCAAAGCCCGGCCGTCGCCCGTAACGACACCCGCGACACGGCCATCCTCGACGATCACGTCCTCGACCCCGCCCTCGACGACAGCGAGTCCAGGAATGGCGGTGATTTCCGCCTGCAT
>Ga0209933_1001783_pt1 | contig 16470 bp, 15 predicted proteins | sample ThiBiot_300_biof_FD_183944 | JGI IMG/M metagenome (GOLD analysis project Ga0209933, IMG submission 183944) | Wastewater bioreactor microbial communities from Cape Town, South Africa - Thiocy_cont_300_biof (SPAdes) | ecosystem: Engineered > Bioremediation > Thiocyanate > Unclassified | place...
GGACATCGAGCGGCGGGTGCTGGCGAGGGCAATCCGGCATCACCTGGACGATCGCGTGATCCTGAACGGCCATAAAACCGTGGTCTTCATGGATTGAATGTGCGGGCAGGCGAACTAGCCGTCACTTACATCCATCCCATTGCCACTCAGTGATCGGGCAATGACGTCCTTCTTCAGCTTCCGACGCTCGCGTTCACGCTCTTGCATCAAGGCGATCTGTCACATTTGGCATTCCTGAGTTATCCGGTACGCCGGATAGTTGTTTGCAGCGGGCCAAGAAGATCAGACTTGCAACGGAAGAGTCGTTCCATGGAGATCATGTGCCCGCGCAATGCCCACACTTGTGTGAACATTTCGATGATCTCGGCTTTCTAATTACGTGCGCGATAAGACCGGTTCGTCTAATTCTAAATGATTCATTACTGCGCCGTTAACTTGGCCCCTTGAGGCTTTCTTCACATTCTATCGCCTAGGATGCGCCGCCGGCCAGAAAGCTGGCCGCGCGTCTACGCAACACGCAAACCAGAAGGATTGCATTATGTCCGATATCGTACTCTCCGCATCGGTTCGCCAGAATCTGCTTTCGCTTCAGTCCACCGCCGACCTGCTCTCGACCACCCAGAACCGCCTTGCTACCGGCAACAAGGTCAACTCGGCGCTCGACAACCCGACCAACTTCTTCACCGCGCAGGGGCTGAATAACCGCGCCAGCGACATCAACAACCTGCTCGATTCGATCGGCAACGGCGTGCAAGTGCTGCAGGCTGCCAACACGGGTATTACTTCGCTGCAGAAGCTGGTCGATACCGCCAAATCGATCGCCAACCAGGCGCTGCAGGCGACTTCGGGTTATTCAACCAAGTCCCAGGCGACCACTGCCGCCATCACCGGGGCGACGGCTGACAACCTGCTCGGGCCGGGTGGCGCTCCGACCGACAATACGGTTTCGGGTACTGCGGCCAACAACAAGAACGCGGCTGCTATCACGGGTGCAACGTTGCTGTCCGGCGCGGCGGCGACCGACTCGATCATTACTAACTTCGTTGCCGGTGATACAATTACCGTGAACGGGCAAAACATCACGTTCATGGCATCAGGCGCCTCGGGTAATAATCAGATCAATGTAACCGATAGCGTCAACACTCTGCTTGGCAAGATTGACGCTTTGTCAGGTGGTTCTGGTTCGGCCGTTGCTGGTGGCGCGATCACGCTGCACACGGGCACGGCCTCGGATCTCACCGTCACAAGCTCCAACAGCGCCGCTTTCAACTCGATGGGCTTCACTGGTGGCGCGGTGAGCCAGACCCGCACCCCCGGCGCTCCGGCTGCGCTCGAGGGCAAGACCTTAACGATCGGAGCGACCGACGGCGGCACCGCGACCAGCGTCACTTTCGGTGCCGGTGGCGTGCAGACCCTCGATCAGTTAAACACGGCGCTCGCGGCGAACAACCTGACGGCCTCGATCAATTCGGCCGGGGCGCTGACTTTCACCACCACCAATGATCACGCTCATGCGACGATTGGTGCGTTCGGTGGTACGGCGGTTGCCGCCGGCGCGGGCCTGTTCGGCGCTTCTGTGACGGTCAGTGCACCGGTCGAAGACGCCAACGCGCAGAACACGCGTGCGACGTTGATCAGCCAGTACAACGCGGTGATCGACCAGATCAAGACCACCGCGCAGGATTCGTCCTTCAACGGCGTCAACCTGCTGAACGGCGACCAGCTCAAGCTGGTGTTCAATGAGACCGGCAAGTCCACCCTGACCATTCAGGGCGTGACCTTCGATCCGGCTGGCCTGGGTCTGGCGTCGCTGACCAAGGGTACCGACTTCCTCGACAACGCTTCGACCAACAAGGTTCTGAACTCGCTTAACGACGCCTCCAGCTCGTTGCGCTCCCAGGCTTCAACCTTCGGTTCGAACCTGTCGATCGTGCAGATCCGTCAGGACTTCTCGAAGAACCTGATCAACGTGCTGCAGACCGGTTCGTCGAACCTGACGCTCGCCGACACCAACGAGGAAGCGGCGAACAGCCAGGCGCTGGCCACCCGTCAATCGATCGCGGTATCGGCGCTGGCGCTCGCCAACCAGTCGCAGCAGAGCGTGCTGCAGCTGCTCCGCTGATCCAGCCACATCATCAGACGGAAACGGCGGGGGAAACCCCGCCGTTTTTTTAAGAACGTGTTAACCTCAAGATTGCACTAATTTGCATATAGAACCTTGAGGGAAATCGGTCGATGCCATTGAGATTCGAGCTCGCCGTCGGCGAGCGCCTTTATGTTGGTCGTGGCGTGATCACCAATGGCCGCACACGTTCGATGTTCATCCTTGAGGGTAATCTCCCTGTTTTGAAGGAGAAAGACGTGATCCCGACAGGCGACGCGGCTACGCCGCTTGAGCGCCTATACGTCCACGTGCAAGAGTCCTATCTTCATGAAAATCCGATCGCACCAGCTGCGTATAAAAAGCTTGCTGTGCAGGTAGCGGCAGATTCACCCGAAATCTATCGAGATCTTACGGAAATCGATGCCTTGATCACCACTGGAAATCTGTACCGCGCGCTCAAATTGCTGCGTGTTCTGATCCGCGCAAGCGAGCAAACAGCAGCGAGGTAGAGATCTGCACCGTTTCAAATTTCTTATAATCTTTGGGTTTTGAGACGTCCGTTCAAGCAGCGTCCGGATCCGTTCATATTCCGCCTTTCCGGTCACTCGCAGTCGTTGGCATTGAATCCTCCAGCATCGCTCGCGCCAGTCGGCTCTCGAGCGCTGGCTTAGCGGATCGTGCCCATCCCCTCGGTGTTCGACGATTGGGCGGTGGCGTCATCCTTCTTCGGCGTCTGACGCTCCCGTTCACGCTCTTTCATCATCTCCTCGTATTTGGCGGTACCGGGCCGGGGAGGCGCGTCGGCGGGAAGCCCGCCGGCCCATTGCGGAATCCCGTCAGCCATTCCGGCCGCCAGATGCGAATTGATGCTAGTGCATCCACCCAGGCACACGATCGGCAGGAGGCAAAGCGGGATCAGGATTCGGCGCGCGGAGTTCATTTTTGCCAAATGTGTTATAGCGAGGAAATTGCGGGGCATCGGCCTTATTATTTCTCTGTCTCAACGAATCATTTACCGACTGACTTTTCTGGGCCGGGCGCGCTGCGCAGGCAAGGTGGTCAAAAATACCCGAATTGCGGCGACTCTACGAGCAACGCCGTTCCATCGGGGACAACAGCGTCCCGCGTCTTGCAACTCAGGTATGGATCCGGTCTTTAGATACCGGGATGCTGCCGGGCGGCGCGGTGACCGCGGGATAACCGCTCGCCAGGCCTGGCGCAGCCGATGGCCGCACGGCGGCGAGACTGACGGATAACGCGGCGACCGGGCCAGGACGTGGCGTCTCGTCGGCTACTCGCAGCTCAAGATCAATGAATGCGGGTTTGCGCAAGCTTTGCAAATTTTGAGTGGGCTTATCAGAAAAGGTGCTGCATCATGGGTGCCAACGAACGATCCGGCAAACCGACGGACTACACTCCGGAAGCCTGCGCCCTGGTGGCTAAACTGATGGGTTCGGGGCATTCGCTAACCGGAGCCGCCGGCGCGATGGGAGTTTCTCCCGAGACGCTCAGGCGCTGGATGGATACACACGAAGAATTTAGAGACGCAGTCTCGAGGGGAAAGGCTGCACGAGTCTACGCTCTTGAACGCCGGATGCTTGCCAGCGAGAACACGGCCGTTGTCAATGCCTGCCGCTTTGCCTTGATTAATGCCGCACCCGGGGAATGGCAGGCGAAACCAGTAGTCCCTGAGGAAACGGGCGAGAGTCCAATCCAGCAGCTTGCGAGGCAGCTCTCGGGCAATGCAATTCGCCCGCGACTGCCGGAGGCGTATGTCATCGAGCAAAACCCTGTTGCCCCACGCGCACTCGGATCGCAGCAGACCGTAACCATAGATGACGGGGATGATGACAAGCCACGCTTTCACACGATTTCCCGCGAAAGCCACGAGGAGGAATAAAGCGGAGGCGTAACATCGTTTGTGGCAGCAAGGCACTGAACCGAACACATCCGGTTATCATACGCCTCACCGGGCGTGAGAGCGAGATGAACCGGCAGGCCGGTGGTGTCCACGACCGCGCGAATCTTGCTGGTTGACCCATATCCTGATGATTGTTGTCCGCGACACAGGCTCCGTGCTGGTTCACGCGAGCACGATGGAGGTATCGATCATCTGCACCGCCGCGTCGTGACCGGCAGCCAGCGCTTCCATGATCTGGTCCCAGACGCCAGCCCTTCGCCACCGTACGAAGCGATTGTAACAGGTGGTGCGAGGACCATAGGCTGCTGGCAGGTCACGCCATGGCGCACCAGAGCGCAGAACCCAAAAGATGCCATTGAGCACGAGACGGTCATTTACCCGCCGAACGCCGCGTGGCTTGTTGGGCAGCATCGGTTGGTCGCGGTCCATTCATAATCGCTGAGTTCGTAGCGCATCATTCGAGGCCCCAGTTTGGGAGCTTGAATTACGGACGTGGCGGCATCATCAACCGCAATGGCCCGCGGGGCTGCCGCTAATGCGCTGAATTTACTTCCGCTTTCGCGCCGCAGCGGGCACGGCGGAACCTGCTGGCTGGGCCCGGCCGGGAATGACCCGTTCGACCATGTTGCAGTAGCAACGCCGATCCCGGTCCTGTCGAAGCTCTCGTTGGAGCCTATATTATGCTGCCTCCTGAGCGCGAAACGGGATGAGGCGGCAGAAGTTGGAGTTGGCGGACAACGGAACCGAGAGTCGGATGCAGCCGTTTTTGGGCACGCCTGCTGAGCAAAAAGAGCCACCATGTCGAAGAGAGGACGGATGATCCTTTGGGCGTTCGTTAGCGCCGCCGTTGTCGCGGTGATTGCCGCTGCAATAGCAGGCCCGATCATGAGTCGTGTAGAGCAGCCCGAATATCAGGTAACCAGCTCCGAGGGCTCGACAGAGATTCGCGAATACGGTGCGATGATTGCGGCCGAAGTCGAGGTCAAAGGTGAGCGCAAGGCCGCCATCAACGAAGGCTTCCGGCTGATCGCCGCCTACATCTTTGGGGCCAACGAGCCGAACGCGAAGATAGCCATGACCGCTCCGGTCCAGCAGCAAGGCAAGCAGAGTATCGCTATGACGGCGCCGGTTACCCAGCAAGCCCGGGACGGTGTCTGGACGGTGAGGTTTATCATGCCGAAGAGATGGACGCTGGAGACGCTACCCGCGCCGACGGATAAGCGCATTAAGTTACTGCCTGTGCCGGCCAAGCGCATGATAGCAATCCGCTTCTCCGGGACCGCTGATGACGGTTTGCTCGCGGCCAAGACGGCCGAACTTAGAAAATATGCTGCTGACCATAAGCTGTCCGTGACCGGCGAGCCTCTTCTCGCCTTCTACAATCCGCCTTGGACGTTACCGTTTTTCCGCCGCAATGAGATCATGATGGAATTCGCCGGGCCCTAGCAGTGTCACTCTGGCGCATCTCCGCTACGAGGTCCGGTGTCAACAGACCTGTCAAGAAAGCATCTACAGACGGAAATTTGGGTGTGGGTTGGCTTCAACCTGTTCGTCGAAGGCTTGCTCGCGCTCGACCCCTTAGAGGCGGTCCAAGGGGTCGGTTTGGCAGCGTAGCTGCCTTCCGTATTGCCACTGCGTGAACTTGCCGATCCTGTGACCGAAGGCTGCTCGCGTCAGCGCCTCCTCCGCGCCGCGCTAAGCTGCCACGCGCGGCGCTGACAGCCTCAGCTTGGACGACCGAGCGGTCCTAAACGGCAAAGCGTTGTTGCGGATGACATTGTTGCTATGGGAGCAGCGCGAAACGTTTTAGGATAGTTGCCAGCGGTTGTGGGGATTTCTGCATGAACAAAATTGCTAATTAGTAATGGTACAAATTGTAGCACGCGGTTGCGACGAGCGCGTCTTCTGCTAGATAGGCATTATCACCATCAACCATAGGAACCATTGTGCCTAAGACAGCTAAGAAGCCAGTGCGCGTGCCGTACACCAAAGAACATGTCAAGGAATTGCGGGCGCACTCACGAGCCAGAACACCTGTGAAGAAGATCGCGAAAGTCATGAAGCGCACTGAAGGGTCGATCAGACAAAAAGCACTAAAGCTCGGCATCGGTATCGGCCATTGTCGGTAGGTCCATCAGACTCGGTTTAAAAAATGGCCCCGATTGAGGGGCCATTTTGTTTTAGTCCTCGTCGTCCCAATCATGACGGTGGCGCCTAATGATCACGCGCTCGCCATCATGACGTTTATACCACCCACGATGCCAGCCATGATCATGATGTCGATACCCTCTGTCATAATCACGATAATAGCGCGGGCCGTAGTAGCCGTCGTCACCGATGCGGACACTAAAGCCCTCGGCGCTAGCTACTGCAGGGGCCGCTAACGCAAGCGCGGCCACAAACGTAAAAGCGAGTTTTCTCATTTGTCATCTCCAGTTAGGCGGTTCGAAACATAACTGGAGGGAGTGAGAACCGTTCCCGAGCCCAGCGCCGCGGTTTTCTGAACGAATATTCAGGAAGCCTACCTATCACCTCTACTGGCTAATGTGCTGCTCATTTGACGGGATATAGGCGACCTTCCGCTCGCAGTCCCAAATCTCAATAGCGCAGCCGTCCACGAGCTGGAGAGCCTCAATGCGGGCCGAGTTGTCGTCCCTGCAGCTAATAATTCTTGGCTGACCTTGGATTCGATCTCTCTGGTCTACTCGGAAGAAGCGGTACTCGATCATTCGCGTGCCTTTGAACTAAATTGGTCAGAATAAAACCATATACCTGAGACGATGGCGTTCTTTCGGCAGAAAAAACTCCACGTCAAAAAAAGGATTGCGCGGGAACCGTGCTTAATTAACGACTAATTCACTCAATTCGGTTTTGAGGGCCGCAGCTGTCAACCCAGTCGTAAATCTCTGAGCGTGTCGCTCGCAAACTATGGCGTGGCCGTCCCCACAATTACGCGCTCGGGTGGTGCAGCTGGCGAACCACTCCGCCGGTGATTGCTTCTTGCGCGGGTTGGAACCAGCGATTTCCAACCAGATGTTCTTTTGCAGAGACAACTACTAAGCTGTTGTCCGCGTGCGCAGAGCTCATCACCGCAACGGCAAGAACAACGATCAGCCAGTATTTGGGCGCTCTCGTTACTGCGCCACCTGTTGCGGCAGCATCGGCGTCAGAGAACATCAAATGGCGAACCGCCGTGCCCACCGAACGGATGCAAGGGCGAAGCAGGAGCAAAGCGACTCCGCGAACGCTTCGAAAAAAAATGCAAAAATCCAACGCAACGGTTTGTGGGTGAGGCTGCTCGGGCCGCGGCTGCGCGTGCCAGCTGAGCATGCTCCCGCGCTGCCCGATCCCATCATCATGAATGCCATGCGCGAGTTCAACGCGCGATGAGAGGCAGAAAAACAGCCGCCGAGGGATGGCTCAAGCGGCCTCTAGTTCTAAGCCGTAGGCCGCAGCCCCACAGCCCATCGTGCGCACCGCCTTTAGCTTGTTCGCGGCCATGCGCCAGCATGCTTAACGCAGCTTCGCAATTTTGGCTGTATCTTCAAGGCAACAGCGCGATTCTTGTAAGTCGAGTCCTTTCGCGAAGTGGCGGTCCGGGACATGAGCACCCGCTGCGGCCTCTTACTGCCTCCTATCAAGCGCGAGGCGATAGGAAGCTTTAGCTGCCATGAAGGGAGCTTAGTTTATTGACAATCGAAACGGTCGCATCAGGCACAAATACCGATCCCGTCTGGTCGTCTGTGAAGAACGCTGATCCGGCTCATGACAAGCAAAGGAATTGGCGCCATCGCGCAGTCGGATTTGCAGGCAGGGACTGCCTTGCTTGAGGTTGACAAGCTTTTCGAGATCAGCGTCCACGGCAGGATCGGGAGGCTCAGCGATCTCGTGCGCCTAGGGGCGCTGGAAGTTTCCCGCGGCCTCGGCGCAATCTGAGTATGCCGATGGTCGCTGCCGCCGGAGATAGGTATTAGCGTGGCCGCGGCGGGCGGGGTATACTTTGAGGTAGCGATACGGGGATCCGCCGCCAAACAACCCCGTCGCAACAATCAGGTTCTCGCATGAAGGATGACGGACAGAAGAGCCTGCTGCAATGGCTGGCTCCTGAGTTTGCAGCGAAGGGCGTCCTGCTGAACGAGCCCTGGGTGCAGGTCAGCGCGCGCCAGGTCGAGAGCATGTTCCCGGTCAAGCCGTTGGCGATTGCGGCCTTGACGATGGTTGTGGTCGAACCTTTCGCGATCGATTATCTGCGACAAGCTCCGGTTCTCGTCGTCGCGGCGGCGCAGGGCATGGAGTGCTTCCGGCCAATGGAACGGGAATTTGTTCTGAGGAATTGGCAGACGATCGTCCATGATCGCCCGAAATTGCGTGACCTCCTGAAATACTATGGACTTGTCCGGCCATTGCGGGCTCTCAAGGGAGAAGCGTTCCATGCCGGCCCGGCCGAATATCAGGTCATCCAGAATTTGTGCGATGTTTCGCCGTCGCCGCTGGCTCAGGCGATCCCCACGTCGATCCGCCCCCAGCATAACTGGCTGCGTGCGCTCGGTGAATGGTCCGAGACCATGTGTCGTCGCGAACAGAGCGCCAGGGCCCTTTTCGAATGGGCCGTATGCGCGATGGGCAATCATGCGGAGGCCGGCGGCACGCTGGATCAGGCCTCCGCCGTTGCGGATTATGCGGCGATCCATATCGACACCTTCAATCGGCGGTGGAGCTATCAACGTGCTTTCCGAGCCGCGCTCGATTGGCACGACGAACTCGCGCGAGCGAGCAGCGAGAAGGCGTATTTCCTCACCCACAAGATGGGATGGGACGAGGTGATCGACTACGGCGACCTGCCGGGGAGCGTGACGATCGAAGGCTACGAAATGGTCGCGCTGCAGACCGGCGCGGCGCTTCACGCCGAGGGGGCGGACTTGCATCATTGCGTCGCGAGCTACGCGGGAAATGTCATAAGAGGATTCAGCCGGATTTTCTCGGTGCGCAGGGACGGGCGGCGGGTCGCAACCTTCGAGATCAGCAAGTCGGGCTTCTTGCTTGCCTCAGGCGAATTTCTTCAATTGCCCTCCGCCAAGGGACCGCTTTACAAGCTCATTCAGCTCAAGGGACCCTACAATGCCGAGGTCCCGCAGGAGATCGAACAGGCCATCCGCGCCTTTATTTCCGGTCTGAACGAAACCGCCCGCGCCCTCGAATGAACGTTGGCCCTGGCCCCCTGCAAGACCTGATCGATCGCCAATCTGCCTGACTGCGGCTCGCATGCCGCTATCACCGCGATCTACATAACGCCTTGAAAATAAATGGATTTATTGGATTGTCCAGGTTGACAAGCCGCCGGTGCATGCCGATGTTTCACGGCAGGGACGGAGCCTGCCAGGGCGATCCGTCGGGTGTATGCCCGCTTATCGGTCCGCCGAGTAAAGGCCGTTCCACGAACCTTCAAAACGGGCGGCGCTGATAAGTTGACTGTCGAACAAAACGAACGAGACGACGAAAGGAAAGTCCCCAATGGCCAATACGACCGCGGATCTCGAGGGGCTCCTCACGCAGCGTTCGCTAACCGACGCGCAGCTTCTGGCTGCGGTAGAGGCTTCGGCGGACTTTCGCATCCTGCCTGACGCCACGGTCCTCAAGATCGGCGGACAGAGCGTCGTCGACCGCGGCCGCGCGGCGGTTTACCCGCTCGTGGACGAGATCGTCTCCGCCCGCAAGAACCACAAACTGCTGATCGGGACCGGCGCAGGGACCCGCGCCCGCCATCTTTACTCGGTCGCGGCCGGGCTCGGCTTGCCGGCCGGTGTGCTGTCGCAACTCGGGGCCGCGGTCGCCAATCAGAACGCCGTTATGCTGGGGCAGCTTCTCGCGAAGTACGGAATCTCCGCGGTCGACGGCGCCGGGCTTTCGGCCGTGCCGCTCTACCTTGCCGAGGTGAACGGCGTCGTCTTCAGCGGCATGCCGCCTTACGGCCTCTGGATGCGCCCCGCCGCCGAGGGCGTCATTCCTCCGTACCGGACCGACGCCGGATGCTTCCTTGTCGCCGAACAGTTCGGCTGCAAGGCAATGATCTTTGTGAAGGACGAGGACGGCCTCTACACGGCGAACCCGAAGACCTCGAAGGACGCCACCCTGATTCCGAAGATCTCGGTGGCCGAAATGAAGGCCAAGGGACTGCACGACTCGATCCTCGAATTCCGGATGCTCGACCTGCTGGAGTCCGCGCGCCACGTCCGTCAGGTGCAGGTCGTGAACGGCCTCGTCCCCGGCAATCTGACCCGCGCGCTCGCCGGCGAGCACGTCGGCACCATCATCACCGCGAGCTAAGAGAGATCGTCATGGCCAACACGACCAACACCATCAAGCACGTCGCTTCGCCGCTCGCGCGCCAGACCCTGCTCGACAGCGAACTCACCGACCCCGTCGCCGGAAAGCGACCGATCCGGCTCCTGCCCTGGCTGCAGGTGGTGAAGATCGGGGGCCGCTCCATCATGGATCGCGGCCGGGACGCGATTCTTCCGATCGTGGACGAGATTCGGAAACTATTGCCGGAGCACCGTCTGCTGATCCTGACCGGCGCCGGCATCCGCGCCCGCCATGTCTACGGCGTGGGTCTCGATCTCGGCCTGCCGGTCGGCTCGCTCGCCCCGCTCGCCGCGACGGAGGCCGGCCAGAATGGCCACATCCTGGCGTCTCTCCTCGCGCCGGAAAGCGTCTCCTATGTCGAGCATCCCACCATCGCCAATCAGTTGGCGATCCATCTCTCCGCGGCCCGCGCGGTCGTGGGAAGCGCCTTTCCTCCCTATCACCATCACGAATTTCCGGGCTCTCGTATCCCGCCTCACCGGGCCGACACCGGTGCGTTTCTGCTCGCCGACGCGCTCGGAGCGGCGGGCCTCACGATCATCGAGGACGTGGATGGCGTGTATACCGCCGACCCCAATGGTCCGGATGGAAAGAAGGCGCAATTGCTTCGCGAGACGAGCGCCGCCGACCTGGCAAAATTCAAGGGTACGCTGCCGGTCGATAGGGCGTTCGTCGAGGTGATCGCGACCGCGCGCCACATCGAGCACGTGCAGGTCGTGAACGGGCTCGTACCGGGTCGGCTCACCGCCGCGCTGCGCGGCGAGCACGTCGGCACGATCATTCACACAGGCGCACGTCAGGTCTGAGTTTAGTTCCGCGTAACGATCTGATGCTGCAGAAACGGGCCGGAGCAATCGTTCCGGCCCGTTTCCTGTCAGGACAATACAGTGCTGATTTCGAAGCAAGCCCTCTGGACGATCGGACCTCCGGACGAACATCCGTCCCGATGTCTGGGGTGTTTCGCCTGAGGCCGAAGGCCGCGCAGCCCCGCCCCCCCTTCGTGACTTTTCCGAGAGCTGTCTGAGACCGACTCCAGCCTGCAATGGCGCTTCCGTTGCGGTGTAATGTGCGCTATATAACGTACGCTATATAGTATTTCTATATAGCGTAGGGGCGGGCTTGGATGGCGATTGAAGCGCTGGTCACGCTGAAAAGCGAGAACGTTCCGGGGGTCGGGCGCGAGCGGTTGAAGCTGCTCGAGGCGGTCGCGCGCGAGGGCAGCATTTCGGCGGGCGCACGGGCGATCGGGATCACCTACAAGGCGGCGTGGGACGGCCTCGATGCGATGGCCAACCTTTTCGGAAAGCCGTTGCTGGTCAGCCGGGCGGGCGGGCGCGCCGGCGGCGGCGCGACGCTGACGGCGGCCGGTCACACCGTCATCGAGGCGTTCAGAAGAATGGAAGCGGAGATGGTCCGCGTCCTGCGGACGGTCGAGCCTGAACTTGCCGAGGCCGGCGTTTCTCCCCTGGATCTTGTCTCCGGATTTCTCATGAAGACCAGCGCACGCAACGCGATCCGCGGCAGCATCGTCAAGATCGTCTCCGACGCGCTGAGCGCCGAAGTCGAAATTTCGGTTTCGCCGGAAACGACGATCTTTTCGCTCGTCACGCACGCCAGCATGGAAGAGCTGGGGTTGTGCCCGGGTCGATCGGTGACCCTGCTGATCAAGGCGCCGTTTGTCGCTATAGCGACCGGCAAGACAGCGCCGAAAACCTCTGCGCGCAATTGCATCCGCGGAATCATCAGCCGATGTGAGGCGTCCGATGTAAACGCCGAGATCATCCTCGATATCGGCGCCGGCAAGACGCTCACGTCAAGCATTACATCGCACAGCGCCAAATCGCTTGGCCTCTCTCCGAGAAAGCCCGCATTCGCTCTTTTCGATGCAGCGCACGTCATCATCGCGATCAACTGATATGCTGTCAGAAACGCGCATTGTCGCAGGCGGCTATATACCGCTGCTACCGCCTTTATTCGGGACAGGCTCGAAAGCCATGCCGTCGCCTGATTCCATGAGACGAAAGTGACGGTCGTCAAAGTCGCCATATGCGGCGATGACGATCGACCTGATCGAAGCCTCGGCCTTCAGGAGCATTTCGTCGAATTCCCCTTCGGGGGTTGAGTCCGCAACGACGCCGCCTCCAACGCCGATCGAAAACCTTCCGTCAGCCGACACGATGGAGCGGATCACGATGCTCAGGTCGGCGGAGCCATCGTCACCCAGCCAGCCAAGCGCGCCGGAATAGATGCCGCGGGCGCGCTGTTCCAACTGGTCGATATGCTCGAGGGTGCGGAATTTCGGTGCCCCGGTCATCGATCCTCCCGGAAATGCGCCGCTGCGCAGCAGGTCGATGACCGTGTGCCCCGGCTTCAAAACGCCGCGTATGGTGCTCACCAGTTGGTGGACGGTCTGATACGTTTCCACATCAAACAGGTTTGGCGCCGATACCGTTCCGCTCTCGCAGCAGCGCGACAGGTCGTGACGCAGGAGATCGACGATCATGCCGTTCTCCGCCCGGTTCTTTCGGCTGTGCCGCAGAGTTTCGATCAGCCTGTTGTCTTCCAGCGGATCGGCATCGCGCCGGATCGTTCCCTTGATCGGCTTTGCTTCGATGTTGCCGGCTGCATCGACGGCGAGAAATCGCTCCGGCGACGCGCTGAGGAGGGCTCCGCCAGGCCATTTGAGGAAAGCCGCGAACGGGGCGGGGTTGACGCGTCGCATGGTGCGATAAACCTGCAGCGGCTCGACTGTGGCGGCGCAGGAAAGCTCGTTGGTCAGACAGACCTGATAGGTCTCGCCTTGCGCGATCAGGTCGAGACAGCGCGCGACCTTGGAAAGGTAGCTGGCTTTTCCGTCCCTCATGAGAAACTCGAGCGGCTTCCCGCCGGGCGCGTGGGACGATTCCATAGATGGACGCTGAGCCGATTCGATTTGCTTCAGTGTCGATTGGATCCAGTGCTGCGCGCGGCCGGCCTCGCCGGGATCGTCGATGGCGCACAAATAGGTCTTTCCATCCAGATGGTTCACCGCGATGAATCTGTCCGCATGGATGAACAATGCGTCGGGCGTTGCCGCGCGCCGCTTCGTCGGCGAACCGCAATCATGTCGCAGCTCGTAACCGAACCAGCCGACATGCCCGCCGACGAAAGGACATGGCGGCGCCGATTGCGGGGGAGCTGGATGCTGCCTTTGGAGATACTCGAATATGCCGATGGCTTCGGTTCGGTGACCGTGAGCATCGTCGATCGCAATGGTTCGCTCGCTGCTGCGATACTGGAGAGTCGATGCATGCGGCCCGGATGCGTCCCCCATGTAGGACCATTGCGCCAGCGCCGATCCGGCGAGACTGCTGTCGAGCCAGAAAGCGAAGGGTTGGTCGGCAAACAGCGAGCAGAACGCAGCCTCGGTGTCGATCGCGCGCGGTATCTCGAGCCAGAATGCCTTGCGGGTCGCCGCGGTTGGCGCCGGGGCGTGTCGCTTGCGCGCGCGCGACGGAGCCGGCGTTGATGGTTTTCCAGCGGCGCGAAACGACAGGTCGCGGAAATTTCGCAGCAGGATATGGCCGTCTTCCGTCAAGATCGACTCGGGGTGAAATTGAACGCCCCATTGCGGCCGCGCCCGATGGGCAATGGCCATGACGAGGCCGTCTTCGGTGCGGGCGATTTCCTCCAGGGCGGAGGGAAGGGGACGCCCGACCACAAAGGAATGGTAGCGCGCCGCATTGAACAACGGCTGCATCCCTGCGAAGAGGCCGAGTCCGCCGTGTACGATTCTGGACGTGCGTCCATGGACGAGAGAGGGAGCCCGCGTCAGTGATGCGCCTGACGCAATGGCGATGCCCTGATGGCCAAGGCACACGCCGAGCAGGGGAACGGTGGCCGCTTCGATCGCAGCCCTGCACAGGCCGAAATCCGCCGTCCGGTCGGGTCGTCCCGGACCCGGCGAGATGACGACGTTATCGAAGCGTTGTCCCGAGAGTTCATCCCAGGTCGCTGCATCGTTGCGGACGACGAGGGGCTCTTCCTGATTAATTTCTGCGATCAACTGCACCAGGTTGTAGGTAAATGAATCGTAGTTGTCGATTATCAGCGTCCTCACCAAAATGACCTCGACACGCAGTGGCGTCCGCAGGAAGCGGCGGACGCGAATAGATTTACCGGGAACGATCCGCAGGCGGCGGCCAAGGTCGCTGTTTAATCGAGGTCATCTCAAAGCGGAACCGGATTCATCGCCGCAACCGGCTTGGTACGCTGCCGATGGGCGCAAATGGGCCTTCCAAGAGGCCGTTCGCCGGGGTGAGCATCCGGCCGGCACGCTCCGCGCTTGTCGCGGGAGTTTGGAGCCGGGCAAATTGCCGTTACAGGCCGGTGGGCAGCAAGACGAGAGCCGCAATCGAATCCGGAAGGGCCCAGTGCGCGGCGCAGCCATCGCAGCGATGACGGCCTGTTCGTTCAGTGAAGGCTGAGCGAAGCTCCGCCTGCGATATCTATGGCCACCACTTCCAAGCCGGCCATGAGGGTCTTGCGTGCATCCTCGATACGGCCTGCCCTGACCGAGACGTTCGCGAGTTTGCTAAAAATGCCGGGAACCGCGGGTTGCAGGCGGATCACCTCGCGATATGCTTCGGCGGCATCGAGGAATTGGCCCAGAGCTTCGCAGCATTGCCCGAGCAGAAGCCACGGCTTATAGTTATCGGTTCGCACCAGCGTCAGCCGTTCGAACAAGCGTCTTGCCGCTGCGTGGTCGCCCTTGCAAGCGAGAAGCTGGCCGTACCGATACAGCGTGTCCTCGTTGCGCGGGTCGATCTCCAGAATCCGGCGATATCCCCGCGCGGCCCGATCCAGTTTGCCGGCTTGATGCAACTCCGTCGTTTTCCTCAATAGGTCCTCGGTCATCCGCAAGCCGAGTCTCCTCCACAATCGCAAACCGGTTGATTCATTCGCGCTTCGATGTGCCTTTCTATCGTTCGCGGAACGCCCGGGACATGCTGTCCTCGATCGGCTTCATGATGTACTGGAAGAACGTCCGCTCGCTGGTCTTGATGAAGACTTCAGCCGGCATGCCTGGCGTTGGACTGAAGCCGTGGATTGCCGCAACTTCCGAATTGTGAAGCCTCACGCGAACCACATAGATGTCGCTCGGTCCGGTCTGCTGTGATTTTTTCTCGTCGGCAACAGTATCGGCGGAGAGGTAGATGACGTCCCCCGAAACCATCGGCGTGACGCGCTGGCTGAGCGCCGTCAGCCGAACCATCGCCTCCTGCCCGTGTTTGACCGAGTCGATGTCCTGCGGCCTCACCCGCGCCTCGATGATCAACGGTTCGTTGAGCGGCAACAACTCCATGATGGGTTTGCCCGGCTCGACCACTCCGCCGCGCGTATGGAAACGCAATTTGACGACCACGCCCTTGACCGGCGCCCGGATCGTCGTGCGATCAAGAACGCCTTTCGCGCTCAGCATCCGTTCCCGGACGTCGACCATCTCGCCGCGGATTTCGTGCATCTGCTCGACCGCCGTTTTGATCGCGGTTTTCCGGACGCCGTTGATTTGCTCGACCGCCCGCGCGATCCGCTCCTTGGCGTCGCCGATATCGCCCATGATGCGGCCGACCTCGCCCTCGAGATTGGCCTGATTTCGTTGCAGAAGCAGAACGTCCGGCTTGCGCACGAGGCCGGCGGCCAGAAGCTGCTCCTTGGTTTTGATATCCTCTTGAACGAGCGCGATCTGACGCCGCACACCGTCAAGTTGAACCTTGGACCCGGCGATACGCTCGTTGAGGGCCTTGATGCTGTCCTCGATACCGGCAATCTCGCTGTTCGTGTTGTTGCGTTGGGCGGTGAATGTGAGAACCTGTGCGCTGACGATGCTGCGTATTTGCGGATCTTTCGAATCCGCCGTCAGATCGGGCGGAAAGTGAATTTCCGGGTCCTCGCGGACCTGTGCCTGCAAGCGGGAATCGACTGCCGTCAATCGCGCGTTGCGAAGGAAAAGCCGCTGCATCTCGGCTTTTGCGGTGGTCTGATCCAGTTCGACCAGAATCTGACCCACTTCGACGGTGTCGCCTTCGTGAACCATGATGTC
>Ga0209933_1001791_pt1 | contig 16285 bp, 15 predicted proteins | sample ThiBiot_300_biof_FD_183944 | JGI IMG/M metagenome (GOLD analysis project Ga0209933, IMG submission 183944) | Wastewater bioreactor microbial communities from Cape Town, South Africa - Thiocy_cont_300_biof (SPAdes) | ecosystem: Engineered > Bioremediation > Thiocyanate > Unclassified | place...
CTTAAGATTAGAACTTAAGATCTCCGTTAACTTCTCTTACAGCTTGTGCAGCTTCAGCGAATTTCAATTGCTCTTCAACAGTCAAGGTGATGTTTACGATTTTCTCAACCCCATTTTTCCCAATGATCGCTGGAACACCAAGACAGATATCATTCTGTCCGTATTCGCCTTCAAGCATCAATGAGCAAGGAATCATTTTCTTTTGGTCGCAAAGAATTGATTGAACCATTACAGAAACAGCAGCACCTGGCGCATACCAAGCAGAAGTTCCTAACAATTTTGTCAATGTAGCGCCGCCAACTTTAGTTTCTTCGATTACAGAAGCTTTTTGCTCATCAGTCAAAAATTCGGAAACCGGAACACCGTTTCTTGTTGCTTTGCTGAATAATGGCAACATTCCTGTATCAGAATGCGCAGCGATTACCATTCCGTCAACATCAGAAATTGGACTTTCCAGCGCTTCTGCTAATCTGTATTTGAATCTCGCTGAGTCTAAAGCACCTCCCATTCCGATGATTCTTTCCTTTGGAAGACCTGATGTTTTGTGAACCAAATACGCCATTGTATCCATTGGGTTAGAAACCACGATAATGATTACATTGGGCGAGTGTTTTACTAAGTTTTCTGTTACTTCTTTTACAATTCCAGCATTGATTCCGATCAATTCTTCTCTTGTCATCCCTGGTTTTCTAGGAATCCCGGAAGTGATCACCGCTACTTTTGAACCTGCAGTCTTGGAATAATCTCCGGTAGTCCCTGTGATTTTGGTATCGAAACCATTAAGGGAAGCTGTCTGCATCAGATCCATTGCTTTTCCTTCTGCAAATCCTTCTTTGATATCCACCAAAACAACTTCTGAAGCGAAGTCTTTCATTGCGATATATTCTGCACAGCTTGCTCCTACTGCACCAGCTCCAACTACGGTAACTTTCATAATGATAATGTATTTTTTATTAGTTTAAAATTCTGTTTTGTATTGCTCGTAAATATAATAAACTTAATTATTTCCTTAATCATATTCAGTTTGATTTTTGTCATATTACCGTATTATTAATTCTGTTATCCTATGATATATTTATCCATCAACACCATTATGAGTGTTAAAATATGGTTGATTTTTCGTAAATTTGCTTAGAAAAAAATTAAAAATATGTCAGAAAACAACATAAAATCTATTGCGGTTTTGACCTCAGGAGGAGATGCTCCGGGGATGAATGCCGCTCTTAGAGCAGTTGTAAGAACAGCAAATCATTTTAACATAGACTGTTACGGAATTCGTGAAGGTTACAATGGATTAATTGCAGGTGATGTTACGAAAATGGGACCTCGTTCCGTAAAAAATATAATCAATCAAGGAGGAACAATTCTGAAATCTGCAAGATCAAAAGAATTTATGACAGCGGAAGGAAGAAAAAAAGCTTATGAACAATGTCAGAAACTCGGTATTGACGCTTTGGTTTGCATTGGTGGAGACGGAAGTTTTACCGGTGCCAAGATTTTCAATGAAGAATTCGGGATCAAAGTAATCGGCATTCCGGGAACTATTGACAATGATATTTTTGGAACTGATAACACAATCGGTTACGATACGGCTCTTAATACAGCTATGGACGCCATTGACAAAATCCGTGATACAGCCACTTCTCATAACCGAGTGTTTTTTGTGGAAGTAATGGGCAGAGATGCCGGATTTATAGCGCTTAACAGTGGAATCGCGACAGGAGCTCTTGACATTCTGATCCCTGAAAGAAAAGACAGTATGGAAGACCTTTTCAGCACTTTCCGAATGGCGGAAAAAGTGGGTAAATCATCCAGCATAGTCGTTGTTGCTGAAGGCGAAGAATTAGGAAGTATCTATGATCTTGCCAAAGCAACAAAAGAAGAATTCCCATCTTATGACATCCGTGTGACTATTTTGGGACATATCCAAAGAGGCGGTTCTCCAAGCTGCGCAGACCGAGTTCTTGCCAGCAATCTTGGTTACGGAGCAGTTATAGGACTAATGGAAGGCCGAAACAAAGTAATGGTTGGGATGCAGTCAAACAAAATCACCTATACCCCAATAGAAGAAGCTATTAAAAAGCATAACGAAATCGACAAAAACTTACTTCAGATCGCTGAGATTTTGGCGATGTAATTTTTAATCAAAACAATAATAAAACAAAACCTTAATTTTTTAAATCATATGTCAACAATTAAAGTAGGAATCAACGGATTCGGTAGAATCGGACGTTTAGTTTTCAGAGCAATGGCTGAAAGAAGCAACATCGAAGTTGTAGGTATCAATGACCTTATCGATGCTGAATATATGGCTTATATGCTAAAATACGATTCGGTTCACGGAGCGTTCAAAGGAGAAGTATCAGTACAAGGAAACAACCTTGTGGTTAACGGAAAAACAATCCGTGTAACAGCTGAGAAAGATCCTAACAACCTAAAATGGAACGAAGTTGGTGCAGAATATATCGTAGAATCTACAGGATTATTCCTTTCAAAAGATTCAGCTCAGGCTCACATCAACGCTGGTGCTAAGAAAGTGATCCTTTCTGCTCCTTCAAAAGATGATACGCCAATGTTCGTAATGGGTGTAAACCACAAAGAACTGACTGACGATATCAAAATCTTCTCAAACGCATCTTGTACGACTAACTGTCTTGCACCTTTGGCAAAAGTAATCCACGATAACTTTGGTATAGCTGAAGGTCTTATGACAACTGTACACGCAACTACTGCTACTCAGAAAACTGTAGACGGACCGTCTGCAAAAGACTGGAGAGGTGGTAGATCTGCTCTTAATAACATCATCCCTTCTTCTACAGGTGCTGCAAAAGCGGTAGGAAAAGTAATCCCTTCTCTTAACGGGAAATTGACCGGTATGTCTTTCAGAGTTCCAACTGCTGACGTTTCTGTAGTAGATTTGACTGTGAAATTAGACAAACCAACTTCTTACGAAGAAATCTGTGCTGCTATCAAAGCTGCATCTGAAGGTGAATTGAAAGGAATTCTTGGTTATACAGAAGATGCTGTAGTTTCTCAGGATTTCGTAAGCGATGCAAGAACTTCTATCTTCGACAAAGAAGCTGGAATTATGTTGAATCCAACTTTCGTTAAACTAGTATCTTGGTACGATAACGAGTGGGGATATTCTAACAAATTAGCAGATATGCTTGTTCATTCAGCTTCTTTGTAATCTGAAACTGAATCAAAATAAAAACCTCTGAAGAAATTCAGAGGTTTTTTATTATTCAATCAAAAATTTTACTGTTTGAATTTTTTGAGTTTTGTCAATTAATTTCAAAATGTAAATTCCTTTTTTTAGATGATTAACTTCTATACTCTTATTTTGATTATCAAAGGATTTGTCCAATAATTTTTTCCCAGAAAAATCAAAAATCTCATATCTTATTAGCTCCAAAGATGATGAAACAAATAATTTGTCCGATGTTGGATTCGGATAGATTTTGATTTTGGAATCAATAAGGTTATTAGTTGTCAGATGTTCTTCTTCTCCTCCAAAAATTCTTGTAATCCTGTTTCTGCCGACATCATTATAAGAAGTAAAATCTCCAACTGCAATGAATTTCTCATTCTGATTAATAATTTTATACACTGCTTTATTGGCTCCGGCCGCTGTCTTATTGAGTGTATCATCCAAAGTTCCGTCAGCTTTAAGTCTGGCAATATAATTTCTATTGATATTATTGAATTTGGTAAAACTGCCTCCGATTAGAATTTTACCATTGGCTTCAAGTGCCAAAGTTTCTACAGAAGCATTAGCTCCAGCGCCGCTTGTAAAAGTCGTATCTCTACTACCATTGGCATTAAGTCTGGCAATTCGATTTGAAGAAGCACCTGCAATAGTTGTAAAATTGCCACCAATAATGATTTTCCCATCTTCCTGAATCAATACACTGCTTATTGTATTATTAGCTCCGGTTCCGATTGTAAAAGTTGTGTCCAAGGTTCCATCAGAATTTAATCTGGCAATCCTGTTTCTTGCAACGCCATCATAAGTTGTGAAACTTCCTGCTATTACAATCTTATTATCAGGTTGTAACCTCATAGAATATATTGCATTATTAGCACCGCTTACGGGAGAAAAACTGCTATCGATAGTACCATCAGGATTCAATCTAATGATTCGATTAGCCGTTTTCGTATTAAAAACAGTAAAATCCCCGCAAACCAAAATCTTACCGTCTGGCTGAACCAAAATTTCCCTTACAGGATCTGTTGGCCCAAAACCGATTGCAAAAGTATTATCCAGACTTCCAGTAGAAGTCAATCTTACCAAGTATGATTTCTGAAGATTATTAAACGTTGAAAAATCTCCCCCTACAAGAATTTTTTCATCAGGCTGCAATGCAACGGTCCGAACTAACTGATCCGGGCCAATCCCAACCTGCAAAGTTATATCTACATTACCATCTGCATCAATCCTGGCAATTCTATTATTGAGATTATCATTAAAACTATTGAAGTTACCTACAATAACCATCTTTTTATCCGGCTGGACTGTAATAGATCTTACTGTTCCGTCGGCAGCATTTCCGGGATTGAAGCTTAAGTCCAGACTTCCATCAGAATTAATCCTTGACACATATCGCTTAACATTATTATTAAAAACAGCATAGCTTCCGCCGATAATCAATTTTCCGTCCGTTTGTTGCTGAAAACTTGTTGTGCTTCCTCCAAAACCTTTCCCAGGATTAAAGCTGGTATCAATTGTCCCATTCTCATTAATTCTGGCAATGTAATTCCTAGTTACATTATTATAAGAGATAAAATCTCCAGCAAGTAAAAGTTTATTATCATTGAGAATTAAAATATTTCTCACAATATTATTAGCACCAGTACCAATTGTAAAGCTATTATCTATTGTACCGTCATCATTCAGTTTTACAATTGAGTTTTTAGTAACGTTATTATATTTAGTGAATTTACCTCCCAAAAATATCTTTGCGTTATTTGCAATTAATATTTTGTAAATGATATTATTAGCGCCTGTTGAAGCAAAAGATTCATCAATACTCGCATCAGAATTCAGCCTGATAAGATAATTTTTTGTAACGGAATTATATGTGGTAAAATTACCTCCAGCTAATATTTTTCCATCAGCCTGAACAGCCAATGAGTAAACATGAGAATTGAAGCCTGAACTTGTATCAAAATCCATATCCAAAGATCCGTCCGGATTAAGCCTTGCCAGATATTTCCTGTCAACACCGTTATATTTTGTAAACTGTCCACCGATAAGGATTTTACCATCATTCTGTAAAGTGACACATTCGATAATTCCATCTGCGCCGGTTCCAATCACAAAGCTGTTATCCGTACTTCCATCAGCATTCAATCTTACAATTCGATTCTTTGAAATTCCATTGAATGTTGTAAAATTTCCGCATACAATTATTTTTCCGTCCGGCTGAAACATTAGGGAAGAAACGTAATTATTGGCGCCCGAACCTATAAGAAAAGTATTATCGAAACTTCCATCTGCATTAATTCTTGCAAGTGATTTTGCATTATTACTATTATATGTTGTAAAATCACCGCCAATAATGATCTTACCGTCCTGCTGAATCAAAACATCTTTTACATAGTCATTAGCGCCGTCGCCCCACCCGAATCCGAGGTCTGAAGTATTAAAAGTTGTATCTACACTCCCGGGCTGCTGAGCATAAAGAACAAATACAAAAAAAGAAAATATAATTGATAAACTTTTTTTCATCCTTAAAAAATATCTACAAATTTAGTTGATAATTTGGAGATTAGAGCATTTTATTATTTGTAAGACATTAAGAAAATTTTAAACTTCATCTCTTTATTTTAATTTTTATAAGAGAAAAAAATTAGGCTTTCATATTTAAAATGATTATTTTTGAGAATAATTTTTTTCAAACAATGAGTAGTACAGACGATAAGAAAAAAGCACTGCAGCTGGTGCTTGAAAAACTAGATAAAACCTACGGAAAAGGAACCGTAATGACCTTGGGAGAAGACTCTGTGGACACGACTATCGAAGTAATCCCTTCAGGATCTTTGGGAATTGATTTGGCTCTAGGAGTTGGTGGATATCCAAGAGGGAGAATCATAGAAATCTATGGTCCCGAATCTTCCGGTAAAACAACACTTACACTTCATGCTATTGCGGAAGCTCAGAAAGCTGGCGGTATTGCTGCATTTATTGACGCAGAGCATGCGTTTGACAGAAGCTATGCAGCAAAGCTTGGAATTGACCTGGAGAATTTGATTATTTCTCAACCTGACAACGGTGAACAGGCTTTAGAAATTGCAGACAACCTGATTCGTTCAGGAGCGATCGATATTGTTGTAATTGACTCCGTTGCAGCCCTGACTCCAAAAGCAGAAATAGAAGGGGAAATGGGTGATTCCAAAATGGGTCTTCATGCAAGATTGATGTCACAGGCTCTTAGGAAACTAACTGCTACAATATCAAGAACAAAATGTACTGTGATTTTCATCAACCAACTTCGTGAAAAGATTGGCGTAATGTTCGGAAATCCTGAAACAACAACAGGAGGTAATGCTCTTAAGTTTTACGCTTCCGTAAGAATCGACATCAGAAAAGCCAGTGCTCCAATCAAAAACGGAGACGAAGCTATCGGTAGCCGGGTGAAGGTAAAAGTCGTGAAAAATAAAGTAGCGCCGCCTTTCAAACAAGCAGAATTTGATATTATGTACGGAGAAGGTGTTTCCAAAGTTGGGGAGATCCTTGATACTGCCGTGGATCTAGGTGTTGTTAAAAAAAGCGGATCTTGGTTCAGCTATGATGAAACAAAACTGGGACAAGGCCGTGATGCTGTAAAAGATGTTTTGAGAGATAATCCTGAATTATCCGAAGAAATCGAAAATAAGATCAAGGAACTGATCAAACAAAAATAAAAAAAGGCTGTGAAATTTTCACAGCCTTTTTTTATTTAAAGAAATAAGTTAAACCTAAACTTAATACCTGTTCCGATTTTTTCTTTGCAGTCCCGGCGTAACCAATTTCGGACGGACTGTTTTTAAGATTCGGATATGTATTTGATAATCCAATATCATATTTCAAAGCAAGTTCCAATTGCCTTTTGTAGCTGTAACCGACACCTGCTCCTACTCCAAAATTAAATGAATTAGCTTTTCCATAGCTATCCTTTTCATATTCCGGTTTATTGGTATTCTTAACCGTTTGATTAATCAGAAAATTAAATCTAGGACCTATTACTCCAAAAAACTCAGATTCGGCCTCAGAAAAATAGCCTTTGAAATTAAATGGTACACTCAGATAGTTATTAGCATAAACAGCATCATAGCCAGGCCTACCTTTAGCATCTTTCGCCTTTCCGGATTCGCCTGCACCAAAATATAAAGCTTCTACCTGGATGTAAAACTGCTCATCAACACCAATTGGCACCTGCGCTGTAAGACCTCCCAAAACAGAAAATCTCGGTCCTGAAGGATTGTGGGCATTTCTCACTCTGGAGTAAGTTCCTCCTGCAACCAGACCAAATTCTGTAGATCTGAAATCAATCTGTGCCTGAGATAAAAAGGATAACAAAAATAGAGATCCGAAAAGGATTTTTTTCATATTAGTGTGTTTATAAATTTCGTTCAAATTTAGACAAAAAAAATGAGAAGCTCAGACAAGAGCTTCTCAAAAATATATTTTAATAAGGTAATATCTTATGCTAAAACTGAAGCAACAGTTTTACCGATCTCTGCCGGAGAATCAACAACATGGATACCGTTCTCCTTCATAATAGCCATTTTTGCCTGAGCCGTATCATCAGCACCTCCAACAATAGCACCTGCATGACCCATAGTTCTACCTTTTGGAGCCGTTTGCCCGGCGATGAAACCTACAACAGGTTTTGTCGAACCACTAGCTTTGTACCATCTTGCAGCTTCTGCTTCCAGAGATCCACCAATTTCTCCAATCATTACAACGGCTTCCGTTTCAGGATCGTTAATAAACAATTCCAAAGCTTCTTTTGTAGTTGTTCCAATGATTGGATCTCCACCAATTCCGATAGCTGTAGAAACTCCGAAACCAGCTTTCACAACCTGATCAGCTGCTTCGTAAGTTAAAGTTCCAGACTTGGAAACGATACCAACTTTTCCTTTTTTGAAAACAAAACCTGGCATAATTCCAATTTTAGCTTCGTCGGAAGTAATGATACCAGGACAGTTTGGACCGATTAAACGAACGTCTCTGTCTTGGATATAATCTTTTACTTTTACCATATCAGCAACAGGGATACCTTCTGTAATACAAACGATTACTTTGATACCTGCTTCAGCAGCTTCCATCACAGCATCTGCAGCAAATGCAGGCGGCACGAAGATAATACTTACATTAGCTCCCGCTTTTTCTACAGCTTCAGCAACCGAATTGAATACCGGCTTACCCAGATGCTCAGTGCCTCCTTTTCCCGGAGTTACACCGCCAACAACGTTGGTTCCGTAATCTATCATCTGACCTGCGTGAAAAGTACCTTCGTTACCTGTAAACCCTTGTACGATAACTTTAGAATCTTTGTTTACTAATACTGACATTTTTTATTGTAATTTATTGATTTTGCAAAAATTTTGTTATTCGCAAAAATAACGATAATAATTCAAAACTTTCTCGCAATTGTAATTTTTTTGAACGTTAAAAATATGATTTACTTCAGATTTTTGACTTTAACTTCTTTTCTGAGATAATCTCTGAATTCTTCTGCAATTGGTCCAAAATAAGTTCCTTTTTTGAGATCTCTGTTCACACCTGTTTTTGCTAACAGAATCGTACCTGTTGCGATCCTCACTCCTGAAGCCATGCCAACTTGTCCCCAAATCGTTACTTCGTCTTCTATGATGCAGCATCCTGCAATTCCGGTTTGGGAGGCAATGAGACATTTTTTACCAAGAATTGTATCGTGTCCAATCTGGATCTGATTATCCAGGATACTGCCTTCGCCAATGATAGTAGAAGCGGTTACTCCTCTGTCTATTGTGCAGCAGTTCCCGATTTCTACATTATTTTCAATAATAACATTACCCACGGAAATCAATCTGTCAAAATTGCCATTCAGTTTTCTGTAATAGAAAGCATCACCTCCGATTACTGTATTAGCCTGTATCACAACATTATCGCCGATTACTGTTCTATCACCGATTACAACATTGGGGAAAATGTGGCAATTCTTTCCTATTTTAACGTCATTTCCGATAACAACGGAAGGATGAATAAAAGATCCGTCTCCCTGAAAGGATCATCGGAAACCAAAAGCGCTTTGCCTTCCGGGCATTCTACTTCTTTATCAATTAATATAATGGTTGCAGCGGAATTGAGTGCTTTGTCATAATATTTTGGATGATTGACAAAAACGATATCTCCGGGACGAACCATGTGGATCTCGTTGGTTCCAAGAACCTGGAAATTGTCATCTCCTATATATTTTGCGCCAATAATATCTGCAATTGTTTTTAGATTTTGCGGCTGATTAAAAGTCATAACTAGATATAAAATTTAGATATTAGATTGGTTTGTAATTGGTAATTTTGAAAATACGAATTACAAAGCAGCCCGACCTGAGTGGAGCTCTTTTTCTTTTTTGGCAAAAAAAGAAAAAAGCGGGAACGGAGGGCGGATAAAGCTGCCCAAATAAAAAATGGAAGTGTGAAGATCAACTCCAGACTTCCATCTTATATTATTTTACTCTTTCCAGATAAGAACCGTCTTCTGTATTAACTTTGATCTTATCTCCCGGCTCAATGAAAAGCGGAACCATAACTCTTGCGCCTGTTTCCACAATTGCATTTTTAAGAGCGTTGGTTGCTGTATTTCCTTTTACACCAGGATCAGCTTCGATAACTTCCAGATAAACTGTTGGCGGGATCTCAGCAGATAAAGGCACTTCATCAGCTTCTTTCAGGATAATAGTGACTTCTTCTCCAGCCTTCATAAATTGTGAGTTCTCAATCATCTCTTTGTTCAAGTAGATTTGAGAAAAGTCATCATTATTCATAAAGTGAAATCCGTTATCATCCTCATATAGGTATTGAAATTTTCTGGTAATTACTTTTACTTCATCGATCTTGTGACCTGCAGAGAATGTATTATCTACAACTTTCCCGTTGGTTACAGATTTTAGTTTTGTTCTCACGAAAGCAGGACCTTTTCCTGGTTTTACGTGCAAAAATTCGATCACTTTGTAAATGTCATTACTAAATTCTATACAAAGTCCTTTTTTGATATCGTTGCTTGTTGCCATTAGCTATTTATAAACTTATTATTTTATTATTCTTTTGAAGAGCCATATCCTTTTACGATACCTCTTGGTGAATTCTGGATAAAAGTGATGATCTCATCTCTTTCCATGGTTGGAAGCATCTCTTTCTCGATATATTCTATCGCCTGAGAGACATTCATTTTCATCTGGAAAATATAACGGTAAATCTTCTGTATCTCAAAGATTTTATCATTGGTAAAGCCTCTTCTTCTTAATCCTACAGAATTAATCCCGGCATAAGAAATAGGTTCTCTTCCCACTTTGATGTAAGGCGGAATATCTTTTCTGATTAATGAACCTCCGGAAATCATCGTGTGCTTTCCTATTTTTCCAAATTGCTGTACTGCAGACAAGCCGCCCATAACTGTAAAATCTCCGATCTCTACGTGACCAGCGATTCCGCAACCGTTTGCAATGATGACGTTATCCCCAATGATGCAATCGTGTGCAATATGAGAAGTAGCCATAATCAAACAGTCACTTCCTACTTTGGTATAACCAAGCGCTTTTGTACCGCGGTTGACAGTTACACATTCTCTAAGCGTAGTATTATCGCCAATGATAGTCTGGGTATCTTCTCCGTCAAATTTCAGATCCTGAGGAATTGCAGAGATTACAGTTCCCGGAAAAATCTTACAGTTCTTTCCGATTCTCGCACCATCCATTATCGTAACATTAGAACCAATCCAGGTTCCTGCGCCAATAACAACATCCGAAGAAATGGTAGTAAAAGGTTCAACAGTTACATTTTTACCAATTTTCGCACGTGGATCTATTGCCGTAAGTTGGTGAATCATAAATTAAATTTTAGTTTTTGCGACCTGAGCCATCAATTCGGCTTCTACAACTACACTGTCACCAACATATCCATATCCTTGCATATGCACGATTCCTCTTCGGATCGGTTCGATCAGTTCAATTTTAAAAATCACCTGATCACCCGGAACTACTTTTTTCTTGAACTTAACATTATCCATTTTCACAAAGTAAGTAGAATAATTTTCCGGATCTGGAACATTAGCCAAAACCAAGATTCCTCCAACCTGAGCCATTGCCTCGATTTGTAAAACGCCCGGCATCACCGGTTCTTTTGGAAAATGTCCTACGAAGAAAGGCTCGTTCATAGAAACATTTTTAAGTCCAACCACGTGAGTGTCAGAAAGCTCCAAAATCTTATCTACCAGCAAAAACGGAGGTCTGTGCGGCAATAGTTTCATAATTCCATTGATATCGAAAACCGGCTCTGCCTTTAGATCGAAATCGGGAACATTTTTTCTTTTTTGCAATTTGTATTGTCTGTTTAGTTTTTTTGCAAACTGAGTGTTCACAAAGTGTCCTGGTTTGTTGGCTATAATTCTTCCTTTGATTCTGACACCTACCAAAGCTAAATCCCCAATCACATCAAGCAATTTGTGCCTAGCAGCTTCGTTGGTAAAGTTAAGTGTCAGATTATCAAGAATACCATTAGGACGGATAGAAACTTCATCCTTACCAAAAGCAACCTTCAGTTTTTCCAGAGTATCTGCCGTCAATTCTTTGTCAACATAAACAATCGCATTGCTGATATCACCACCTTTGATAAGGTCAGCATCCAAAAGCTGCTCAAGCTCGTGTAAAAAGCTAAATGTCCTTGCCGGAGCAATCTCTTCCTTGAACTCAGAAAGGTTTTTCATACTGGCATTTTGAGTTCCCAATACTTTGGTTCCAAAATCCACCATTGTAGTGATCTCGTAATCGTCAGCAGGAATTACAGTCAGTTCTGATCCTGTAGCAGGATCGATGTAATTCATCACTTCTTTAATCACCAGATATTCTCTTGGAAGATCCTGTTCTACAACACCTACTTTCTCGATTGCTTCAACAAAATATTTGGAAGAACCGTCTAAAATTGGCGGTTCTGCACTGTTCATTTCCAGAATAGCATTGTCAATATCCATCCCGACTAGAGCAGCTAAAAGATGCTCACAAGTATGGATTTTAACGCCCAGTTTTTCCAGAGTTGTACCTCTTTCTGTAGTTGTTACGTAGTTTACATCCGCTTCAACTTGCGGACGTCCTTCGAGATCTGTTCTTACAAACACAAATCCGGTGTTTTCTTTTGCCGGCTTGATTGTCAAATTAACTTCTCTCCCTGTGTGAAGACCTATTCCTGAAAGGTTGATATCTTCTTTGATTGTTTTTTGTTTATCGCTCATTGTATTAGTTTTGAGGTGGAAGAATTGCTTCTTTTCCTGATACTTTTACTCTGATTTTTTATTTTCTAAATCGTTTATTCTTTTGACTATATCTGTAAAATTACGGAAATGAACGTAGTTCCTTCTGTAATCGCTATAGTTGATTGCCGGCGAGCCGTACAATGTTTCACCATCTTTTGCGGATGAATTAACACCACTTTGCGCCTGGATTTTCACCTGGTTTCCTATTTTGATATGACCAACAATTCCTACTTGTCCGCCAATCTGATTCCAGTCTCCAATAATTGTAGATCCTGCAATTCCAGCTTGTGACGCAATAACATTGTGTTGACCAATCTTTACATTATGAGCAATCTGGATCAGATTATCAATCTTAGTTCCTTTTCCAATAATTGTAGAACCGATTGTTGCACGATCTATACTACAGTTGGAACCAATCTCAACATCATCTTCAATAATCACATTTCCTAATTGAGGAATCTTCTTAAATCCGTCTGCTGTTGGCTGGAAACCAAATCCGTCGCCGCCAACAACTGTATTGGAGTGGATCACACAATTATCACCAACTATGCAATAATCATAGATTCTTGCACCACTGTCAATTTTACAATTTTTCCCTATTTTAACACCTTTCCCGATGTAAACATGAGGAAAAATCTGTGTGTTGTCTCCAATTTTTGCTTTTTCAGAAACGTAAGTGAACGCGCCAATATAAACACCTTCACCAACCTGTGCAGTATCATGAAAGAATGAGCCTTCTTCTATTCCTGTTTTCCGTCCCTGCATCTCCTGATAAAGATTCATCAGAACCTGAAAAGAAAGATAAGCATCTTCAACAGCAATAATAACGGGTTTGTAGTCCCTGTCCTCCAAAAGATTTTCAGAAACGATCAAAACGGCACATTCTGTTGTATCTATATGATTAGAAAAACGACTTTGACCAACAAAAGACAAATGTCCTTGCTGTCCGTTTTCTATCGGAGAAACGCCTGTTATAACAGTCTTTCCGTCTCCAATGATTCTCCCGTTTATCAATCCTGCAATCTGTTCTGCACTAAATTCCATAGTTTGCAAAGATAAATATTTTATTAATTAAGTTTTAATTTTTTATGACGAATCAAAACCGCTTTTACTTTAATGATTCTATTTCTCTTGGATAATAGATAATATATTTTTTGGTCGCGTTCTCCATACAACCGAATAGAATTTGATTCTCAGACTCTTCCAGTTTCAGCTTTCTACCCGATTTTTCCAACAGATAAATCGGTTGTTTCTCTGTATCATAAGGCAATAATGACCTAGAGATTTGTCCGACTAATTCTTCTCCGTTTTCTATATTGAAATATTGGTTGACTTTTTCTACTTTTTGTTTCAAAACTTCTTCAGAAAATGGTTTGGACGAAATAATACTTTTCGGAAATTCTCTGTAAATAACCGTTCTGCAAAGCCTCGCCAAAATGAAATCATCATTTTCTGTCCAGACTTTAATTGCCTGAAAAACATCCATATCATCAAGCATCGTAAATCTTCTGATATCTTCTTCTGTCGCTTCATCAAACTTATTTTTAACCAAAAAATATTTAAGGTTTGAAGGCGCTTCCAGATCAATATTCTGTGAAACCAGATATTTAGCACGATTAAGAATCTGAACCAAAATGTGTTCGCCCAAAGCGGCTGTTTTATGGTAATAGACCTGCCAATACATAAACATTCTGGCAGTCAGATAATTTTCTATCGAGTAGATTCCTTTTGCATCGATCACCAACTCATCATCGCTCACATTTATCATCGAGATGATTCTTTCTACATTCACGCTTCCCTCTGAAACGCCTGTGTAAAAGCTGTCGCGTTTAAGATAATCCATCCTGTCAACATCCAATTGTGATGAAATCAACTGATTGAAAAACGGCCTGTGATATTTCCCCTGGAACATCTCGATTGCCAAATCCAACTTACCTTTGAACTCTTTGTTCAATCGGCTCATTAGCAGAATCGAAATTTTCTCGTGGTGCCAGTCATCCATCAGCATATTTTCCAAAGCGTGTGAAAACGGACCGTGACCAATATCGTGAAGTAAAATCGCCAGCATTGCAGCTTTCTCTTCTTCTTTTGATATTTTTACACCTTTCAATTTCAAGGTTTCCAAGGCTTTGAACATTAGATTCATTGCACCGAGAGCATGATGGAATCTCGTATGTTTTGCGCCTGGAAAAATAAGGGAAAGAAGTCCGGTTTGGGAAATCCTTCTGAGTCTTTGGAAATAAGGATGTTCTATGATATCGAACAAAATCTCGTGAGGAATTTTGATAAAACCGTGAACCGGGTCGTTGATAATCTTGAGTTTATTCTGCACCTTTCAATATTGATGATTGATACAAAAATAGGTAAATTGAATGATTTTTATGAAAATAAATTGGAATATGAAACTGAAACTATTTATTAGAAAATGCAACAATTATTTATTACTTTTATTATAAAAGATATTTTTAATGAAATCAGGCAAAAATTTAGAAGAAGTAATACATATAATCCAGAAAACTTTAATTAATGATGATTACACTAAAGTATTTAGAAATAAAAAATTAAAGAATTCATCTGGTAACCCAAGAGAATTTGATATACTGATTGAATCAATGATAAATGGTTTAAAAATAATAATTGCCATTGAATGCAAAGATTATAAAAAGCCTATTTCAGTGGAAAAAATTGAAGCATTCAATAGTAAATGTTTAAGAGTTCCCGAAATAAATAAAAAAATAATGATTTCCCCGAAAGGTTTCCAAAAAGATGCAATTCCAGCAGCTGAAAATTTCGGTATTGAGATTTACAATTTCATTGATATTGAAAGCGATACAATTAATAATTGGATAGTTAAAGAATTTTATCCGATAGAACTATATATTGTTTATGACCACGTAGAAATAGAATTTAATCAAACACCGCAAATCGAAATTACAAATGAAACATTGTTTTACTTCCAAGATTTCCCTCAAGGTATTAGTTTGTCAAAATTTATAAAATGTTCTTTCGAAGCATATGATAATTTAAAAAAACAATATGAAGAATTCTTTAATAGTAGCCTAATAGAATCAAAACAATTTCAACTTAGATTTACAAAGAATGACAATATAAAACTCAAGGATTATCCAGAGATAATTGTAACGAATTTAAATTGTATATTCCATCATAAAAAAGAATCTATCAAACCTATTAGATATGAAGAAATAAAATCAAGTTCAGATTCTCTAATGGCAAATTACAACATATCCTTACAATGAAAACAAGGAATTCAAAGTTTTAAGTACCGAAAAATTTAAGAACGAAAAACTAACAGTATTAATCACTGATAAAGCTACTGGAAATATTGAAAAAAGCACTAATTATAACATTGAAATGATTGAATTTAAGAAGACTAATTAGAACGAATTAGTAGACAGATGTTAATTAAACCAAAATCCGCAAACTCTTTGGCAAGACTTTAATATGAATCGGAGATTTGATTTTCTTGAATTCGCCATCGATGTGCCACGTTTTCGTATTCACTTTGAATTCGATTTCTGAAACCGGAAGATAGGTCACATAATCATCATCTTTCAAACGTTTTGTGAACATCCTGAAAGCAAAAAACGGGGAATAGGTCAACGGAAATTTCTTAACCAAAACCAAATCCACCAAACCATCACTTTTACTCGCCATCGGTGCAATATAAGCGTTGTTCCCGAACTGACGTGTGTTGGCGATATTCAGCATTAGGTATTTGCCATTGTATTGCTTGTAATTTTCTTCTGAGAATTTGATTTTTATCGGTTTATA
>Ga0209933_1001792_pt1 | contig 16267 bp, 17 predicted proteins | sample ThiBiot_300_biof_FD_183944 | JGI IMG/M metagenome (GOLD analysis project Ga0209933, IMG submission 183944) | Wastewater bioreactor microbial communities from Cape Town, South Africa - Thiocy_cont_300_biof (SPAdes) | ecosystem: Engineered > Bioremediation > Thiocyanate > Unclassified | place...
TGGGTGGCATTTTTCCATAAGGGGCAGGCATGGCAATCCGCAGCAGCCTTGCGCACTGCCTCGATGGTATCTCCTGCCTTGCCGGCAGGGTAGAGATCATGTTCTACAGCAGTTTTCACCGTAGATTCCTGTTGCCGTTCATGACGATGGACGGGATCGGCGCCCGGACTGGAAGCCAGGACGCAGACCTGACCCCGAGAGCTTTTGACAATTACTCTGACCGATGATGCGATATAATGTTCAGCAATATTCCTTCTCGTGCCAGGCGAGCCCCATACAGCGGAACAGATCCTGGCCAGAAGCTTGCATTTCCGGGTTGACATTGACTAAAATTCCGGTATTCTACCAAGGTAACCTGAATGGTCGGCAAGCCTTACAAATGAGACATTCTGGAGGAAATATGCAGTATTACAACGAGGGTACCGGCGGTGCGTAACGGTATTTCCGCCGTGTTATTATAAAGACCCAACCTCTGCGTTGGGTCTTTTGCTTTGTACAGTCCGTTCTTCCGCTTTATCCCGCCCATCATCCCTGCTAAAGTCGATGCTTGACCGTATCATGCTGTGGTTCCGGCCCAGCCGGGTGCTCGGTCTTTTACTGTTTACGGAGCTGATCGCTTTTGTGCTATTCGCAGGGTGGGAACTGGTCTGGTTCCAGTTCACCTTTTTCAGTCATCCTCCACCTGCACTCGATACGCAGAAATGGATTCTTCTCATCACGCTGGCTTCCGCCCTCACCGGCTGGATAATCACGGCCATGGTCACCGTGAGAAATTCCATCAAGCAGCATACCATCAATGCCTTGCTACAGTCCCGGCTTTCCGCCACCTACATGGCTCATGCGGATGTGGTCAACAGGAATTTCATAGCCCCTGACGGAAGCCTCAGGCCACTCCTGCAGTCCGAGCTGGAAGCGCAAAGCGATGCCACCCAGGACAAGCTGAACTCGCTTCGATATATTCTCAACTATATCGAATTCATCTCGATAGGCATCCGATACGGGGATCTTCATGAAAGCCTGCTGAAGAGCAGCCTGCGCGGGATCGTTCTCAATGCGTTCCAGTTCTCGGAAGCATATATAAAACACAGCCAGAAGACGAATCTGAAATCCTATGAAAATCTGGTATGGCTGAAAAACCGCTGGATGAAATAAGATGCATCAATCTTTCCCGGCCGCCGCAGTGGGTTTATCCTGTCCTGCCGGAGAGCGAGGCGGCTCATCGGCCGGCAGTTCGAACCAGAATACGCTCCCCGCTCCAACGGTGCTTTCCACCCCGATCTCGCCTCCCATCAGTTCGATCAACTGTTTCGTTACTACCAGTCCGATACCTGTGCCTTCCACCGAGCCTGCTTCTTGCCCAAGCCGGTTGAACTGCTGGAAAAGTTGAGCGAGTTTTTCCGGAGACAATCCCGGACCCTTATCCTTGACGCTGATACGGATGCGCTCTGGCGATACCGCTTCGAGAGCTACTTCCACCGTACCTCTTTCACGATTGTACTTGACCGCATTGGACAGGAGATTGATCAATATCTGCTTCACCCGCGTCCGATCGCCCTTGACATACAGATGGAGATCAGGCGGCGGAAAGGTGATCTGGATGTCCCGCTCCTGAGCCAGGGGTTCTATCATGGTGCGGCATTCCGGCATGACCTCGGCCATGCACACAGGCTCATGCTCAACCACGAGCCTGCCGGATTCGAGAGCCGCGAGATCCAGGATTTTGTTGATCAGTTCAAGCAGATACCACCCCGCGCTGGTAATCTCCTTCAGCATGGTTGCCTGGCTGAACGTGGGGGGAGGCGTGCTCGACTCCATCAATTGCGCGAAGCCGAGCATGACATTGAGCGGCGAGCGCAACTCATGGCTCATCCGGGAAAGAAAATCTGATTTCGCGACATTGGCTTTTTCCGCATCGGTCTTGGCCTTGATCAATTCCGTCTCGATCAGCTTTCTCTCCGCAATATCGCGCCGCAACTCCGCGTTGACCTGGGCGAGTTCCTTCGTGCGCGTGGCAATGAGATCTTCCAGCCGATAGCGATGTTCGCGCAATTCCGCCTCGACCCGCTTGCTTTCGGTGATATCCACCAGAATGCCTTGAAGAAACAGCGAGCGACCTGTTTCATCCCGCACCACGCTGGCTTCATCCCGGAACCACAGAACCTTGCCGTCCCTGGACAGCAGCCGGTACTCGCACCGCAGCGGCGTGCCAGTGGCGCCGCTCTTTGCACGCTCTTCGAGCGCATAATCCCGGTCTTCCGGATGAGTTTGCGCGAGGAGGATTTCAGGATTGTTCAACCATTCTTCCGAAGTAAACCCCAGCTTTTCGATCTGTCCGCTGACATAAAGGAAGCGGTGGGTCCCTTCCAGTTCGGCAATATAGGCGATAGCAGGAATTCTCTCGACCAGGGAGCGATATTTTGCCTCGGTCTGGGATAATTTTTCTTCCGTAAGTTTCTTTTCCGCGAGGATTCGCCGCTCTTTCAATACCCGCTCGATGACTGCTGGCAGCAATTGCAGGTATTGCTGCTCCACATCCTTGATCAGGTAATCGCGCGCGCCGCGCTTCATGGCTTCTACCGCGATGGTGGTATTGTCCGCGCCGGTCAGCATCATCACCGGGATGGCAATTTCGCCGGTATCGCTCGTCAAGGCCGCAAGAAACTCCAGGCCATTCAGGTCAGGCAGATGATAGTCGAGCAGCACGCAATCCGGTTTTTGCGCATGCGCCGCCTGCAATCCTTCGTGCCCCGACTCGGCTTCGGAAAGGACAAACTCATAATCCGTGTTTCGCGTGAGCGCCCGGCGGCATGCCATGCGGTCGACGGCGTCATCCTCGACCAGGAGGACGCGAATCATCGGTTTATTCAAGGCGGAGCCGCTCATATTGGAACCGTATGTCTCACTTGAATGTCGTCAGGGCATCTCGCTGATGGTCCAGTAGGCGTCGATGGAACGCATGACCTCGACGAATTGCCGGTAATCCACGGGCTTGGCCATGTAGCCCGCCACGCCCAGATTGAAGCTGTTCACCTTGTCCTGCTGTTCCTCCGATGTCGTCAGCACCACCACCGGAATGCACCGCACCTTGCTGTCATTTTTGACGACCTGCAGAAATTCGATGCCATTCATGATCGGCATATTGAGATCGAGCAGGATGATGCAGGGCTTTTCCTTTTGAGGATCTCTGAGATAATTGACTGCGTCCTCGCCATTTTCCAGATGCACGAGCGGATTGGTGACATGGATTTCTTTCAGCGCGCGCATGACGGTCATGGTGTCCACCTGATCATCTTCAACCAGGAGAATGGGCTTATTCGTGATTTTCACGTTGTTTCTTTCCTATGCAAGTTAATGATTCGGTGCAACCCGGGGCAAAGTAAAAAAGAATGTCGCGCCCTGTCCCACGGTGGATTCGATCCAGATGGATCCCCCATATATTTCGACGATCTTTTTTACCAGTGTCAAACCCACGCCAGTGCTTTCTATGCGGTCGCGCGGGGCCAGGGTCTGAAAAAGATGGAAGATCCGGTCGAAGTGCCGCGTCTCGATACCGGGGCCGTTATCGGTTACGCTAAACTTCCAGTATTCCCCCTCCGCGCTGCAGCCCACGCGGATTTCGCATTTTGGCTTATCCGAGTATTTGATGGCATTGGAAAACAGGTTCTGAAATACCTGCTCTATTCTTGTCCGTTCAGTAACGAGGGTGGGCAGGGAGTTCTCCACAGTAATAGTGACGTTGGACGGCGGAGAAATCAAGTCGACCACATCCCGAACTGCCTGATTGAGGTCTACCGCGACCAGTGCTTCTCTCACCCGGCCTACGCGTGAGTATTGGAGAATGCCATCGATCAGGTTGCCCATGCGGTGGACCCTGCTGATCAGCAGGCGCATATGCTCCTTACCCTCGTTATCGAATTTTTCCGAATAGTCGTGAGAAAGCCAGTCCGCTAAGGCGCCGATTGCGCGCAGCGGCGCCTTGAGGTCGTGGGAAACCACGTAGGCAAAGCTCTTGAGCTCCTCATTGGCACTTTCCAGTTCGCTCATCAGGCGGGTTTTCTGCTCTTCAGCCTGCTTGCGCTCGCTGATATCGCGCATGATGCCCACGTACGTGTGATGCTCTCCATCCTGCATTTCGACCGCCGCCAGATCCATGGGAAACACCGTGCCATCCTTGCGTCTCCCGGTTGTTTCATGTGTCACGCCGGATGCCCTGGTTCGCCATTGCACGTAATGAGTTTCAAAATAATCGGATTGCATACTCTCGCCTGCGACGGGCAAGGGGAAGAGCAAGCTTGCATTTTGCCCGATAATCTCGTGCCCCTGGTAGCCGAATATCTGCTCCGCCGCGGGATTGAAGGTCCTGATCATGCGTTGCTCGTCGATGGAAACAACACCATCGATCATGGTTCGCAACAAAGCGCTGGTGTGTGCCTCGCTATCGCGCACCTTGCAGATGGTATCGACCAGGCTATCCCGCATTTCCTTGAGCGCCTGCATGAGGTGACCGATCTCATCCCTCGAATGGGGGACGATTTCCTGGGTGAGGTTGCCTGCCGCCACGCTGCGGGCGATCTCGACGACTCTTTCCAGGGGCCGGAAAATCGCATCGCTCAGCACGATGCTGATCAGCACCGCCAGTAATAGAGCGACCACTATGGATGCGATCAGGATATTGCGTATGCTTTTATAACTATTCACGGTTTCGTTATATTCCTGCTCGATCTCGTCCAGCTGCAGTGAAACAAGCGCTTTGAGGCTCTTGTTCAGGGGTATATAGAGAGGGCGGATTTTTTCAATGACAAGGCGGTGCGTCTCCTCGATCTCATTTGCGCGCAACGCTGCTACCGCGGGCATCTGTCCTTCGTTCACGAATTTGGCGCGGGCATTGGCAAATTCCGCCGCCAGGCTTTTTTCTTCATCCGTCAGGTAGGTAACAAGATAGGTATCCCAGATCTGGTTGATCGCCTTGCTATTTTCCTCCACCAGTGCAGTCTTGGTGGCGATGGTTTCCGGGTCGGGCATGACCAGCGCCGACGTAATGGCAAGCCGGTTGTGCAGGAGGCGCGTCTCGATGTCCGACATCTGCGTCAGGGGAACCGCGCGATCGTGATAAACCGTTTTTATGCCATCGATAGCCCTGCTCATGCCAACCAGGCCGAGCATCTGCACCCCCAGCAGAAATGCCACCAGTAGCGAAAGCGTAAGAATGAGACGCGACTTGATGGTCAGCTTCTTGAATATAAAACCCGAATTCTTCAAAGCACCTGTCCTCGTGAAAACTTCCCCGATGCGACACTGTGGACTGTCCCGATGCCGGGGATTCGCGAGCATCCAGGAAATAATAACCCTTTTAATATTGCCTTAATGGTCTTTTTAAAGCTTTTTGCAAAGCTGCTTCTCCCGTTGTCAGGCGTTTTCGTTACGCCTGTAACTGGAGCAGCAGAGGTCCTTTACGCAATAAAAAGGTAAAAACCCTTGGTTCGCCTTCAGTGAATCATGGTGTTTGTTCCGCGTGCGTATCAGGCAAGAAAGCCAGCTTCTTGCGCGAGCATGTGTTCAAGGATAAACATAATGGACTATTGACAGAATACAAGCACTGCTAAAAAATCAAAAAGCATGGAAAGCCGTTTATTTCCTTGGGTTGCATTTTTTCCGGTTTTCGTCCCAGGCTGCCGGGAACTGGAGGAAGTGACCGATCGAATCGATGTCATCTTGAAAGGATAGCTCAACATGAAGCTCAATGCCTTACTTGCTGCAGGTTTATTCGCGGGCGTGGCCTCAACGGCGACGGCGGGACAGTCAGTGTATACAGCCACGCTGGATGGTTCGAGCGAGTCTTCGCCAAATAGCTCCACCGGAACCGGCACCGCAATCGTCACGATCGATTCCGACCAGTTGACCATGCGGGTCCAGGAAAGCTTCAGCAATCTTGCGGCTGGCGTTACCGCCTCCCATATCCACTGCTGCACAAGCGCTCCCGATACGGGTACTGCCGGGGTAGCTACCACAACTCCCACTTTTACGGATTTTCCATCCGGCGTGATGAGCGGTACCTACGATCACACGTTCGACATGACGCAGGCTTCGAGCTACAACAGCGCGTTCATTACAGCCAATGGCAGCGTAAATGGGGCTTTCCAGGCATTGGTGGCTGGCCTCAATGCTGGGACCGCCTATGCGAACATTCATTCCACCGATTTCCCGATGGGTGAAATACGCGGCTTTCTACACGCGGCGCCCATACCGGAACCTGAAACCTATGCGATGCTGCTCGCCGGGCTGGGCCTGATTGGCGCCATCGCCCGCCGCCGTAACCGGGCCTGAGCCGGAGAATATACCGGCAAAAAGGGGCTGGCGACGGCCCTTTGCATGATTTCTTTTGCGTACTCTTTTCTGAGTGGGAGTGCAGGCATTCGGTTCAACGCCCCCGCATGTCATACGAGCAACGCGGGTTGAGGTTGTCCTGTCCGATCACAAAGTCAGGCGCTTCCGCCAATTCGGCATTCCCTTCAGATTATTTGCCTTAACTAACCTAACCGAGCACGGTGATTTCGCACGCATCGTGCGCCCGGCATTCCTCATCCATATATACATCCCATAGAGATTATGGCGGAATGGCGCTGTATCCTGCAGGTGGGCTCGAAAGCCGATATGCCCTTCACCCCCATATGCTAAAATCCTGACGGCTACAGGGTGTTTTCTCTTCTTTTCCTGATAGCAAATGCGGCCGAGATCCGGTACTCAATTCCCTTTGCCCGGATGGTGAAATAGGTAGACACAAGGGACTTAAAATCCCTCGGGCTTAATCGCTCATGCCGGTTCGATTCCGGCTCCGGGCACCACGGATAAGCATTAGCTAATAAAACAATTTGTTAACCAATATATAGTCTTCCAAACGGTGGTACTTTTGTGGTACTGGAGTTGGAGGTAACGCCGAAGGGAAGCCATATAACGATCAACGACATTCGCACCATGTACCCAAGGCCGGATGCTGAAGTGCATGTATGGGTGGATGCGGGGCTATTGCTTGGCTACGAAAAACGCAAAGGCCGCGATTGGCTTGTTAACAGTGGCGGATAGATATAATTCCCGCTGCACACAAGACAATGCGGCCTCTGACGAAATTATTGTATACAGCACGGACGATCTTCGCAATCCCGCTTTTTCACGTTCGGCCCCTGATATCCGCTTCTCCCGCTCAAGTTCTGCCGTCGCCAATTCTGCCGCGCCTTCCCGCTTCCCTTCGATCGCTCCATTCCGGGCGCGGATGGACCAGGTCATCGACGCAGATAGACGAGTTCGAGGCCGAGCAGCGCGACCCACTCATCAAGGCCATACACGAGTCCGGCGTGGAGTATGACGACGTTGGTGCATTAGCGCATTGCACTGTCGTAATGATGCAGTAACTAGGGCGTGTTAACACTACGAAACGCTTCGACGATCAGAGCGAAATGGATAAATGCGATAAACATCACATCGAGTTTTTCAAAGCGCGAGAAGATACGCCGGAAGCCCTTGAGTCTGCGAAACGCTCTATTTCATTACGACGTTTGTACATCGCGTGATCGTATTCCCAGGCATTGATTCGATTGCTCTTGGGTGGAACTACCGGCACAAAACCCAGTTCAAGCACCAATTGACGCGTTTCCTCGCCTTCGTAGGCACGGTCCATCAACAGATACAGGGGACGGCTGGGTGGTCCCAGTCGATTGAGCAATTGACGCCCTTCAGGCGCATCATGTGCTTGTCCTGGCGACAGCGCGAATGTTATGGCCGTTCGAGCATCCGCGGCAACCATATGAATCTTGGTGCTCCATCCTCCGCGCGATTTGCCGATAGCTTGCGGGCCGTTTTTTTTAATGCCCCGGTGCCATCCGGATGAACCTTCACAATGGTGCTGTCCAGGGACACCGCCTCGATCCTGATGCGTATGAGCTGAGCATGCTGCAATTGCTCGAACAACCGGTCGAGCACGCCGCTCCTGGACCAGCGATTCATGCGTGTATAGATTGTATGCCAATTGCCAAAGCGCTTTGGGAGACCGCGCCACTTGCAGCCATGTTCGGCAACGTACAGGATGGCATTGAGAACTTGCAGGTTCGAAAGGCTTGCATTGCCCCGTTGCCGAGGCAAACAGCTCTCGATTTGCTGATATTGAGCTTCGGTGATTTCCATAACCGAGGCATACCTCAAATTTGAACGTTAGTGTTAACGCGCCCTAGTAGGTGGACATTGTTCTTTTCCCGAAGCGATCAAAACCATCCCGGTCCGATCCTTGACTATTCAATGCCGTAATGACGAAGTTTCGCATAGAGCAGTTGGCGGCGAATACCGAGGCGTCGCGCCGTCTCGGCGCGGTTGCCGGCTGTTTCGGCAAGAGCAGTGCGAATCATCCTTTCTTCGAGCTGCGCCAGCGCCATGGGAAGATGGCGAGCCGGATGCGCTGCTTCGTGCGATATAGGCGTAAAAGCAGTGCCAGTCAGCCCAAGGTCTGCTATTTCAATGGAAGCGCCCCGGGCAAGGATGGTCGCGCGTTCGATTACATTGCGCAGTTCGCGGACATTACCTGGCCACGAATAGGTTTCTAGACCATGCCGGGCTTCTGCCGACAGCGTTTTTGGCGTATCGCTGGCGAGCACAAGAAAATATTCCGCCAGGGCGATAATATCCTCGTGCCGCTCGCGCAACGGCGGCACCGGAATATTGATGACATTGAGCCGGTAAAACAGGTCCTCGCGAAACCTGCCAGCCGCGACCTGCTGACTAAGATCGCGATGCGTGGCGGCAAGCAGGCGCACGTCGACTGCCTGCGGCCGTTCCGCACCCAACGGGAGGATGACGCCTTCCGCCAGCACGCGCAAAAGCTTGGCTTGCAGGTTGGCGCTCATGTCGCCAATTTCGTCGAGCAGCAGCGTTCCACCGTCCGCTTGCGCGAAAATGCCGGTGCGAGATGCGGTGGCGCCAGTAAATGCGCCTCGCATATGACCGAACAACTCGCTTTCGAGCAGATCCTGCGGAATGGCTGCGCAATTGATGGCTACAAACGGATGCGCCGCGCGCATGCTGTGCCGATGCAGTGCGCGCGCGACGATTTCCTTGCCGCTGCCAGTTTCTCCCGTGATGAGCACCGTGGCTTCGCTCGCCGCCGCGCGTCCGATCAATTTGACTGTTTCCCGCATGCGCTCGCTCGATGCGATGAACTCACCTTCATCCACCTGGGTTGCGCGCTGTGCCGCCGAGCCGCGTGAAGCCATCGCCGCCGACAGCATGTTTTCGACTGTCCGGCGTCCTATCGGCTTGGCGAGATGCTCGAAGGCCCCCAGCTTCATGGCTTCTATCGTATTATCGACGCTGGTATGGGCGGTCAGCATGATAACCGGCGGCGTCTCGCTCCCAGGCTTGCCCTTGATCGCGCGCAATACCGCGATGCCTGTCATGTCGGGCAAGCGGAAATCGAGAAAAACAGCGTCGATTCCACCACGCCCTAGAAGCGCCAGGCCTTGTTCGCCCCTGGCTGCCACGATTGCCTCGTAGCCGAGACTCGATACCGTTTCCGCCAAGCTTTCACGAAAGCTGCGATCGTCGTCGATGATCAGGACGCGCGCCAAGGAATCTCCAGTTCAAAGCATGCGCCCGTCGGCTGCCGGATGTACCGGGCCTCGCCCCCATGCGCGATGGCAATTTCCCGTACCAGTGCCAGCCCTAGCCCTACACCGTCCGTACGCCCGGAAACGAAGGGCTCGAACAGGCGAGGCTCCATGCTGGCATCCACGCCTACACCTGTATCGCATACTATAAGGCTCATGGCATCGCGCGTGTTTTTGCTGGCCGCTACCGTGACCGTTCCACCGCGCGGGGTATGCTGCAATGCATTGGCGATCAGATTATCCAGCGCCCGGCCGAGCGACCGCGCATCGAAACGCCATATTTCGAGATCAGCCTGCGGCTGCAACTCAATCCCCGCGGCTGCGCTGCGTTCCGCGAAAGCTTCCAGGCGCTCGGCGAGCCAGTCCGCAATATGCACTTCGGCGGGATGGACGCGAACCGGCTCGGCTTTTCTGAGCATTTCCTTCACGGTCGAATCGAGGCGCTCGATTTCCCCCAGGATGAACTTCAGCGCACCTTGCTGGCTCCCCGGCAGCGCCAGCGCGTTCTCCGCCTTAAGGCGCATTGCGGCGAGGGGATTGCGAACTTCATGGGCTACCACCGCTGTCATCCGCCCCAGCGCTGCAAAGCGTTCCAGGTGTGCGAGTTTCGCGCCCAGCTCGGCGGTTCGGGCGCGTTCCGTGCCGAGGCGGACGCGAAACCGGTTGAACGCGCCGACGATGCGATCGAGCTCTGCATCCCCGGTAGCGGGGATTTCTCCTGGCATGCTGCCAGAGTATTCTCCCAGCGCCTGTTCGATGCGATTGAAACGCTGGCTCCAACCATGCAGGCTGAAACCCAGCCAGATGCCTGAAATGACCACAAATCCGAGCAGCAACCCGAGCCCATGGTTCAATTCATCGTAAGCCTGGCCAAGGGCCGCGGGTGAACGCGACATGGTCCAGGCAACTAGACGGCTTCCCGCGAAGTTCGTTGGGCAAGCCGACAGCAGCACCGTTTCCCGGATTCCAGGGATCAGATCAGAAAGGGGTGAGCGTTCGACAATGCTGCTATGGGCAAGTGTTGTGATGCGCTTACGCTCGGTTGGTGGAACGTCTTTTTTTTCTTCGCTGCCGGCATGAGTGGGAAAAGCGTAAGCGATAAACCCGTTTTCTTCCTCCCAAAATCCCCCTTCAATCCCCGGCAGCTCGCCCAGTACAAGATTCAGAACCGCGCCCATCACGGCAACGTCCACCGCTCTCTCGCTGAATTGGGTCGCCCGCGCATATCCGGCCTCCAGTTCAGTGCATGCCCTGCGGGTCTGCTCGGCGGATTTCTGCACCTGGGCTTCGTTGCCAAGCTGGTACACGTCACGTATCAGATACGCGAGTGTTGCGCTCGTCGCCAGCATGACCAGCCAGAGCAGCAACAATCGCCAGCGAAGCGCAAGAGCAAACCGCATGCTGATTCCCTATCCTGGATACCTTAATTGAACGTGGAAATGGATTTCATCCTGATATTGACGAACTCCCGCAATGCTCCCGTTTCGAATTCGAAAATAGCTTCGACAAGTCCGGTTTTCGATTCAGGGTGGGAAAAAAATATTTCCAGCAGCGTCTTCCCGCTCCGATAAAGCTCTTCCACCATCAAGACCTTGTACCCCGGATAATGAGCGGACAAGGTTTTCTCAATTCTTGTTCGCGCTTCACGCGGCACGTCGGAAAACCGGATTCTCTTTTGCTCTTCCAGTATCTTGCCCTGCGCATCATAATTGATGGTGAACTGACTCCCGCCTTTTTCGTAATACACATCATAAGTAGTGACGCCAGCCTTCTGCCTGCGTTTATAGGTAAATTCCTGTTCGTCATATGCTTGCCCTTTTGGCAGGGCCAGTAAAACCGGCTCCGGCAGGTCCCTGCGGCGTACGGGTTCTTCGACTTCCGTCGCCCTGGATGCTTTGGGGACAGGCGGGACGCTTGCCATGGGGATGGCAGGAATGGCAGAGGTGGCGGGACCCGTGGTACAAGCGCTGCACAACAGGATGACCGAAGCAACGAGAATGGTCGCGAGCCGCAGGGCGAGTCTCTTGCCGCCGTACAACGCATCAATCCGCATCGACCCGGCCCCGTCTGCATGAGATGGAACGAACGGAGCGCCATGGCGAGACTTCAATCAAAATTATGCGACCAGCTGAACTGCAGCAGGTTGAAGTAGCGTATGTCATGCTTGTCCACGATCACTCTTTGCAGCAAGGGCCCCACTTCAAACTTCCCGTATTTTGCGGTTTTATAGCCGATTCCCGCGTACGTCCAGTTCTCATTATATGTTGCCCCGCCAGCTCCCGACGTGATGAAATAAAATTCGTTGTACGTATTGAAATAGAATTCCCCGTTGTCCAATTCTTCGCCCTGCAACGGCACCATCATCCCCAGCTGGTAGCGAAGCCTCGTGCCCAGGAACTTCTGCTCCGGAGCCTTATCATGGATAAACCGTTGTTCGAAGCGCACCCGATGGGTTACCAGGCCGAAACCGAAATCGGTGCTGTAGACGACCTGCTGAAAAATACGGTTTTCGTTGACGAAGTTATCGTAGATCGGGCTCGTCCGCTGATAGATATAACCCAGGAAAACAAAATTGAGATTGGGGCTGTACTTATAGGTGGGGCCGATCAGCAGATAATTCTGGACATTGGTGGGAGGTTGTTCTCCTCCGTAAGCTTTATCGACCAGGTTTGCATTCTCCGAAGTGAAGATATTGAGATCCCATCGGTCCAGCACCTGTTTGGTAAGGGATATCTGGGTTCTGAATTCGTAGAAATGGTGCGTGTCGTCAGCGTATGAACCGCCGCTGAAAAAGAGAAAGGCGAAAAATAAAGCCCGCCTCATGCTCTCCGCTGGAAGCCCGAAATGGAACAGGACTACCGGGGAGTTCATGCGGGTACCGAGCCGCAGGCGGGACGGGTTCGTCTCAAAGCCAGCCCATCGTCCCTCCACCGCCGTTGACATGCGAATGCGCATACCCGGCGTCAGCTTATAGCGCCAGCTCATCCCGCGTCAGTGAAAAGACTGGGAAGAAACCAGCGGCTCGGGCGATGCAGGGCCCGCGCTGATGGCGGATGCCTCCAGCGAGCTGCCATATCGGGTTTCGGTGCCCAAGCCTCTCGCGGCAAACTGTGCTCCTGGATGGAGCACGCGCATATCGAAGGAAGTGCTGAACTGGGCGCCCGGAGGAATTTTCCCCGGCAGGCGAACATTGGTACCATTTTCCAGTACGATGATTTTGGGTTCGCCGTGCTTTCCGGTCACTACCCTCTCAATTTTCCCGTTTACATTCAACTCCTCCAGCTCAGCCCTCCGTAGTTCCCTGGGCATGACTTTGCCGTTCCATGCCGGCTTGCGTCGAAGCAGGGTCCGGTCGGATGCAATATGGGTAATGGAGCAAGCTTCGAAGCGGGATCCGTCTTCAAGCATGCCTGCAAGTGCAACGGCATCGCCGGGCTTGACCAAGTCCGCCACCTCTGCTGACATGTGCGGCGGCAAGCTCACCAGCAGGCCGTTATCGAGAAACAACCCGTCGACTTCACCGAACGGATTGATAAGATAGCGCACCATCGTACCTTCCCTGCCTTGTTTATCCATCTGGCATTCCGGTGGTTGAACGTGGGCCCCATTCCTCGAGAACGCGGCAGGTGCGAAAGAAAAAAGGATTGCGAGGGCGAACCCAAGATGGGAGTTACAGATCGCTTTCATGGTGCCTCCGGTGACTGGTGATTAAAATGACTTTCAATCGTGATACTGCAAGTACCGTGCCACATTTAGAGGTCCAGAAAAACAAGATCTTACAATGATGGCGTGGTGGAGTTGTCCGCTTGGCGGACAACTTCATGTCCTTTTAGAGGTGTAAGCAGATGACGTAGTCCCTATTGCAGTCTTTCAGCCAGCAATAGTGATTTCTGATGTCATGGGTAGCAGGAGTAGCGCAACTTCATGCGCGACATGCAGACCGCCTATGTGAATCTCACCGATACCGAGCTGGCCGACAAGAAGCGGGAAGTGTTCGCCAACGTGGCCCTCGCCATCAAGGGCATGTGGAACATGGCGCAGAGCCCAACGTGGGTGATGGCATCGCGGCGTATCGCCCGCATTCAAGGACTGGTGGGGGAAGATCCAGAAAAAGTACAATGTGCGTGCGAACATCGGCGTCTCGGGCGAGAGCTACGCGAAGTACGGCACGACGTTTGATATCCAGCTACTCGTCATCGACAAGGTGGAACATCCCAAGGATGCGCTGCCACTACTGGAAGAGGTACGCAATGCTAGACCACAGCCAACAATTGAAAAAACTGAAGACCTGGCCAATAGAGCAGGAGGCGACGGACAAGCTCAAGATAGCGGGGTCGCAGCGGCTGCCGGAACTCCTGAGAATGCCAGCGCTGATAGCGCTGTTGCTGTGGGCGGTGGAGGACACCAACGAAATGAAGGGCAACGCGCAGACGGTGTCGGACGAACTGGTGTCCCTGTCGATGACCAATCCCATGCAGGCGATAAGAATACTGGTCGACCTGGACGGGGAGGAAAGGACATCAACGCGCCCGATGCTGGCGGACGCGATAACGTCGCAGGACATCGCGCAGGCGATATTGGAAATGGCGAACGCAACGACTCGGCAGTCCGTCTAGACAAGTCCGAGAACGCCGAAGCCGGATCGTCACCAACTCGGTTTTCGAGCCTTGCACTCCCAAGAAGGTCAAGATGGCGGGCGCGGGCAGCTGCAGACCTGACAGAGACGGCATTTTCTACGAGCGCTTCCGGCAGATGATTAACTGGCTGGGAAGAAGTTTACCGGTGAGCTCGTATTCGACGAACCGCCCGAAATTGGCAACGTGCACTCTTGCCGATAGGCGATAGGACGACCAATTCGGATAACCATCACAGACTGCTGTGGGGCGCAGGTGGGGCAAATGCAGATAAATAGCCAGCAAAACCTGCAACGAAACACAATAAGTACGACGAGCTAACTCATTGATATAATTGTTCTTGCCTGTCGTGGTTTGCGGTAGAAACTTGACTTATAGAGACTTAAAATCCCTCGGGCTTAATCGCCCATGCCGGTTCGATTCCGGCTCCGAAATAAAAACAATAACTTAGGGGTAATTTCGGCACTCTTATGGAAAGAACAACAAGTTACTGAACACTGAACGAATGATTGTTATCTACCTGCCGTGACTCCCTTTTTATAAGAGACGATTCGAAGAGATAAGACTCTGGTGGAGCAGTTCTCGGGGTTTTTCTCTTTTAGGAGAAGCCGTACAATAGGGCATGGCCAGCAAAAAGGAGAGAAGATGGAAACGCCATTCAGGTGGGTGCCTGGCGGGATTTTCCGCGACACGGTAGAGATGCCAGAATGAGATATCTAGCAGCAATATTAATAGCTATCTTTTCCACAAGCTCAAGTGCGGAATGGGTACAGTTTGCACTTGGCACCACCGGACCCGCCTATTACGATAAGGGCAGAGTAAGGGAGTTGGGAAATGGTGTTATTTCCGTATGGGAAAAATTTGCGGTAACAGATGATGTTTTACAAAAATCGATTGCAATGGATCCTGTTTTCAAGAACTACGCCTATACCGAAACGAGGGGAAATATAAATTGCAATGAACATAAGTTTGCCAGGACGGCTATGTATGCCTATAGTAAAAATGGAGTTCGTATTTTCTCGTATTCTTATGCAGAAAAAGAGATTGAATACACAGACATAGCTCAAAATAGCATGACGGAAGAATTAATGAGGCTAGTATGCCCCAAGAAATGAAAGGCCTAGGGAAGCGCTGAACAAATCCTCGTTGAGCGCGTTGCTGGTAAAATCGGGATGATCATAAGGCGCACGACAAAGGTCGTAGCCGGGACTACGATGCCAAGGAGCGCAACGCCATGGCTCCCCAGAGCGTGGCCCGAGGGGCCCCGCGAAGCGGGGATCGGGCAGCGGCGGGGATGCCGGAGCGCGCCAAAGTATACATGGGACGCCAGCAGCCCGCTACGGGGTCGCATCTTCCTCTGGAAGAAACTGCTCCGCCCTGCGCGGTCTCGCCTGATTTTACTGCAGCCCTTATGGGGCGGGGCTTTACGAGTGGTCTGCCTTGTCAGGCTCCTGGCGAAGGAGCGCCCCGGAGCGTCGCCCGAGGGGCCCCGCAGAGCGGGGATCGGGCAGCGGAGGGGATGCTTCGACCGCACCACAGTTTTGTTGGGGCGCAGGCATCCCGCTGCGGGGTCGCATCTTCCTTTCGGAAGACACTGCTCCGCCCTGCGCGGTCGCACCATTCGCGTCGTCGCCTTTCGCGCATCCCGTCCTGCAAAGCCACCGTCGCGCCAGCGGAGATTCATTCAGCGCTTCCCTAGGTGGAATGGGGATGGAGCAACCCGCCGGGAAATGACAACTGGCTAATCGTCGAGCGGTGAAAGCGGGTATATCCGTATCGGCGGTTCGAGCATCGAAACAATCAGGAAAACTCAACCAATTGTTTCAATAGATAAAAGTCTCTATCTGTATGGCATTCTAGGATGTTGTTGCGAGACTATCAATAAACAATCCTCCCGGCGTGATTCTCCGAACCAGGTATATGGATTACGAATTGGATATTACATGACCAAGCATCGGAAACAGTTTACGCAATCCCGCGGCCATC
>Ga0209933_1001793_pt1 | contig 16260 bp, 14 predicted proteins | sample ThiBiot_300_biof_FD_183944 | JGI IMG/M metagenome (GOLD analysis project Ga0209933, IMG submission 183944) | Wastewater bioreactor microbial communities from Cape Town, South Africa - Thiocy_cont_300_biof (SPAdes) | ecosystem: Engineered > Bioremediation > Thiocyanate > Unclassified | place...
GCCCTATGGAGGCATCCTGGTATCGGCCAGTCTGCTTCCCGGTACGCTCGTCCGCAAAGGTCAGGTACTGGCCGTGCTGGAAAATCCTGAATTTATCCGGTTACAGCAGGACTATTTAGAGACGAGCAGTCGACTGACTTTCCAGCAGCAGGAGTACGAGCGGCAACGGGAACTGAGTCAGCAGAACGTCGGGGCGCTCAAAACGTTGCAGCAGGCAACGGCTGAACTGGGTTCGCTCCGGGCCCGGACAGAGGGCCTGCGACAGCAACTGGCCCTGCTGGGCATTCCCTTATCCGAACTGAAAGGCGGCAAAATTAGCCGTACCGTAACCATGCGTGCTCCCATTGACGGAACGGTGACGGTGGCCGGCGTTAACCGGGGCCGGTATGTGGCGGCTAACGATGTCCTGTTTGAAATCGTCGATGCCAGTCGGCTCCTGGCCCAGCTCACCGTTTTCGAGGGCGACGTGGCCCAGGTGCAGGTGGGGCAGCGGGTGCGGCTGAGTTTGGTTGGTCAGACCGGAGCTTCCATTCCGCGTGAGTATACGGGTCGCATCCGGCTGATCAATCGGGAGACCAATACAGACCGAACCGTGTCGGTCTATGCCTCCTTCGATCACGCTCCGGCGGGTCTGCGTCCGGGAACCTTTCTCAAAGCCGTGATCGAAACCACTTCCCAACCGGTTCCGGCCTTACCCGAAGGAGCCATCGTTCAATCCGGCAATCAATCCCAGATTTTTGTACTGGAAGAAAAAGAAGGCCAGGGGGAAGGAGCACGGTATCGGTTTCGAGCGATTCCGGTGCGCATAGGCGTGACTGAAAATGGGTATCAGGCCGTTACCCTGCCCCCTGACCTGAAGCCGGGTAACCGAATTGTCATGGCCGGGGCGTATGATCTGCTCTCGGCCATGAATAACACCGAAGAAGAGGAGGGTAAATAAAGAAACCAGCCGGAAAATACAGGCGATGAAATCCGGTTGTCGATTCACCAAGCACCCCTGCGTATTTGGTAAATCGGCAACCTTAAAGGCTCTAACTTAATCTTTATATGCGTTCGTTTTTTGTGTCTGTCTTCCTCGCCGTTACGGCCACCCTACCGGCTCTAACCCTCCGTTTCGGTAGCTGGCAGCCCGGAGCTCTGGTTGCCGTTGGCTGCTTCGGCTGTGCCATTTTAGCCGCCGGTTTTCTATTGTCCTGGGGGGCTGAAAGTGCCGAACGGTTTGTGTCCCAAGGGTTAATTCTGGCCTTAGTTGCTTTGGTGACGGTGCTGCCTGAATACGCGGTCGATATTTATTACGCCTTTCAGGCCGGTCAGCACCCCCAGTCGATGTATGTTCATTACGCTGCGGCCAACATGACGGGAGCTAACCGGCTGCTGGTGGGGATTGCCTGGCCACTGATGGCTGGCCTGCATTGGTACAAGACCCGTCAGCGGGCTATCGAGCTGCAACCCGCTAACGGACTGGAGATCGGCTTTCTGCTGGGTGCCAGTTTTTACGCCTTTATCATTCTGCTCAGGGATCAGATCGGCTTATGGGATACCCTTCTGCTGGTTGGGTTATTTGGTGGCTATCTATGGCGGGTTAGCCATACCCCAAAGGCACAGGAAGTCGAGGAAGACGAGGAACCCGGCCCGGCAGCCGCCTTGTCGGGGCTGCCCAAAGCGCAGCAGTGGGTGGTCATCGGTCTGCTTACGGCGGTGGCCAGCGGTGTGATTTTGGTATGCGCCGAGCCATTCGCTGAATCCATCGTGCGGGCGGGTCGTCAGGTAGGAGTCGATGAATTTCTGCTGATCCAATGGCTGGCTCCGCTGGCCAGTGAAGCCCCCACCGTCTCGATTGCGGTTTTGTTTGTACTGGCTGGCCGCTCCGGGGCAGGCTTAACGGCTATGATCAGTGATAAAATTAATCAGTGGACGCTGCTGATTGGTATGCTGCCGCTAGCGATGAGTGTTGGCGCATCTGCCTTTACGGCCCTGCCTTTAGATGCCCGCCAGCATGAAGAATTTTTCTTAACGGCCACCCAATCGCTTTTTGGGGTGGCCGTGCTCCTTCGCTTACGGCTTAGCCTGTGGCATGCTGCTATCCTGTTTGGTTTGTTCAGCGCCCAGGTTGGCTTGGCTTTTTATTACCAGCACGATCCGGTTGCCAGTGTGAAAGCGCTGACCTATTTGGGTTGGGTGTATCTGGCTTTAGCTCTGGCTTTCTTTACCCTGAATCTACCCCAACTTAAAGCGGTAGCCCGGCGGGTGCTCAGCGGTAGCGCGTGAAACATTTCGGATTGAGCAGGAAACTAGACCAACCTGCTAATCCTGACGTAACGGCCTTAGACAGAAGCATTCTGTTAGTAAGGCATGAAACCTCAACAGAACGCTCAATCCTTTTTAGCTATATCCCACCGCGTTTAAAGAACTGATTCACCTAACCTGTTTTTTATGTTACAACAAGCATTTCTGATCAGCTTACGGGCGTATACGAAGGGACGATTATTCGTTAAATGTATTCAGGCTTTCCGTTTTTGGAAAGGTCTGGCTGCTATGCTATCGATCCTGCTGTTGGCCGCCTGCGCCCCAGAAAAAGGATTGGACCCCACCTTTACTGTAGAAACGGTTCCCCAGCGGGTACCCGTTGAACCGGGATTGATCGACGAGGCATCGGGCATCGCCGACAGTCAGACGATAGATGGCCACCTTTGGGTCGAGGAAGACAGCGGTAATCCACCCCAGTTAAATCTGCTCTCGCATGCGGGTAAACTGATCGGACGATTACCCGTACCGGGCGTTGTGAACCGGGATTGGGAAGATCTCGCGATTGGCCCGGGCCCACAAGTCGGCATTTCCTACCTGTACGTAGCCGATATAGGGGATAATTCAGGGGGTAATGGGGAAAACTATATCTACCGGCTGGCAGAACCAACCTCGTTGACGGCAATGGTCTCCTCGGTTGATCGAATTGCGTTTCGTTACGCGGACGGTCCGCACGATGCTGAAACGCTCCTGTTAGACCCCTTAACGCGCGATTTGTGGATCGTCACCAAAGCCGTTGACAAGGCACGCTTGTACCAGTTGGCGTATCCACAAAATACGACAGCGGTTTCTACTGCCACCTTCAAGGGAGAAGTAGCCCTTAGTTTAGTGACCTCGGGCACTATCTCGCCCGATGGGACGAACATCGTGTTGAAAACTTACGTGGGTATCGCCTACTGGCGACGCGCTGCCCCAGAGCGTCTCGATGCAGTACTCACTACCCAGCAACCTCGCTCATTACCTTACCTGATCGAGCCCCAAGGTGAGGCAATCGGGTTTGATAAAGCGGGGAACGGCTTTTTTACCCTGAGTGAACGGGGCAGTGCCGCGTCAGTTACTTTGAATTATTATAAACGACTCTAATTAGTCAACAGTATTGCAACGAAAGCGAACATTATTCAACTCGTTTTACATCAACCTGGTACTCCTTAAAATGACTGGACAACCTCCCGGTAGTTGATGGCCTGAACCTGCCTTGTTGTCTTGTGCAGCTCAAGGCGACTCAACCGTTTTTTTGCTCTTGTAAACAGGTATATATCGTTTACGCAAGGGCCTGCTAACCCACTACTGAGGAAGGCCAGCCCAAAAACCGAGCAGGTATTCCTAGCACGGAATAGCCAAATTAAATCCGATCACTTTTACCCAATAGGACCCATGGTAACCTTAATTCGAACAGTACAAGTGTTATTTGGGCTGACAATGGCCCTAGGGGTAGGCGGCTGGTGCCTGTGGCGCTTAGCCTGTTTAAGCGTAAAACGGCTAAAAATAAAGCCTATATGGAACGCCAGAAGATTAAAGGGACCGGGCAGAAGGCTCCACTGCAATCTCAGCTAAAGAAAAAGAAAGCAACAATATCCAAGCAGGCGCTGTATAGTGCGCAACAGGTAAACCAGCGAGCAAAGTAGAAAAACAAACTCCACTAGGAACAGTATAGCAAGCTTGTGAAGGGTTGGCACTTTTAATCTTGATACCCTATTTAAAAGTAACTGGTTTAGATATAAACAAATTAAATTCAAAAAAAATGTATTTCGGTAATGAATAAGTCAACATTTCAGGTGTCCAAGATGGATTGCCCTTCCGAAGAGCAATTGATTCGCATGAAGCTGGCCGACAAACAGGGCATCGAGCAACTGCAATTCGACATTCCGAATCGCAAAGTGACGGTACTGCATAATGGAGATGCCGAACCGATCACGCGCGCGCTGGCCGATTTGCGGCTGGATAGCCGACTACTCGAAACCGAAGATGCGGACCTGGCTGAACTAACGGAAGAAGCTCCGCGCGACCGGCGTTTACTGCTGACGGTGCTGGCGATCAATGGATTCTTTTTCGCCCTGGAAGTGTTGGCGGGTATCCTGGCCGATTCAATGGGGCTGGTTGCTGATTCGCTCGATATGCTGGCCGATGCCCTGGTTTATGGCCTGGCCCTCTATGCGGTAGGCAAAGCCGTAAGCGCCCAAAAGCAGGTCGCCCGCACTAGTGGTTATTTACAATTGATCCTGGCGGCTGGGGGATTGGTGGAAGTGGTGCGCCGGTTCATTACGGGCGAAGAATTACCTGATTTTGGTTTGATGGTAGGAGTTTCCCTGTTGGCCCTGATCGGCAATTCGATCTGTCTATACCTATTGCGACGCGAAAAGAGCGACAAAGCGCATATGCAAGCCAGTGAGATTTTTACCTCAAACGACATTGTGGTCAATCTGGGCGTTATTGTGGCGGGTGGCCTGGTGTATCTAACCCATTCCCCCTATCCCGATTTACTGATCGGCTTGGCAATTTTTGGGGTGGTAGCGCGGGGTGCCCTGCGCATTTTTCAATTGGCGCGCTAAGGCGCACAAAGCGATGTGACATGAAACTTTTAAACGTGGCCGCAGGGGCGTTGAATCAAACGCCCCTGCATTGGGAACACAATACCCAGAACATCATTGATGCCATTCAGGCCGCCCGCGCTCAGCAAATCAGTTTGCTTTGCCTACCGGAGCTATGCATCTCCGGTTATGGCTGCGAAGATGCCTTTTTCGCTCAGAATACAGTGGATCAAGCCCTAACCTGCCTGCTCGACATCGTCGAGCATACGCAAGGCATTCTGGTAACGGTGGGCCTACCGATCCGGTACAATAACCGCATCATCAATGCGGCCTGTCTGCTGGGAGATAGGCGCATTTTAGGGTTTATTGGCAAGCAGCATTTGCCGAACGATGGGATTCATTACGAAGAGCGATGGTTTCAACCCTGGGTACCCAATCAACGCGCCCAGATTCAGGTGGGTCAAGCTACTTACGCGCTGGGAGATTGGGTATTTGACGTTTCTGGTATTCGTATCGGTTTTGAAATTTGCCAGGATGCCTGGATCGCGGGTCGGCCTGGTCGGACGCTTTATAAACGGGGCGTCGATATTATCCTGAACCCTTCGGCCAGCCATTTCGCATTCTTCAAATCCGAGGTGCGCGAACGGTTGGTAGTCGATGCGTCCAGGGCGTTCGGGGTTAGTTATATCTACACGAATTTGCTGGGCAACGAAGCGGGGCGGGTCATCTATGACGGGGATGCAATGGTAGCCTCCAATGGTGTGTTACTGACATCAGGGCCACGTTTGAGCTACGAAGATTTCGTGCTCGTCTCGGCGGTGGTAGACGTGGAAGCCACCCGATTGCGTCAAGTTCAGGATCGGGGGCCGATTGCACGGGATGCTTCCGAATGGGTCATCAAAATAAATTTCGACTTTCCAGCTATAGAACCGCGCACGCAGAAAGCGGAATTGGAAGCCTGGGAACGGGGTGGCTATCTGAAAGAAGAAGAATTTTCCCGGGCGGTTGCCTTGGGCTTGTTCGATTATCTACGCAAAAGCCGTTCGCAGGGGTATGTATTGTCACTGAGCGGGGGAGCTGATTCGTCGGCCATTGCGGCCCTGGTCTTTTTGATGATCCGCATGGCGGTTGAAAATATTGGCCTTGATGGCGTCAAAAAGAAACTCGGCTACATCCAGGCTATTCAGGACTGCGATACTTCAGAAGCTATTGTGGGGCAGTTGCTGACGGTCATGTATCAGGGTACCCAAAATTCGTCCGACGATACATTTCAATCTGCCAAGGAACTGGCCGACGATATTGGCGCGCGGTTCCTATCCATCCGCATTGATGACCTGGTGGAAACCTATCAAGGGCTGATTGAAGAGCAATGGGGCCGCAAACTCACTTGGGAAACCGACGATATTGCCTTGCAGAACATTCAGGCACGGGTGCGGGCACCCAGCATTTGGATGCTGGCGAACCTAAGCAATGCGCTTTTACTGACGACCTCCAACCGTTCGGAAGCCGCTGTGGGCTATGCTACAATGGATGGGGATACCGCTGGGAGTATTTCCCCCATTACCGGCATTGACAAGCATTTTCTGCGAAGCTGGTTGCGCTGGCTCGAAACCGTCGGGCTGAATGTCAAAAATGCCTGGGTATCGCCCGACCGTAGCGGCACGATGAGTCAAGCCACCGAAGAGAATTTGATCAAGGTGAGGGGCTTACGGGCGGTCAATCAGCTACAACCCAGCGCCGAACTCGGGGTTCTTCTTCCAACGGGGCATTTCTACACGTTAAGCAACTAAGGTCTTAGTTTTAAGCCTGATTTTCTGTACATAATTGGGGTAAAATGTAAAAGCAGTACAAAACTTTCATGGCGTAGACTTATCTCTCTGACAAACAAGAGCTTATATTATTAATTATATTGGAGTGCTCAGCAGTTCAGCCAAATCAAATTCAACTAAATCGCGCAACGATTCTTCACTGAAATCAAATTCACCCTGCAAGTTCACGTGCTGCCAGCTGACCGGCGAAGAGCGCCCAATCAAGTCAACCAGCAGTTGACGGGCGGGCTCCGGCGTTTTAACCACCTGTTTGGTCAGGTACAGGTAATTCCAGCAGATAATCGAGTTCTGCACTAAACGCTTGCAGGTATCCGTGCGTTGCTGTTCTTCTTTGGAAGCATACTGCATCTCGCCACTGTTGGCATAGAAAACAGCCCGCGCAAACTGATGAGCGCTTTCAAGCTTGTCTAACTGAGTATCAATGCGTTTACGTAACTCGCTGTTATCCATGTACTCCAGCAGAAACTTGGTCCGTACTAATTGGCCTAACTCGCGCAAGGCCTGATACACCGGGTGCTTCTGAGAATAGGAATTAAGCCGGCGCAGCACGGACGATGCCGTGACATGTTTCAGTTTCAGACTGACCACCAGCCGCAGGATCTGATCCCAATGCCGCTCAATCAGTTGGAGGTTGACCGGCTTACCAACCTTGAGCACATAGTTCTTCAGATCGGGCACGGCCATGTCGGGCATAGGATATAGCTTTTTGTCTTGAAATTCCTTAATGCGGGGTGCAAACTGGATCCCCAACAGATACGTCAAGGCAAAGATGACTTCGGTATAGCCATGCGTATCGGTACTATGAATATCTGATTGGACTACCTCATTATGCAGCAGACCATCCAGCACGTAACCCGCTTCGCGATCCCGCGAACTGAACGTCGTCGAGAAAAATAACCGGTGCAACTCATCCATGAAGCTATAAATGGTGATGCCCTTTTCCTGACCAAAGTACTTATAGGAGTAGTTGGCGTGGATGGAGTCGACAGCGATATGGTACTTCTGACCGTCCGATGCGGTGTGCAATTGGTCAGGCAACCGTCGAAACAACTGGCTAACCGGCAATTTGCCCATCAGGGCGACGATCTGATCATTGGCCTGCCGCAAGTTATCGACGGAGAAGTACCAGTTAATGGCGTTCTCCAACCGGTTTAAGGTTAGATTCTTGGCGGTGTAAGCCATCTTATTCACGCCGATGTTGCAGCCGTAGGCTAGTAAACCGGCAAACAGGGTGCCTTCCGAGGGACGTCCCCGGCCTGGCCGGTTCGTAAAATGTTCCAGGCAGTCGGTGAATCGGCAATGCTGATTGACGGTGTGGAGTACTTCGTAAATGGGAATGAATCGTTCTTGAGGAAACAAGTCAATGTCAAGGTTCGGAGCGGGTTCCAGCTTCGTTTCCGTGAAGCGGGGCTGCCCATTACGACGGCGTTGTACATGGAGATTGGTGCCATCATCCAGGTGACCAAACGTTTGCGTAAAGTGGTGATCCAGGTCTTCTTTTAGCTTAGCTAGCACGGTACCACAATCCGTCAGGTGTGATAAGCTGGCCTGCTTCAAAAGTCCATCCCGATCAGCCAGCCAGCTGGTCAACGGGAAGAGATACTCATCAAAGGGGCGGTACTGAAAGGAAGCGGGTAGATTCAACCGGCCAGACTTCAGGGACTCAGCTACGTGTTGAGCCAGGAGCACTTTATACAGCGATACCTTGCTGGATGCTTTCTGCAGCGCCACCCGCTCGGCTGGTCGTAGAAAATCGGTTGACAAATTGGGCCCCAACTGGCCATCGCGCTGGCGAAACTCCCTCAAGGCTGCGCCTAGTGCATCATCCGGTGCCGTCTGATAGTCAACCTGCCGCAGGATATCGGCAAAACGGCTTTGTAAGGCTCGCGATCGCTCTTCGATGATCTGGTAATGAAGGGGCCCTGACCGATATCCCTGGCGGAGACGGTCCACCTTGGGCGGCAGATGCTGGAACTGCTGAGTCGTGCTGCTTCGTAGCCACTCGACCAGCCCGGCCACTTTTTCTTCGTGGGTCCTGGAAAATGAAAAGGCGACATCTTCCAGTACGGTTAACCACTGCGCGTGCGTTTGTACACCATCCAGTACGTCGGTCAGGTCTTGCTCGGTCGTCTGATGGTGCTGAAAGAGTCGCTCTTTCTCTTCCCGTTTAACGGCGTTCAAATGGGTCTGTACGGCTGACAACAGCGTTTCGGTCAAGAGATCACCCAACGAATAATACTGATAGACGACAAAACTGATGAGCAGTAAATACTTGCGCGTGGCTGGCTCGTTGGCACCCGACTCACCGGTCGGGAAGATTTGATGATGGCGTGCCCGCAGCACGAAACCCGCATAGTACTGAATCATTTCGTCGCTGAGCATGAGTGCCTCCAGGACGGGTTGCAACAGGAAGTAGGTTTGTTTAAGCCAGCTATAGGCTTGCACATTCTCGCGGATGACCGAGGGTTTCATCACCTCCTGGGGGCGTTTGAAGCGGGTTAGCCGGTAGCGCCAGAGGGTGGCTGCCGTATCGGGTTCAGCTCCTGGTGGTTGCAGCTGATCGGATTTGCGCTGACTAGGCCCGTTGTTATCCCACTCGCCCAGAGCATCCAGTCGCTGTTGCATGGCAGGCGTTAAATACTGGTGGAGCTGATGGCTGATCTGCGTTTCGACCAATCGGAAGGCTTGAGTGACTACCCCCGCCAGGGCAGCATACGTTGGCACCTCAATCCGGTGAGCGCGTACGTAGTCGGCTGTTGAGCGAAAGACGGCTACCGGATTCATCTGTCGCCGGGCGTAGGCAGTCGCCTGCTCAAGGGTGTGGACTCGTTGGCCCTCGTCAAAAGGGGTTACCCCAAAGTTAGCCAAGATCAGACTGCGATGGCGGCCGATGGTGGCTCCATCGTAGCGGTCCAGGTCGGCCCCCACTAAGCGCCAGTGTCGACGCACATAGTCGGCGTCAGTAGCTGCAAAATACTTAGGGCTAAAGAAACGACCGGTCATCTTGAAGTAGCCTACCTGAAGGATAAAGCCCAATTGGGTATGTGGGGTTAGCAGTTCACGCCGGATGTCGTCAGCCCAGCCGGGTAGGGTAAAGAAGAACTTGCGCTGTTGGTAGGTAAACTTGGGCGGTCGGTCGAACTCCCGGCGCTGAGCCTCATCGAGGATGGTAATACTACGTGCCATGAGGCAGAAAGACGTTTCAATCAAACGATCAAAAAAACGAAATCTCAACAAGCGCTTCTCTCCGCTGCCTTACCCTACCTATTTTTGTTTCAGCTTGTTGTTTGCAAAATCAAATTTCACTTATTTGCAAACCTAACGAGTTTTGTGAAAAGTCACCATGAAATTTGGCTATATCCGCGTTTCCAAGGACGAGCAGAATCATGACCTTCAGGCTGATGCCCTGAAGCGGGAAGGCTGCGATCGGATCTATACCGAAAAGCTATCCGGAGCCGCCAAGTCTCGACCTGAATTTGATAAGATGCGCGAACAAGTGCGTAGGGGTGATGAAGTGGTGGTCTGGGATATTGATCGGCTGGGCCGTACCACCCTAGAATTGATTATGCTGGTGGATGAGTGGAATCAGAAAGGCATTCGCTTTAAGAGCGTTACCCAACCCCTGATTGACACGACCACTGCCCATGGCGAATTTATCTTTCAACTGTTTGCCATTCTATCCCAACATGAGCGTAAGCGACTCATTCTGCGTACCAAAGCTGGCCTGGAAGCCGCCCGAGCCCGGGGGCGGACGGGTGGTCGCAAGAAGGGCCTGAGTGCTCGTTATGAGCAAATTGCCCCCATGGTCCGAAGCGCGTACGGAGAAGGACGAACCATTCGGGAGATCATGCAGGCGTTTTCGATTCCTTCCTCGGCTACCGTGTATAAGATTGTCAGTGCTAGTCGACAAGCTACCGCTTCGGCGGCCCGACCCTTCAACTAATGAAACAACAGCCCTATAGCTACTTCTTTCCCCACTGGTTTGGCAAGCAGCACAAATTTGAAAAGCATAGTAAAGACGTTCAACGATTTTTTGAGTACAGCCGTGGCCAGGGCTACCGACCCTATCACGAGGAGTTTAAGGGATTTACCCGCTTTCGCTACGATGGCATGAGCTTATCCGAACAGTTAAAACGGGAATGGGTGTATGATGAATTTGTGGCCTGGGGGGAATGGAATCATGGCGGACGAAACATCGTCCACTTTACGCCGGAACTGTTAGACCTATTGGCCTATACGGATGTCGATGACGTAGAATTAAGTCGCTTACAAGCTCCTTACCCTTCCTTTTATTTATCGCTACGCTCCCTAAATATACCCTTTATAGAAGGGTCTGCTGAGATCGTGGATGGCGTATACATTGAGCAGTTCGCGATGCGGGAAATCAGTGCCAAGGCCGGTGACGAGAGTGGATTGCGCATTATTCTAGCTGGTGATTACGGACCCTTGCAACAGCAATATGGCCACCAGCTAGGCTTCTTGTATCAACAGTCCATTCGGCATTTCAGTCTGTTGCCTTATAACCAGCAGGGCATTGACCACACCGTAGGGAGTACGATTGGCTATCAAAAAGAACATTTTGCCTGGGATGTACGGCACGTAGGTATTTCGCAGGGGGAAACATTAGTTGGTATTTATAATTCGCTGATTGATCGGACTTTACCGGCCGTTATTAACTGTCTGCTGTATCTAAACTGGCCAGAACGGGACGTCAAGCAGGTTTATCCGCCGGATCTGCCTGTTCATTTGATGGACCGGTTAAAATCAGCTACAACGAAACACCGCAAAGAAATTGCCCAGAAACAAATCGATGACTCAGGCTACACGCGGATCAATTACGTAGGGGAACGATTTAGTGGTCAGCAAACTCCGGCTGGTAAGTCTGCGGATAGCTCGGTTCATAAAGTGGCTCCTCACTGGCGCCGTGGTCACTGGCGCAATCAGCGGTTCGGGGCCGGTTTAGGAGAAGTGCGCTATATCTGGATCAAACCCACTATCGTCAATAAAGAAGCCGGCACACCGCCCAAAGGACACATTTACACCTTCGATACGTAATATGAATCAAACCACTATTCCCGCGATCCTGCATCAGATGGTTACTGATCTACAGAAACCGGAATACTATTATTGGCTCTATAACAACTATTTCGACATACAGCCACCCACCGATCGGGAAATTACGCGCTGGTGGCAGGCTCCTTTATTTCTGGATTACGATTCGATCTGGAATACTGAATTTGTCAATGACGGGATGCTGTGCGACGTCATTCTAAAGAATCAATTGCCGGCCCAGCGGGAGCGTATCAAGATTGGTTATGATCAGATTTACGGAATAAGTCGTTTCATCAAGGGGCAGCATCTAAGCGAAAGCGATTCTCAACTGTATCATGACTCGTCTAAACTAAAAATGCCCCCTATTCAGTAAAGTCATGCGTCATCCCATTGAAAAATATAACCAGAACCAAGCGGAAGCCTTAGCTAGCCTACCGGAAGATCAGCGGGAGTGGATGGCTCGTATGTTTCGCATCGGGAATGCCACCTACTGTTATTATAACCGAGCGAAAGAGCTAGCGGTGTTTGATTCAGCGGATCAGAGTACCCCGCCGGCTCAGGATCTACTGGATTGGTTGGAGCAGCAACTTAGTCCTAAAACCCCAAGTCGTTCCGCGCAGGAACTCCTTCAGATCTACTTTGAGGAGTATTTAGAGGGTTTGCCCCATGACGGACTCCGCCGGGCCGAAAAAGCAGCCGGGCTTGAAAAAGCGAAAACCAGTTTTCCATTCCGACGCTACGTCTTGGAGCGACACGACATGGGCATGGATGAGTTTCTACGTCAACATTTGAGTGAGGAGGATTATGCGTTTCATGTCGAATGTGGTAAACCCTTAACCGATGACAATGAATCAGGCAGCTGAACCTCTAAAAACAGTCTTCATTCTAGGAGCGGGCGTTCCAGGTGATCAAGCCGTCGAGTCGCAGGCTGTGTATTTCGTTGGCTTCATGAATACGACTTATCAAATGACGTTCAATCCCAATGGAGCGAAGCGATTTGCGACCAAGGCTTTGGCCGAATCATTTCGTAAGACATTAAATGGATCGCACCGATTTACGGTTGTTGAACATGTCGTTTATCGTCAAATTGTGAAATAATCTATTTATTCGCTCAATGATCGGCAGCAATTTCTGCGATAATCGCCTAAACGTTAGCGAGTTATAGTATGTGCATGAAAGTTTTGTACTAGTTATACAGAATACCCCAATTCAGGACATAATCATCAATAAAAAATCTGTAATTACATTTTTCTAATTAGAAAAATGTAATTATTTTTACGCAATTGCAAATCAATAATTACAGACACTATGGCTTCTGTTAGCAATCGCCCTATAATTACCTCCGCTTGGGAGGACGTTTGTTACCCCATTTACACAACTCCTTTTACCAATCTTGTCCCTGACTACGAGTTGGTAGCTACTGATCGCCAACAACTGGTTATCGGCGAACCGGCTGGCCGAAAACCCGTCATCTTCGCCGTTCAGAGCAATGAATACAGCATTATTGACAATTCAATGCTGCGGGGAGTGGTGGACAGGCTGGTTACCGATTACAAATTGGATATACGCTGTACCCCCAACGGTGAATTCGCCATCAATGTCATTGTGCCAGGAGAGACCTTTAAGATTGGCAAGCAGACTGATACGTTAAGCCGCTCCCTTGTCTTTAACAACTCATACAATGGTAAAATGCCCTTCAAGGTACAAGGCACTGTCGTCAATACAACTACGGTCGAGAAACATCAGAAAGCGCGGATGCGGATCAGTTACTATCGCCAGGTTTGCTCCAATGGGTTAATGGGCTGGTCAGATGAGTTCATGAATCTGGATGATTACCTGAATTGGTTGTTGAAGGGTAAGCCTAAGAAGTATAAAAATGCTAAAGAAGTGAAGACCTCATTCCAGGAGGCTTACACCTATCAGGAACGCATTGGGGAGGAATCTGACTTAGTACTGTCCCGTAAGTTTCACCATAAGGGATTGAACGTAGCTCATTTCGAGCAGTATTTGGAGAAGGTTATCGGACAGTTTTTGAGTCAGAAAAATGGACTGACCTTAAAGGTGTATGAACGGATGGCTAAACAGCCGATCACTAACGAACGGGCTGAGAAACTGCTTGTTGAAGCCAAACTGCCCAAGATGTTGGCCCGTCAAGCAATGGCGCGGATGGCTGAGGAAGAACGGCTCTTATCAAGCGAATCAAACTTATGGCTGCTCTATAATGCGGCTAATTTCACCCTGTTCGGCGCACAGGCTTCTTTGTCGATCAACGACCGCTACCGACAAGATGAAGCGATTTTCCACGAATTGGCAACCTTAGCGTTAACTGAGAACTGACTAGGCATTTGTTGAATTACGTCAGGACCTCGTATCGAATCAATTTATAATTGTATTTTTCTAATTAGAAAAATACAATTATAAATTGATGATTATAGAATTTTGCTTAATTTAAACTGTATTATATTTTTAGGTTAGGCTTACTCCTCAATCAGCATTTAGTTCATAGCAACATGGTCAGGTTACGATTAGAAGGCGAAACAGCCGAAGAAGTCAAGATGATGGCAGATACGATTGAGTCGGTGTTTCCGTACTCTATTGGCTTTTCGCCTGTCCAAGAGGGCAAAAACCCCCGGTACGCCGGGCAGCAAAAGTTCTTCAGCTATGCAACTGTATATCCGGCTACCGACTCACATTTGGAGAATTCATCCACATGAGCTACGAGTTAGATACCAAAAAGTTGGCTACAATGGTACGGGCGCAACGTGCGAATCGTCCGCTCCGGGAAGTGGCCGACGAAATTAGCGACGTGAGTGCTTCTACTCTGCACCGCCTGGAAGTAGGCAAGTGTCCAGATATGGCTGTTTTCTTGCGTATATGTAGCTGGCTTAATGTGAAACCCGAACAATTCTTTAGCCATTCCGATCCAACACAAACTGTCCAACAGATAGGTCAGCATTACTCACAAGGCCAAATTATTAATTTAGTCCGGTCTGATTCGGCCCTATCTCCCGTTGTTGCCAATGTTTTATCAGCAATCATAACGGCGGCTTACGAAATTGATCGGACTTGAGTCAGAGTAAGAACTAAGTAGCCCAAAAGGAATCGGGCAAGAAATACTAAAAGATAATGACTCAGTGGTGCATAATAAGGAAAATCAGAGGCCGATAGCCTTCTTATAGTATGTGGTTAATTACGCTTGTTGTTTCAATTGTCAGCTTTTTAGCTACCCTACATCTGCCTTCTGAGGTCAGTGAGCGTGTAGCTTCTGGTCATCTACCAGTCGTCGTTGCTGATGAAACAGGAATGGTACATTTGGTCTATGGTCAGGATTCGACTATTTTCTATGCTGTAGCTACCAAAAAACATGCTTCATTTAGCCAACCGATTGCGGTTGCTATGTTATCGCAATTAGTCGCTGGGGCCAAACGAGGGCCACAGATAGCAGCAACTGAAAACTACGTTGTCATCACCGCCGTCAATCGAGCGGGTAATCTGTTCGCCTATTCGCTTGATCGGAAAAGTGGCAGATGGTCGTCTGCGGTACGAATTAATGATGTACCCGAAATAGCCAAAGAAGGGTTCCAGGCGATAGCCAGTGCGTCGCCAAGCGTATTTCACGCTACCTGGCTGGACCTGCGTGAGGACAAACGGAATAAAATCGTAATGACTACCTCCCGCGATGGGGGACGCACTTGGTCAACTAATCGGGTGGTGTATCACTCACCCAGCGGTACTGTATGTGAATGCTGCAAAGTGTCAATTGCCGCCACAGGAGACGAGGTGTATATCCAATTCCGAAACTGGCTTAATGGCTCCCGTGATTTGTACCTGGCCCATTCGGCTAATGGCGGGGCGACCTTTGCTCCGGCGCAAAAACTTGGCTCCGGCACTTGGAAATTGAATGCTTGCCCAATGGATGGGGGTGCGGTAACGCTGTCGTCAGCGGGTCAGCCACTAACTGTCTGGCGACGAGAAAATACCTTGTTTACCTGCCAACCGGGTCAAGCCGAACAAGCCATTGGTACAGGTCGAAATATAACGGCTGCAACCGGCCCGTCAGATACTGCTGTAGTTTGGGATGAAGGGGGTATAGTTTGGCTAAAGCGTAATGGAAATGATCCGATCAACCTTGGCAAAGGCCAGCTACCGAGCGTCGCGCTGACCGATCAGGTAGCCATATGCGTTTGGGAAGCCGACGGACAAGTGATGATGAAAATAGTACATCTCTGAATCAAAAAGCCCATAATACGATCTATTACGGGCTTTTTGACAGAAAGGGAAACTGATTAAGCGGCTATACTATGCGCCCCCTGTGCCATCTTGCGGCAGGCTTCGGCACACCGACGGCAGGCTTCGGCGCACTGCCGACAGTGGTCCATGTGAGCCGCATGTTTTTCGCACTCGGTGGCGCAGGCTTCGCAGATGTGGGCGCAAAGCTGACACACATCGGCCGCGTGTGCGCTACCACTGGCCATAAACGAGATGGCGGTATAGCAGATTTTAGCACAGTCACGGTCGAGCCGGATGCAGTCCACCATCATCATTAC
>Ga0209933_1001795_pt1 | contig 16216 bp, 11 predicted proteins | sample ThiBiot_300_biof_FD_183944 | JGI IMG/M metagenome (GOLD analysis project Ga0209933, IMG submission 183944) | Wastewater bioreactor microbial communities from Cape Town, South Africa - Thiocy_cont_300_biof (SPAdes) | ecosystem: Engineered > Bioremediation > Thiocyanate > Unclassified | place...
CCGCCGATATGCCGGTCTATGTCACCGCGCTCGGCACCGTCCAGCCGCTCGTCACCGCGACGGTGCGCACCCAGCTCGCCGGCACCCTGTTCAAATTGCTGTTCACCGAAGGGCAGATCGTTCGCCAGGGACAGGTGCTGGCGCAGATCGACCCGCGCCCGTATCAACTCGCGCTCGCGCAGGCCAAGGCCAATCTGGCGCGCGACACCGCGCAGCTCGCTGCGGCGCAGGTCGACCTCAACCGCTACGAGACCCTGCTCAAGCAGGATTCGATCGCGAGCCAGCAGGTCGATACGCAACGCGCCACCGTCCGCCAGCTCACCGGCACCGTCGCCGCCGACCGCGCCGCGATCGGCACCGCCGAACTCAACCTCAATTACACCGCGGTGAAATCGCCGATCACCGGGCGCGTCGGCATCCGCCAGGTCGATATCGGCAATTACCTCACCCCTTCGGACACCAACGGCATCGTCGTGGTGACCCAGCTCGACCCGATCGACGTCGGCTTCGCGTTGCCGCAGGCGCAGCTTTCGGACATCGGCCATGCCGCGGGGAGCGGCGCCGGATTACCGGTGCAGGCGCTCGACCAGAACAACAATAAGGTGCTCGTCACCGGCCGTTTCCTGACCTTCGACAATCAGGTCGACACCACCACCGGCACGGTCAAGGCCAAGGCGCGGTTCGACAACAAGGGCAATGCCCTGTTCCCGAGCCAGTTCGTCAACGTCTCGATGCTGGTCAACACGCTGCACAATGCGGTGACGGTGCCGGTCACCGCGGTGCGCCACGGCGCGCCGGGCGATTTCGTGTTCGTGCTGCAGAAGGACCGCACGGTGAAACTGGTCCCGGTCAAGATCGGGCCGAGCGCCAACGGGCAGGTCGCGATCCTCTCGGGGATCGCCGCCGGCACGACGGTCGTCACCGAAGGCGCCGACGGGCTGGAGGACGGATCGACTGTCCGCCTGCCGGGCGACAAGGGCGGCCCCGGTGCGGGCGGTCGCGGCGGTAAAGGCGGCGGCGGTCAGGGCCGCCACCACCGCGGTCAGGGCAATTCGGCCGGATGAGCGACGCCGCCGCGCCCCCCGCGCCAATGCCGACCGAGCCGCCCGCCCAGCCCGGCGGCCCGTCGCGCGCGTTCATCCTGCGCCCGGTGGCGACGACCTTGCTGATGGTCGCGATCCTGCTCGCCGGGCTCGTCGCCTATCGCTCGCTGCCGCTCTCGGCATTACCCGAGGTCGACTACCCGACGATCCAGGTCTCGACGCTCTATCCCGGCGCTAGCCCCGATGTGATGGCGCTGACCGTCACCTCGCCGTTGGAACGCCAGTTCGGCCAGATGCCGGGGCTGACGCGGATGACCTCCGCCTCCTCGTCGGGGGCGTCGGTGATCACGCTGCAATTCCGGCTCGATCTGTCGCTCGACGTGGCGGAGCAGGAAGTGCAGGCAGCGATCAACGCGGCGAATACCCTGCTGCCGACCGATCTCCCCGCCCCGCCGATCTATGCCAAGGTCAACCCGGCCGACGCGCCGATCATCTCGCTCGGCATCACCTCCGACACCCGCCCGCTGGGTGAGGTGCAGGGGATCGTCGAGCGCCAATTCGCCAACAAGATCGCGCAGGTTTCCGGGGTCGGGCTGGTCTCGATGTCGGGCGGGCAGCGGCCGGCGGTGCGCATCCAGGCCAATGTCGCGGCGCTCGCGGCGCGCGGCATGTCGCTCGAAACGATCCGCACCGCGATCGGCAACGCCAATGCCAATGCCGCCAAAGGCAGTTTCGACGGCCCGACCAAGAGCTGGACGATCGACGCCAACGACCAGCTCGGCGACGTCACCAGCTATCGCACGCTCGTCATCGGGTTCGCCAATGGCGCGCCGATCCGCCTGTCCGATGTCGCCAATGTCGTCGAGGCGACCGAGAATGTGCGGCTCGGCTCGTGGATGAACGGCAAGCCCGCGGTGGTGATCGACGTCCAGCGCCAGCCGGGCGCGAACGTCATCGGCACGGTCGATGCGATCAAGGCCGGGCTGCCCGATCTGGAGGCGCAGCTTCCCGCCGACGTGCATGTCACCGTGCTGACCGATCGTACCGCGGGAATCCGCGCCTCGGTGGCCGACGTGAAGCTCGAACTGGTGCTCGCCGTCCTGCTCGTCACGCTCGTGATCTTCCTGTTCCTTGGCTCGCTCCGCGCGACGATCATCGCCAGCATCTCGGTGCCGCTGTCGCTCGTCGGCGCGTTCGCGGCGATGTATTTCCTCGGCTTCTCGATCAACAATCTCACCTTGATGTCGCTGACGATCGCGTCGGGGTTCGTGGTCGACGATGCGATCGTCGTGCTGGAGAATATCAGCCGCCATATCGAGGACGGGATGCGCCCGTTCGAGGCCGCGCTGAAGGGCGCGAGCGAGATCGGCTTCACGATCATCTCGCTGACGGTCAGCCTGATCGCGGTGCTGATCCCGCTGCTGTTCATGGGCGATGTCGTCGGGCGGCTGTTCCGCGAATTCGCGGTGACCCTGGCGGTGACGATCCTGCTGTCCGCGGTGGTCGCGCTGACGCTCGTGCCGATGCTCTCCGCGCGCTGGCTCCGGGCTGAGCATGAGGAGCGGCAGCATCGCCTGTCCGAAGTGACCCGCGACTGGTTCGATCGCGTCGCGCATCATTATGCCCGCGCGCTCGATTGGGTGATGGCGCGCGCGGCGCTGACGATGCTGGTGTTCGCGGGCACGCTCGCGGTGACCGGATTGCTGTTCTACGTCATCCCCAAGACGCTCTTTCCCGAGCAGGATACCGGCCAGATCGCGGTGACGACCAGCGCGGCGCAGGATATCGGCTTCACGCGGATGGCGGGGCTCCAGCAGCAGGTCGCGCAAGCGTTGCTCGCCGATCCGTCGGTCGCCAGCCTCAGTTCGGCGATCGGGGTCGACGGGCAGAATGCCACCTTGTCGCAAGGCCGGATGATCGTGAACCTCAAGCCCGAGGGCGAGCGCGGCAATCTGGAGGAGGTGCTCGCCAGCCTCAATCACGCGGTGTCCAATGTGCCGGGAATGCGGGTCTATTTCCGCCCGGTGCAGGATCTGACGATCGATACCTCGACCGGGGTCAACGCCTATCGCTTCTCGCTACAGGGCGCGGACGAGGCTTTGGTCGACCAATGGGGCGCCAAGCTCGCCGCGGCGCTCAAGAAGGACAAGCATCTCAACAACGTCACCTCCGACGTGCTCGCCAACGGCCGCGCGGTGGTGGTCGATATCAATCGCGACGTCGCCGGCCGGCTCGGGCTGAGCGCGCTGGCGATCGACAATGCACTCTACGACGCCTTCGGCCAGCGCATCGTCTCGACGATCTACACCCAGTCGAGCCAGAATCGCGTCATTCTGGAGGCGCAGCCGGGCACGGTCGCCGATCCGCAAGCGCTGGGCGATCTGCGCATCCCGCTGGCGGGCGGCGCGAGCGTCCCGCTCTCGGCCGTGGCGACGATCCGTACCCAGGATGCGCCGCTCGTTGTTGCGCGCGAGGCGCAATTCCCCGCGGCGACGATCGGCTTCGATCTCGCTCCCGGCGTGTCGCTGGGCAGCGCGGTGAGCGCGATCGAGCGCGCCGAGCGCCAGATCGGCGTGCCGCCCGCGATCACCACCAATTTCACCGGCGCGGCGAGCGCGTTCAAGGCGTCGCTCGCCAACGAATTGTGGCTGATCCTCGCCGCGATCGTCGTGGTCTATATCGTGCTGGGGGTGCTCTACGAGAGCTTCGTCCACCCGGTGACGATCCTGTCGACCCTCCCCTCCGCCGGGATCGGCGCGCTGCTCGGGCTGTGGCTCACCGGATCGGGGCTCGGGGTGATCGGGATCATCGGCATCGTCCTCTTGATCGGCATCGTGAAGAAGAATGCGATCATGATGATCGACTTCGCGCTCGATGCGATGCGCGAGGAAGGCGCCGATGCGCATCACGCGATCCGTCAGGCCGCGCTGCTGCGTTTCCGCCCGATCATGATGACCACTTTCGCCGCGCTGTTCGCGGCGATCCCGCTGATCTTCGGCGGCGGGATGGGGCATGAGCTGCGCCAACCGCTCGGCATCGCGATCGCCGGCGGCTTGATCTTCAGCCAGGTGCTGACCCTGTTCACCACCCCCGTCATCTTCCTCGGGCTCGAAAACTGGCGCGAGCGCGGCTGGCGCGTGCGGCGCGGCACCGCGGGCGAGGCGCGCCCGGCGTGAACATTTCCGCGCCCTTCATCCGGCGGCCGGTGGGGACGATCCTGCTGACGATCGGGCTGATGCTCGCCGGCGTCGGGGCGTTCTTCATGCTGCCGGTGGCGCCGCTGCCGCAGGTCGATTTCCCGACGATCATGGTGCAGGCGAACCTGCCCGGCGCGAGCCCGTCGACGATGGCCTCCAGCGTCGCCGCGCCGCTGGAGCGGCACCTCGGCACGATCGCCGGGGTGTCGGAAATGACCTCGCGCTCGGGGGTCGGTTCGTCGTCGATCGTGCTGCAATTCGATCTGTCGCGCGACATCGACGGCGCCGCGCGCGACGTGCAGGCGGCGATCAACGCCTCGCGCGCCGATCTCCCCGCGACGCTCAGGACCAACCCGAGCTACCGCAAGGCCAATCCCGCCGAAGCGCCGATCCTGATCCTCGCGCTCACCTCGCCGACGCGCAGCCCATCCGAAATCTACGACGCCGTCTCGACCGTGGTGCAGCAGAAACTGCTCCAGGTGCAGGGGGTCGGCAATGTCGAGCTGGGCGGCGCGGCGCTCCCCTCGGTACGGATCGAGGTCAATCCGCTGGCGCTGTCGCGCTACGGCATCGCGCTCGAGGATGTGCGCACCGCGCTGCAATCCGAAAGCGCCAACCGGCCGCGCGGCATACTCGATGCCAAGGGGTTCAGCTGGCAGATCTATTCCAATCAGGCCGGGCTCCACGCCGCCGATTATCGCGGGACGGTGATCGCGTGGCGCAACGGCGCGGCGGTGCGGCTGTCAGACATCGCCAATGTCGTCGACGGCCCCGAAGACATTCGCACAATGGGGCTGTTCAACGGCAAGCGCGCGGTGCCGGTGCTGATCAGCCGCCAGCCGGGGGCAAATATCGTCCAGGTGGTCGATTCGTTGAAGGCGCAGCTTCCCGCGCTGCGCGCCGCCGTCCCGCCCGACATCCACCTGGACGTCGCCAGCGATCGCACGCTGACGATCCGCGCCTCGCTGCGCGAGGTGGAGGTGACCTTGCTCATCGCCACCCTGCTGGTGGTGCTGGTGGTCAGCCTGTTCCTGAGAAGCTGGCGCGCGACCTTGATCCCCGCGGCGGCGGTGGTCGCCTCGTTGCTCGGCACGATCGCGGTGATGTATCTCGCCGGGTTCAGCCTCGACAATCTCTCGCTGATGGCGCTGACCGTCGCGACCGGGTTCGTCGTCGACGATGCGATCGTCGTGGTGGAGAATATCAGCCGGCATATCGAGGCGGGGATGAAGCCGCTCGCCGCCGCCTTCGCCGGTGCGCGCGAGGTAGGGTTCACCGTGCTGTCGATCTCGCTGAGCCTGATCGCGGTGTTCGTGCCGCTGATCTTCATGGGCGGGCTGGTCGGGCGGCTGTTCCGCGAATTCGCGCTGACCATGTCGATTGCGGTGATGATCAGCCTCGTCGTCTCGCTCACCACCACCCCGATGCTCGCCTCGCGCGTGCTGCTGGGCGAGGAGAGCGAGGGGCGCGTGATGCGCTGGGCGCGGCAGTCGTTCGATTGGGCACAGGCGCGCTACGCGGTCGCGCTCGATTGGGCATTGCTCCACCGCGGCGCGGTCCTCATCCTGCTCACCGGCACGGTGGTGCTCAACATCTATCTGATCGCGATCGCGCCCAAGGGCTTCTTCCCGCAGCAGGATACCGGCGGGCTGATGGGCGGGCTGCGCGCCGACCAGAGCATCTCGTTCACCGACATGCAGAACAAGCTTACCCGCATCGTGCATATCGTGAAGGGCGATCCGGCGGTGGCGACGGTGGTGGCGTTCACCGGCGGATCGCGCGCCGGCGGCGGGACAGGCGGTGATCGCGCGGCTGCGGCCCAAGCTCGCGCGGGTCAGCGGGGTCAGCCTGTTCCTCAATCCTGTACAGGATCTGCAGGTCGGCGGGCGATCGAGCAACAGCACCTATCAATATGTGCTCAAGGCCGACGACCCCGATGTGCTCAAGGCCGCCGGGCAGAAACTGGTCGATGCGCTGAAACAGCATCCCGACACCGTCACCGATGTCGATATCGACCAGCAGGATGCCGGCGCCGATGCCTTCGTCGAGGTCAATCGCGACGCCGCGGCGCGGCTCGGGGTGACGATGCAGGCGGTCGACGCCGCGCTCTACGATGCTTTCGGCCAGCGCCAGGTGGCGAACATCTATTCGGGGCTCAACCAATATCATGTCGTGATGGAGGCGGCGCGGCAGTTCAACGGATCGCCGGCCTCGCTCGCCAACATCTATCTGCCGCTCAATCCGCCGGCCAACAATGCGAGCAACAACCCGACCCCGACGCCGAGCGCGTCGGCGACCCCGACCGCCGCCGCGCCGACCGCGAGCACTGGCGGCACCGGCGCCGGCGGATCGGCGGTCGCCGCGGGCAATGCGGTGAGCACCACCGCACGGACGATGACGCCCCTGTCGGCGATCGCGCGCTGGTCGACCGGATCGACCAACGCCTCGGTCAGCCATTCGGACGGCGAGCCATCTGCCACGGTATCGTTCAACCTCCCCGCCGGCGTCTCGCTGGGGCAGGCGGCGCAATTGATCGCACAGGTGCAGGCGAGCCTCGCGCTCCCCGCGACGGTCCACGGCGAATTAGGCGGCACCGCCAAGGTGTTCGCGCAATCGACCGGATCGATGCCGCTGCTGATCCTCGCCGCCTTGCTCGCGATCTACATCGTGCTCGGCATCCTCTACGAAAGCGCGATCCACCCGCTCACCGCGCTCTCCACCCTCCCCTCGGCGGGTGTCGGCGCGATGATCGCGCTGATCGTCACCGGCGGCCAGTTCGACATCATCGCGCTGATCGGGATCATCCTGTTGATCGGGATCGTGAAGAAGAATGCGATCATGATCATCGATTTCGCGCTGGAGGCGGAGCGCGGCGAAGGGCTCGATCCGGTCGCTGCGGTGCGCGAGGCGTCGCTGCTGCGCTTTCGCCCGATCCTGATGACCACGCTCGCCGCCGCGCTTGGCGCCTTGCCGCTAGCGATCGGCTTCGGCGACGGCGCGGAGCTGCGCCGTCCGCTCGGCATCGCGATCTTCGGCGGGCTGATCGCCAGCCAGTTCATCACCCTGTTGACCACCCCGGTCGTCTATCTCGCGCTCGATCGCTTCCGTCGCCGCCACGGTGCCGCGGAGCGAGGCCTGGCGCGCCACGGCGATCTACCGCTTGCTCCCGGAGCCACCGCATGAAGCGCGCCCTGCCCGTCGTCTCCGCCCTGTTGCTCGCGGGGTGCAACATGGCGCCGGCCTATCGCCCGCCGATCAATGTCACGATCCCGCCCTCGTTCAAGGAAGCCCCCGGCTGGGGCGTCGCGCAGCCGAGCGACGCGGCGGCGCGCGGCGAATGGTGGGCGCTGTTCAACGATCCCACGCTCGACGCGCTCGAACGCAAGGTGGTGATCACCAACCAGAATGTCGCCGCCGCGCGCGGGGCCTATGAAGCGGCGCGCGCGCTGGTAATGGTCCAGCGGTCGGCCCTGTTCCCCACCGTCACCGGATCGGCGAGCGGGCAGCATTCGCAGGCCTTTTCGGGCGGCACCGCGACGAGCATCGGCGCGGGGAGCGGCAACGGCGCCGGGGTCGGCAGCAACACCGTCACCACCTCGGGCTCGCGCTATGCGCTCAGCATCGGCGCGAGCTGGGAGCCCGATCTGTGGGGCCGGCTCGGCAACGCGGTGACGCAGGCCAAGGCCAATGCGCAGGCGAGCGCGGGCGACCTCGCCAATGCGACGCTCTCCGCGCAGGGCGAGCTCGCCACCAATTACGTCGAATTGCGCGGGATCGACGCGCAGATCGTGCTGCTCGACGCGACGATCAAGGATTATCAGCGCGCGCTGACGATCACGACCAACAAGTACAAGGCCGGGACGGTCGCGCATTCCGACGTCTATCAGGCGCAGACCTCGCTCTCGAACGCGATCGCCTCGCGGCAGGATCTCGATCGCCAGCGCGCGGTGCTCGAACATGCGATCGCGGTGCTGGCGGGGGAAAATCCCTCGACCTTCACGCTTCCGCCCGTCGCGTGGCAGCCGACGGTGCCCGCGGTGCCGGGCGTGCTCCCCTCGACCCTGCTCGAACGACGCCCCGATGTCGCGGCGGCCGAGCGGCGGGTCGCGGCGGCCAATGCCAATATCGGCATCCAGCGCGCGGCCTATTTCCCGCAATTCACCTTGTCGGGCAATGCCGGGACGAGCGGCAGCAAGGTCAGCCAATTGTTCTCCGCCGCGACCAGCCTCTGGTCGTTCGGGCTCAGCGGGCTGATGACCCTGCTCGATTTCGGCGCGCGCCACGGGCAGGTGCTGCAGGCGCGCGGGCAATATGATCAGGCGGTCGCGACCTATCGCCAGACGACGCTCACCGCCTTCCAGCAGGTCGAGGACAATCTCGCCGCGACGCGCTCGCTGGCGGATGTGACCAAAAGCCGCGCCGACGCCGCCGAGGCCGCGACCCGCGCCGAGACGATCGCCAACAACCAATATCGTTCCGGGCTGGTCGACTATTCGGAGGTGATCGTCGCGCAGACCACCGCGCTCAGCGCGCGCCAGTCGCAGATTCAGGCGGTGATCAACCAGCAGACCGCCGCGATCGCGCTGGTCCAGGCGATCGGCGGTGAGTGGAGCGCGGCTGCCCCAGCCAAGTAATTGGTAAATGACGGTTAGTTCATGCCTACGTCAGGGCATGTTCAGTCATGGGCGTGCACCTTGCGCTTCTGTCGAGGCGAGTCGAGCGGAGGCAAGGGATGGCATTGGCATGGTCGCGTGGCGCAGGGTCGATCGCGCTCCTGGCGATGCTGTCCGGCGGCGCGCTGCCGGCGCAGGCGGCGCCGTCGGGCGCGGCGCAGCGGGCGACGGCCCCGGCAGCGACCGCTGGCTCGCCGCACAACTCGAAGCACCGCCCGCCGATCTCCCGCCCGATGCCGCTGCGCAGGTCGCCGCGATGCGCATCACCCGGGAGCCGCTGGCGCAGATCGTCGTCACGCAGCAGGCGATGCAGCGCGATGCCAATGCGCTGGTCGATCCCGAGCAGAAGAAAGCGGCGCGCGAGGCGTATCAGAAAAGCATGAACGCGCTGGCCGACGAGGCGCGCTCGCGTTCGATCCTGCGCGATCTCTATGCCCCCGATCAGCTGCGCGAGCAGATGACGTGGTTCTGGTTCAACCATTTCAACGTCCAGGCCGGCAAGCGCGATATCCGTGCGATGGTCGGCGATTATGAGGAGACGATCCGCACCCACGCCTTCGGGCATTTCCGCGACCTGCTCGAAGCGACGCTGCGCCACCCGGCGATGCTGCGCTACCTCGATAACGATCAGAATGCCGCGGGGCGGATCAACGAGAATTACGCGCGCGAGATCATGGAATTGCACACGATGGGGGTCGGCTCCGGCTACACCCAGCAGGATGTGCAGGAACTGGCGCGGATCCTCACCGGGGTGGGGGTCGATCTCAACCACGACGCGCCACGGATGCGGCCGCAGCTCCAGCCGCTCTACCTCCGCGCGGGCCTGTTCGAGTTCAACCCCGCGCGGCACGATTTCGGCGACAAGCACTTCCTCGGCCACACGATCAAGGGATCAGGCTTCGGCGAGGTCGAGCAGGCGCTCGATCTGATCGCCGCGGCGCCCGCCACCGCGCATCACGTCTCGGCGCAGATCGCCGGCTATTTCATGGGCGACGCCCCGCCCCCCGCGCTGGTCGGTCGCATGGCGCAGACCTTCCAGCGCACGCATGGCGATATCGCGCAGGTGATGCGCACGATGATCCGCGCCCCCGAATTCGCCGCGTCCCTGGGCAAGACCTTCAAGGACCCGATCCACTATGCGATCTCGGCGGTGCGCCTGACCTATGGCGATCGCGTGATCCTCAACCCGCAGCCGATCAACAACTGGCTCAACCGCATGGGGCAAGGGCTCTACAACCACGAGACCCCCGACGGTTACGACATGCACGCCGCCGCCTGGTCCGGCCCGGGACAGATGGCGACGCGGTTCGATATCGCCAAGCAGATCGGCGGCGGCGCCTATGGCCTGTTCCGCTTGCCCGGCACGACCGCCGACCGCCCTGCCTTCCCGCAATTGCAGAACGCACTCTATTTCAACGGCCTGCAGGACGCGCTCGCCCAACCGACGCGTGCCGCGTTGGCCGAGGCGACGTCGCCGCAGGAATGGAATGCGCTGTTCCTGTCGTCCCCCGAATTCATGCACCGTTAGCGAGGTTGCCATGACGCCGCATGTCCATCGCCGTGATCTGCTCAGGGGCGCCGCCGCGCTCGCGCCGCTGGTGATCGCCGGCCGCGCTTTCGCCGCGCCGCAGGCGGGAAGCCGGCTGCTCGTGATCTTCCTGCGCGGCGCCTATGACGCTACCAATGTGATCGTGCCGACCGGGAGCGACTTCTACCATCAGGCGCGCCCGACGATCGCGCTCGGCAAGCCCGATCCGGCCGATCCCAAGGCGCCGCTGCCGCTCGACGCGCACTGGAGCCTCCACCCCGCGCTCAAGGACAGCATCCTGCCCTTGTGGCAGCAGCGCCAGATCGCCTTCGTCCCGTTCGCCGGCACCGACGATATGAGCCGCAGCCATTTCGAGACGCAGGACACGATCGAGCTCGGCCAGCCGGTCGGCGGCCATCGCGATTACGGATCGGGCTTCATGGCGCGGCTGGCGGGGATATTGGGGCGCGGCGACAAGCCGATCGCCTTCACCGATCAATTGCCCTTGTGCTTCCGCGGGGGCGCGGCGCCGGTGCCCAATCTCGCGCTCGCCAATGTCGGCAAGCCGATCGATACGCGGCAGGCCAAGCTGATCGAGCGGATGTATGCCCAGCAACCCGCGCTGTCGCGATCGGTGGCGCAGGGGTTCGAGGTGCGCGACACCGTCTATCGCACGCTCGACGAGGAGATGAAGGCGGCAAGCCGCGGCGCGGTGAGCGCCAAGGGCTTCGCTTTGTCCGCCAGCCGGATCGGCACGCTGATGCGCGCGCAGTTCAACCTCGCCTTCGTCGATGTCGGCGGGTGGGATACGCATGTCAATCAGGGCGGCGCGACCGGCTATCTCGCCGATCGGATCGGCGAATTGGGGCGCGGGCTGGCGGCCTTTGCCGAGGCGATCGGCGCCGAGGCGTGGCGCAACACCAATGTCGTCGTCGTCTCCGAATTCGGCCGCACCTTCCGCGAGAACGGCGATCGCGGGACCGATCACGGGCACGGCAGCATCTATTGGGTGCTCGGCGGCGGGGTGGCCGGTGGGCGGCTGGCGGGGGATCAGGTCGCTTTGTCCCCTGCCACGCTCAACCAGGGCCGCGACCTGCCGGTGCTGACCGATTATCGCGCGCTGATCGGCGGGCTTGTCGCGCGGCAATTCGGGCTGGGGGCGGATCGGCTCGCGGGGCTGTTCCCGGGGGCGAAACCGCGCGATCTGCAGTTGATCTAGCGCCCCCTCTCCGTTCGCCCTGAGCTTGTCGAAGGGCTGCCCTTCTTCATCGGAAGAAAGTGCAGGGCTTCGACAGGCTCAGCGCGAACGGTGGAGAGGGAAGCCGGAGGTATCGCGCGGCGCTCGATTACCCGCCGTGCGCCGCCTTCCAGTCGCGCTTCACCTTTTTGGCGAGGCTCCATTTGTGCACCTCGGTCGGGCCGTCGTAGATGCGGAAGGCGCGGACTTCGCGGAATACCTGCTCGACGATCGTGTCCCCGGTCACCCCGCTCCCGCCCATCACCTGCACGCAGCGATCGGCGATGCGCATCAGCGCTTCCGACACGGCGACCTTGGCCATCGAGCTTTCCGCGGTGCCGAGATCGCCGCTATCGAGCACCCTCGCGCACCAGTCGATCATCAATTCGGCCTGTTTCAGATCGATCAGATTTTCTGCCAGCATGAAGCCGACGCCCTCGTGATCGACCAAAGCCTTGCCGAACGCATGGCGCCGGCAGGCGTAATCGGTCGCGATTTCGTTGGCGCGGACGCAGGCGCCATACCAGCGCATGCAGTGCGACAGCCGCGCCGGGCTCAGCCGAACCTGGGCATATTTGAACCCCTCCCCGGCCTGGCCGAGCATCTGATCGGCGGGAACGCGGAGGTTTTCGATGCGGATCGTCGCGTGGCCGCCGGGCATCGAACTGTCGATCGTATTGGGGACGCGCTCGATGACGATCGCCGGATCGGGCAGGTCGACGAGGAACATGCACGCGCCCTCGTCGGCCTTGGCCATCACGATCCCGACCTTGGCCCCGGCGGCGCCGGTGATGAACGCCTTGCGCCCGTTGATCACCCAGTGATTGCCGTCCGGGCGGCAGGTGGTGAGCATCATCGACGGGTCGGAGCCCGCCCCGCCCTCCGCCGCGGGCTCGGTCATGAAAAAGGCCGATCGCGCGCGGCCCTCGACCAGCGGCTTGAGGAAGCGCTCCTTGATCTCCGGGCTGCCGACCTTGCCGAGCAGATACATATTGCCCTCGTCGGGCGCGGCGGTGTTGCAGGCGAGCGGGCCGAGCGGCGACAGCCCGGAGCGCTCGAGGACGATCGCGGTCTCGCGCTGCGACAGATGGCGGCCGTCGGGCAGGATATGCGGGGTCAGCACCCCCGCGGCGCGCGCCTTTTCGCGCATCTCCATCACCAGTTCGTCGGTCGGCGCATCGTGGTGGTCGCGGCGCGGATCGCGCTCATAGGGGACGATCACCTCGCGGACGAAGCGCTCGACGCGATCGGCGATCTCCAGCGTCTTGTCGATGCCGATGCTCATGGATTCTTCTCCTCGACGGGTTCGTAAGTGGTGGGGGTGGTCACCTCGGGCGGGTCGCCCCAGTCGCGCGCCAGCAGCGCGCCGAGCGCTGCCATCGCGTCCGCGCCGAGCCGCTGGCCGAGTTCATGCTCGATCGCATACATCGTCGCGCGCGCCGCCCGCGCCAGCGCGCGGCCTTCGGGCTGGAATTCGACGATGCTCGCGCGCCCGTCGCTCGGATCGGGCGAGACACGAACGATATTGCGCCGCGCCAGTTCGTCGAGCATCTGGCTCATCGACTGCCGCGTGATGCCAAGGTTATGCGCCAGCCGCGCCGGGCGGCGCACCCCGAGCGCGAGATTGGCGAACAGCATCGACTGGATTCGCGTCACCGGGGGCCAGCCCGCGCGGCGCAGCGCCGCCTGCAGCGCCTCGTCATACCAATAGACCGCGCGCAGCAGGTTCATCAGCATCATCGGATGCGGCGCGGCGATCGGCGCCTGGGGCGAATCCTCTGCCGCTGCCATAATCCGAACCCGTTTCCCCTCTTGCCGGCTTGCGGTGCTGTAAGTGAGGCGCCGCGCGGTGGCAACGCAACCGGCCGCGCTTGACGCCCTCCCGTCATTACTTAGTATTCAAAGCAATGATCGATCAGTGGAGAGGTGTCGAGATGAAAAAGATTCCGGGGGTCGAGCCGCGTTTCGGCCATTTGTGCTCGTATCGCGCCGAATTCACCGAGCCGCAGCAGATGGTCGGCCGCGCGCATTTCGGGACGCGGATGATCGCCGCGCTGACCGGCGGCACCCTCACCGGCGAGCGACTGTCGGGCCGGGTGATGCCGAGCGGGGGCGATTGGGCGACGATCGACGAGCGCGGGGTGCTCCGGCTCGACGCGCGGGTGACGTTCGAGACGCATGACGGCGCGCTGATCTACGTCTCCTATCGCGGCGTGCTGCGCCCGATGGACAAGGTGCGCGATTATTCGCGCCGCGGCGGGCCGCAAACGCCCGAGGAACACGCCCAGGTCTATTTCCGCACCGCGCCGATCTTCGAGACGGGGCACCCCGATTATCAGTGGCTCAACGATATCGTCACCGTGGGGATCGGCGCCTCGGTGGGCGGTGCGGTGGAATATGACGTGTACGAATTGCTGTGACGGAGAAGGTTAGATTCCTAATTGCATTTAGTCAGCTAACCTGACAATATCGGCCTGCGCCCATCAGAAGGCCCATTGTCAGGAGAGTCCCATGACCGACCTCAAGCCGCTGACCGTCCAGCCGTTTATCCCCGCCAATGATGATTTCATGACGCGCGCCGCGCTTGCCGCGCTCACCCCGGCGGAGCTGATCCGCCGCACCACGGCGTTGAAGCCGCTGCTCGCCGCGCATGCCGCCGAATGCGAGCGGGTGCGCCACCCGCTGGTCGAGACATGGAACGCGATCCGCGCGACCGGCTGCTTCTATCACTTCATCCCGAAGAAATATGGCGGGCTCGAATTCGACGCCGACAGCTTCATCGACGCGATGCTCCCGCTGAGCGAGGGCTGCCCGTCGACCGGCTGGGTCGCGGCCTTTTGCGTCGAGCATAATTGGATGCTCACCCAATTCCCCGAACGCTTCCAGGACGAGATCTTCGGCACGCGCGCGGGCGACCGCGTCCCCTATGTCATCGCGCCGGGGGTCACCGCGCCGCCGGGCAAAGCGGTGCCGGTCGACGGCGGCTATCGCATCAGCGGGCGGTGGAAATGGGGCACCGGGGTGATGCATTCCGATTGGGTGCTGGTCGCCTGCGCGATCGTCGACGGCCCGGCGAACGTGGTGCTGTTCTGCGCGCTGCCGACGCGTGAGGTGACGGTGATCGACACCTGGCACATCGACGGGATGGAAGGCACCGGCAGCCACGATCTGCTGATCGACGACATATTCGTCCCCGATTACCGCACGATGGACATGACCGAGATGCGCAATGGCACCGCGCATGGCGCACGGCTCTACGACAATCCGCTCTATCGCCAGCCGATGATCCCGTTCCTCGGGGTGACCGCGGCGATCTCCGGGGTCGGCGCGGCGCGCGCGGCGGTGGCGCAGTTCCGCAAGCAACTCGCCGAGCGCGTGGTCCACGGCACCGATATGAAGCAGGCGGAAAAGCCCGCGGCGCAGATGCGGCTCGCCAATGCCAATGTCATGGCGCGCACCGCCGAGCTGCTGCTGCGCGACGCCGTGAACACCAATATCGCGCTCGCCCGCCCGGAGGGACGCGCCGATTTCATCCAGCGCTCGCACATGCGGCTGCAGATCGCGCAGGCGATGGAATTGTGCCGTCAGGCGATCATGATGGTCGCCGAAGCGAGCGGTGCCAGCGCGCACCTGCGCAGCAATCCGATGCAGCGCTACCTGCGCGACGTGAACGTGATGTCTAACCATATCGTCTATGACAAGGACGGTGCCGCCGAGCTGCACGGCCGCGCGCTGATCGGCCTCCCGCCCAACGCCCTCACCTTTTGAGATTGACAGGAGGCCTGTCAGTTAGTTTACTAACTAAATCGGAAATGTCCGATACCGAAGCGGCGGCGGAAGATTGCCGCGCGGATCCGATGAGCGGAGGAGAGCAGGATGCAGGGTTCGAAATATCACCGTCAGACGTTGATGCGGGGGGCGGCGCTGCCGCTGCTGATGCTGTCGGCCACGCCGGCGTTCGCGCAGGATGCGAGCGCGGGGAACAGCGACCCGCGCGCGGCGCAACAGCCGCTCGGCAACGACGTGGTGGTCACCGCGACGCGGCGCCCGCAGACCCTGCTCGACGTGCCCTTGTCGGTCGCGGTCGTCTCGGGCGACGCGCTCGACAAGATGGGGGTGCGGCAGTTCAACGATCTCCAGTCGGGCATCCCCAACCTCCAGATCGACCAGACCAACGGCAATTTCGTCATCAACATGCGCGGGCTCGGCTCGGGCGGGGGCAATCTCGCGTTCGAGCAATCGGTCGGCTTCTTCGTCGACGGCGTCTATTCGGGGCGCTCGCGCTCGCTGCAGACCGCGATGATGGACGTCCAGCGCGTCGAGGTGGTGCGCGGGCCGCAGGGCGCGTTGTTCGGCAAGAACACCGATGCCGGCGCGATCAGCGTGATCACCGCCGCGCCGACGCGCGATTTCCAGGGCCGCGTCTCGGCCGGCTATGAAGCGGTCAACAACGGCTGGAATGCGGAAGGCTATCTCTCCGGCCCGATCACCGACACGCTCTCGGCGCGGCTCAGCGTCCAGGGCGGGCACGCCGGCGG
>Ga0209933_1001796_pt1 | contig 16204 bp, 17 predicted proteins | sample ThiBiot_300_biof_FD_183944 | JGI IMG/M metagenome (GOLD analysis project Ga0209933, IMG submission 183944) | Wastewater bioreactor microbial communities from Cape Town, South Africa - Thiocy_cont_300_biof (SPAdes) | ecosystem: Engineered > Bioremediation > Thiocyanate > Unclassified | place...
CACCACAGATGCGCCGCCGCGCCGCGCAGGGGCCGCCACGGTTCCGCGAGCGGCGCCATCTGTTTCGGCGAAGGTCGCGTGGTTAATCCGAGGCCGACCTTGATCGCTTCCTGAAGCGCGACGTCGCCGGCGGGCCAGGCGTCGCCGTGGCCAAGGCAGAACAGCAAATAGACGTCGGCGGTCCAAGGCCCGATACCGCGATACCGGACCAGCGTGGCGTGAGCGGCGTCGGCATCCTCCTCGGCGAGTACATCGAGGTTGAGGCGCCCCGCCGCGATCTCGCCGGCGAGCAGTTTCAGCGCGGCGATCTTCGCCGCCGACAACCCCAGCCGGCCGAGACGGTCGATGCGGGCCTTGCGGATCGCGTCGTGGTCGAAAGGCGTGAACGCCGCGCTGAGCCGTCCCCAGATCGCGCTCGCGCTGGCGGTGGAGAGTTGCTGGCCGCACACGATCGCAGCGAGGCCTTCGAAGCCCGGCTGGCGTCGGCGCAGGGCGGGAGGGCCGGTGCGGTCCAGGATTGGCTTCAATCGCGGGTCCTGCTTCACCAGCGCATGGATGGCGTCGTCGAGGTCGGACTGGGTTTTCAGATGGACGGTCATTTGTTCGTCTCACCTTTGTGTCATGGTCGGGCGTGTCCGGCCATCCACCTTTTGCAACATCTCTGCGCATGGATCATTCTGGGCGCTCTGCATCGTATGAAGACGGGCCATGACGAACAATCGTTGAGCAAGAACCGATGCCGCCACCCGTTTTCCGTTTTGCGCCATCGCCGAACGGCTTTCTGCATCTCGGGCACGCCCGTTCGGCGTTGCTGAATTTCGACGCCGCCCGACGAGGCGGGGGACGGTTTCTGTTACGGATCGAAGACATCGACGCAACCCGCTGCCGTCCCGAATTCGAGGCGGCGGTCTATGAGGACCTCGGCTGGCTTGGGATCACCTGGGAGACGCCGGTTCGACGGCAGTCGGACCATCTTGCCGATTATCGGGCGGCGCTCGACCGGCTGGCCGCACTTGGGTTGCTCTATCCGAGCTTCGAGAGCCGCGCCGAGATTGCGGCTTTGGTTAACGCACGCGAGACGGGAGGGATCTGGCCGCGCGATCCCGACGGCGCACCGCTCTATCCCGGCGCGGCGAAGTCGCTTCCCGCCAGGGAACGGCGGTTGCGATCCGGCGCGCCGTTCGCGCTGCGGCTAGACATGGACGCGGCGTGCAAGCTCGCCGGCGATCTCACATGGACCGAGCGGGGCTCCGGCCCCAATGGTGAGACCGGCGCGGTCGTTGCGCGGCCGGAAATCTGGGGCGACGTCGTTCTTGCGCGCAAGGAAACGCCGACCAGCTATCATTTGGCGGTGGTGATCGACGACGCCCTGCAGGGCGTCACCGACGTGGTGCGCGGTCACGACCTGTTCTGGTCGACCGCCGTGCATCGGCTGCTGCAGAAAATCCTCGACCTGCCGCAACCGGCCTATCGCCACCATGATCTGATCCGCGACGATGCCGGGAAGAAGCTGTCGAAGTCGTCATCGTCGACCGGGTTGCGGGAATTGCGCGCCGGAGGGATGACGGCCGAGGAAGTCAGGAGACTGACCGGCCTGCTGTGAAATTGCCGCAACGCCGCAAGACTTGCCTGGATTCAAAACACGCGCCCGCGTGACTCCCGCGCCCCGGCCGTGGCATGCTGGCGCAGGGCCGGGGGAGGACATCATGGCGCCGACATCGCGCGCGCCGCGCAAGCTCAAGTCGCGCAAGCGTGAAAAACGGCCGGCAGGAACGCGCGGTCCGAAGAAGGCTTTGAGCCCGGCGAAGGCGAAGCGACCGTCTGCGCGATCCTCGTCCCATATCGTCGAAACCGCGCTGGCGGCGTTCGCTCATGAGGTGCGCACGCCGCTCACCGGAATCCTCGCAGTCAGCGACCTGCTCGCCACCTCCGATCTCGGCGAGCGCGAACGGCGCTGGGTCGAGACCATCAAGGCGGGCGCCGATCATCTCGCCAGTCTGGCGACGCTGTTCGTCGATGCGGCGCGAAGCCGTCATTCCGCGCCGGGAGGACGGCAGGACTTCTTCGATCTGCGCGCGCTGGCGCGCAATGCCGGCGACTCGCTCGCCGGCCGCGCCACCGCCAAGGGCTTGCGTTCGGCAGTCGAAATTTCCGACGACCTGCCGGCATTCGTGACCGGAGATCCGGTTCGTGTGCGCGCGGCGCTGGAAAACCTGATCGACAATGCCGTCAAGTTCACCGAGCGTGGCGACGTCGTGCTCAAGGTCACTGCATCGCAGCGGCCGAAGGGAAAAATCGGCGTGACCTTTGCGGTGTCCGATAGCGGCATCGGCCTGTCGCTCGCCGAGATCAAACGATTGTTCCGGCCGTTCTCACAGGCCAATGTCTCGATTGCATCGCGTTTCGGCGGCGCCGGCCTCGGGCTGTCCTCGGTGAAGCAACTGGCCCGCGCGATGGGCGGGGACGTAACAGTAACGCAACGGCGCGGCGGCGGCACCACGTTCACGTTCACGGTGCTGCTGACGCCGGCGGAGGGACCGGTGACGATCCCGTCCGCCGGCGACGCCGATGCGCCATCGGTTCTTTCGGATGGACTGCGGGTTCTCAGCGTCGAGGACAATCCTTTCGGTCGCGTCGTGCTCAACGCGATTCTCACCGAGCTTGGACATCAGGCCGAATTCGTGGGGCGAGGGGAGGATGCCGTCGGGCGCATCGCGCAAGGCGGCTTCGATGCGGTGCTGATGGATATGGTGCTGCCCGGCATCAGCGGGATCGAGTCGATCAGGCGCATCCGGGCCCTTGATGCGCCGCCCGGGCGCGTCGCGATCATCGGCTTGTCGGGCAGAAGCGATGACGAGGCGGCATCGCGAGCGGCCGGCGGCGACGCGTTTCTTGTCAAACCGGTTTCTCCGCGGGCTCTAGCGACTGCGCTGCTTGAAGCGAAACGCCGCGCGGCAGCCGTGACTTGATAATTGCCGCGTTCAATTCGCCTCCGAATACGAAGATCGCGGCGATGAAGTAGAGAAACACCAGCGCTATGACGACCGAAGCCAGGCCGGCATACATTGTGACATAGTTGTTGGCGAAGCGCGCAAGGTAAAGGCCGAAGCCGACGCCCGAGACCAGCGACGCCAACATGGTGAAGATGATGCCGGGGATGATCTGAAGGAAGGATCGTCGGCCCGCCGGCAGCCACGCGTGCAGGATCACGAGCGCGATGAACATCGCAAGCATGGTGACGCCGTAGCGGGCAATGTTGAGCAGGGTCTCGTTCGATTCGACGATCAGCGGGACGTAGCGTTTCGCGGTGGCGATGATCAGTGGGCCGAGAACGATCAGGAACGCCATCGCAAGGGTGGTCACGGCGGCCACCAGCGTATAGCCGATCGATTCCAGCCGCAGCCAGTACCAGCGGCGCTGCTCGATCACCGCATAGGCGCGGTTGAGCGCCACTCTCAGGCTTTCGACGCCGTTCGACGCGAAATAGACCGCGAGCACGGCGCCGACCGTCAACGCGTCGCCGCGCGTCGTCGTCAGCACGTCATGGATTTCGCCGGACAATGCATTGGCGACCTGAGCCGGCCAGATCTGGAGCATCAGCTCCGCCGCCTGGTCGGCAAGCCCCTTTGACCCCAAGAAGCCCGCCAGCGACGTCAGGACGATCAGAAACGGAAAGAGCGCCATCAGCGCGGACAGCGCGATATGGCTTGCGATCGCCCAGCCATCGTCGGCAAGGAACGTGTAGAAGGCGTCCGTTCCGATCCTGTAGACGTAGCGGATTTGTCTCACATTTCACCCTGGCCAGGACCGGATGGCGGCTTCGTCGCCACCGTTTACTATCTGATATCAATACATAAAAATCCAGATCGTTGCGCAGGATCGAATCTCTTCGCGAGGTCATGGCGCCGCCGCGGCTGCGGTGTTATGTATGTGGCATGACGGTATTTCTGAGCATGGTTTTGATTCCGATCGCGGTGGCCTCGGTCGCCGCGGTATTGCTGATGGGCTTGATCAATATGATGCGCGGCGGCAGTCCCAACCGCTCGCAGAAACTGATGCGAATGCGGGTTTTCCTGCAGTTCGTTGCGATCGTCATCACCATGGTGACCATCTGGATGATGGGACAGTGACGGATTGATGGCCCGGCAGGGCAGGACCGATGGTCGTTCTCAATCGCATCTACACGCGTACCGGCGACGACGGCACCACCGCGCTCGGCACCGGTGAGCGCCGCCCGAAATACGATCTCCGTGTCGGCGCATACGGAACCGTCGATGAAACCAACGCTGCGATCGGCGTGGTCCGGCTTCATCTTTCCGGCGCCCCCGATCTGGACCGGATGCTGGGTCGCGTCCAGAACGATCTCTTCGATCTGGGCGCCGACCTTGCGGATATCGACAGTCTCAACACCGGGCTTTCTGAGCTGACATCGTTCGTGCTGCCGGGAGGGACGCCTGCGGCGGCATATCTGCATCTGGCGCGGACCATCTGCCGCCGCGCGGAACGCATGATGGTGGAACTCGCGTCGCAACCGGGCGAGCCGGTCAACGATGCTGCGATCCACTACATGAACCGGTTGTCGGATTTTCTGTTCGTGGCCAGCCGGTTCATGAATGACAAGGGCGAGCGCGACGTGCTCTGGGTGCCCGGTCAAAACAGATGACGCATTGTGGTGAGGCGAGGCGGATCGATCCTCTGGTCAAGTCCGAGACGTGCTTCGCGCGAAAACGTTACAGGGACTGCGATTTTTGGCCTTCCTGCGTTGACCGCCGGAAACGGGACCTTTAGGTTCCGCGCCGAAGCTCACACTCCCAGTTGATCCAGCCAAAACTCGGTTCGAGAGAGGGTCGATGAAGATTCTGGTGCCGGTCAAGCGGGTTGTCGATTTCAACGTGCAGATCCGGGTCAAAAGCGACGGGTCCGGCGTCGACACTGCCAAAGCCAAGATGTCGATGAATCCATTCGACGAAATCGCGATCGAGGAAGCCCTGCGCCTACAAGAAGCCGGCAAGGCGAGCGAGGTCGTGCTGGTGTCGATCGGGCCCGCTCAAGCCGCGGAAACGATCCGCACCGGTCTCTCGATGGGGGCCGACCGCGGCATCCTGGTCAGGTCCGAGGCACCGGTCGAACCGCTGGCGGTTGCCAAGATTCTCAGGGCCGTTGTCGAAGAGGAAGGTCCGGGCCTGATCATTCTCGGCAAGCAGGCCATCGACGACGATTCAAACCAGACCGGTCAGATGCTGGCGGGGCTGCTCGGATGGGCCCAGGCGACCTTCGCGTCGAAGCTTGAAGTCGACGGGGCCTATTTCAAGGTAACGCGCGAAGTCGACGGAGGTCTGCAAACGGTCAGGTTGAAAGCGCCGGCGATCGTGACGACGGACCTGCGGCTCAACGAGCCACGCTATGCGAGCCTTCCGAACATCATGAAGGCGAAGAAGAAGCCGATCGTGGAGAGGGCCGCCGAACTGTACGGCGTCGATCTCGCACCGCGCCTTGAAGTCCTCAGGACAACCGAACCTCCCGGTCGCAAGGCGGGTGTCAAGGTCAAGGACGTCGCCGAACTGGTGTCCAGGCTCAGGAACGAAGCCGGGGTAATCTGATGACCACGCTGCTGATTGCCGAACACGACCACGCTTCGCTGAAGGACGTGACCAACAAGGCGCTGACCGCGGCCGCCCAGCTTGGCGCGCCGGTCGACGTGCTCGTCGCCGGTGAAAACGCCAGGGGCGCGGCCGACGCGGCTGCGAAACTGAATGGCGTCGCGAAAGTTCTGCTCGCGGACGATCCGGCCTACGCCCACGATCTCGCCGAGCCGCTCGCGGCGCTGATCCGCTCGCTGGCGCCGGGCTACGATGCGTTCGTCGCGCCGGCGACGTCGCGCTTCAAGAACGTGATGCCGCGCGTTGCGGCGCTGCTCGACGTGATGCAGATCTCCGAAATCATCAAGGTTGTCGCGCCGGATACGTTCGAGCGGCCGATCTATGCCGGCAATGCGATCCAGACGGTCAAGTCCAGGGACGCCAAGAAGGTCATCACCGTTCGAAGCTCGACTTTCGCGGCGACCGGCGAGGGCGGCAATGCTCCGGTGGAGGCCGTTGCCTCAGCCGCCGATCCGGGCCTGTCGAGTTTCGTCGGCGAGCGGGTGGCCAGGAACAATCGCCCGGAACTGGCGTCCGCCCGGATCATCGTCTCCGGTGGCAGAGGTATGCGAAGCAGCGCCAACTTCACCAAATATATCGAGCCGCTGGCGGACAAGCTCGGCGCCGGCGTCGGCGCGTCGCGCGCGGCGGTGGATTCAGGCTTCGCGCCGAACGATTGGCAGGTCGGGCAGACCGGCAAGGTCGTGGCGCCGGAGCTCTACATCGCCATCGGAATTTCCGGAGCGATCCAGCATCTCGCCGGTATGAAGGACTCCAAGGTGATCGTCGCGATCAACAAGGATGCGGATGCTCCGATTTTCCAGGTTGCGGATTACGGCCTGGTGGCCGACTTGTATGAAGCGGTCCCCGAACTCACCGAACAACTGGGCAAGCTCGGCCGCTGACGATGATTCTAAAGGATGCTCGCCGGCAACGGACTTCGGCGGGTGTTTGTGCAAGAATGGGTGGAGCTGAAGTCTGCGCGGTTCAGGACCCGGTGAGATGGCAAGATGGCGGCAATGATCAGAAAAGTCGGCGTGATCGGTTCGGGGCAGATGGGCAACGGCATTGCGCACGTGGCGGCTCTCGCCGGGTTCGACGTGGTTCTCAACGATCTGTCCTCCGATCAGTTGAAGTCGGCCATGGCCATCATCAACAGCAACCTGTCGCGTCAGGTGTCGAAGAAGATCATCACCGAGGATGCTCGCGACAAGGCGCTCGCGCATATCGGACAAGCTGAATCCCTCGACGGGTTGGCCGATTGCGATCTGGTGATCGAGACCGCCGTCGAAAAGGAGGAGGTCAAGCGCAAGATTTTTCATGCTTTGTGCGCAGTGCTGAAGCCCGAGGCCATCATTGCCTCGAACACCTCGTCGATCTCGATTACGCGGCTTGCTTCGTCCACCGACCGTCCGGAGAGATTCATCGGCATTCACTTCATGAATCCGGTGCCGCTGATGGAACTGGTGGAGTTGATCCGCGGCATCGCGACCGACGATGCGACTTTCGATGCGGCCAAGGCGTTTGTCGGCAGGCTCGGCAAGCAGATCGCCGTATCCGAGGATTTCCCCGCCTTCATCGTCAACCGCATCCTGCTGCCGATGATCAACGAGGCGATCTACACGCTGTACGAAGGCGTCGGCAATGTCGAGGCGATCGACGCCGCCATGAGGCTGGGCGCCCACCATCCGATGGGACCGCTCGAACTCGCCGATTTCATCGGCCTCGATACCTGCCTGTCGATCATGCAGGTGCTGCACGAGGGACTGGCCGACTCCAAGTATCGGCCCTGTCCGCTATTGGTGAAATACGTCGAGGCCGGATGGCTCGGCCGCAAGAGTCAGCGCGGCTTTTACGACTACCGCGGCGAGAAGCCGGTTCCGACGCGCTGATCCGCTCCAGCCTTCGTTAACGCATAGCCCGTTAAAAACGTGCCGTGGAGTTTCCGGCATGGACATGAGTCTGGTTGCGGCCGCTGCCGGGATGATGACGGCGCACACGCAATCGCAGATCGCGACCCGCGCACTGAAAATGAACCTCGCCGCCCAGGCGCAGGTGCTTCAGTTGCTTGCCCCGCCGCAGACCGGCCCGGCGGCGAACAACGCGCCGGGCATCGGAAGCAAACTCGACATTTCAGTTTAGGCCGCCTTCAACGCATCGCTGCGCTTACTGCGCCAACGAGGCCTGGATCAGGTCGATCGCGTCGGGGCTGTCCCATTCCGCCGGTCCTGACATGTTGCCGATCTCGCATCCCTTGCCGTCGATCAGCACCGAAGTCGGCATGCCTACGGCCAGGCCAACCCCTTTAAGCTGTTGAAACACTTCTGCTTTCTCGTCGTGGAAATTGCCGAGACGCGTCAGGTTGGCGTCTCTCAGAAAGGCCTTCGGCTTGTCGGCGTCCCGCGTGTCGATGTTGACAGCGACGACAGCGAATTTGTCGCTGCCGAGCTTGCCTTCGAGCTTGTCCAGCGCGGGCATCTCTTTGCGGCAGGGCACGCACCAGGTCGCCCACAGGTTCAGGAGAACGGTTTTCCCCTTCCAGTCCGAAAGCTTCTTGGGCTGACCGTCGCCGTCCATGAAGGCCAGGTCCGGCATCTGACGCGGCTTCGACGCCATCGTCAGGGCGGCCACTTCGCCGATGGCGCGTGGGGCGAGTTTCCTGGACAGTTCCACGGCCGGACTGCAGGGCATGCCGGCGCTCGCCGCGGACCTCGCGTATCTCAGGTGCCCGGCTCCCAGAAGCGTGGCCGTGACGACGGCGACGACGGCGACCGCGACCAGCGGGCCTACGGGAAGCCTGCTTTGGGTGCGGCGGGAAGGCGGCGTGGTTTCAGTCATATCGTTTGTCATCCTGTATAAGATGCGGGTATGCAGGCTTCGGATTTAGATGGCTGGAGCGAACTGGTTCGATCGTCCGGCAGGCATCAACTGAGTGGCGCGGCATTGAGAAACAACATGAGCAACAAGATGTGGGGCGGCCGGTTCGGCGAAGGCCCCGACGCGATCATGGAAGAAATCAACGTCTCTATCGACGTGGATCGCCATCTCTACGCCCAGGACATCGCCGCGTCCAAGGTTCATGCTGCCATGCTTGCCGCTCAAGGTATCCTCACGGCGGATGATGCGAAAAACATAGGCAAGGGTCTAGACACGATTTTGTCAGAGATTCGCAAGGGCTCCTTTGACTTCAAGCGGGCTCTTGAGGACATTCACATGAATGTCGAGGGCCGGCTTGGAGAATTGATCGGCGCAGCCGCCGGACGGTTGCATACGGCGCGTTCGCGCAACGACCAGGTTGCGACCGATTTCCGCCTCTACGTCCGCGATATTATCGACGAGACCGACGCGGCGCTCGCAGCCTTCCAGCGTATTCTGGCGACGCGGGCGCTGGAACATGCCGGGACGGTGATGCCGGGCTTCACGCATTTGCAGACCGCGCAGCCGGTGACCTTCGGCCACCATCTGATGGCCTATGTCGAGATGGCGGCGCGTGACCGCGGCCGCTTTGCGGATGCGCGCAAACGCCTGAACGAGAGCCCGCTCGGGGCGGCGGCGCTGGCGGGGACATCCTTTCCGATCGATCGCAGCGTCACCGCAAAGGGACTCGGTTTCGATCGCCCGATGGCGAATTCGCTCGACGCGGTGTCCGATCGCGACTTCGTGCTGGAGACACTGTCGGCCGCGGCGATCGCATCGACGCACCTTTCACGCTTCGCCGAGGAGATCGTGATCTGGACCTCGCCGCTGGTCGGCCTCGTGCGACTGTCGGACAAGTTCACCACAGGCTCCTCGATCATGCCGCAGAAGCGCAATCCGGACGCCGCCGAACTGGTGCGCGCCAAGACCGGCCGTGTCGTCGGGGCGCTCACGGCGCTGCTGATCGTGATGAAGGGATTGCCGCTGGCCTATCAAAAGGACATGCAGGAGGACAAGCAGGGCGCGATGGAGGCGTTCGGCGCGCTTTCGCTGGCGATCCGCGCCATGACCGGCATGGTCGCCGACCTCGTGCCGGACGAGGCGCGAATGAAAGCCGCCGCCGGTGATGGCTATGCCACCGCGACGGATCTCGCGGACTGGTTGGTGCGGACCCTGAAGATGCCGTTTCGCGATGCGCATCATGTCACCGGACGCATCGTCGCGGCCGCATCGAAGCAGGGGCTGGCGCTGCACGAGTTGCCGCTGTCCGCCATGCAGGCGGTCGAGCCGCGCATCACGCGCGATGCGCTTGCGATGCTGTCCGTCGAGGCATCGGTGAAAAGCCGCACGAGCTATGGCGGGACCGCACCGAAAAACGTCAGCGCGCAGGCAAGCGAACGTTTGAACTGCCACCCCGGATTTTTCCGGACTTCCGGGTCTCGCCAGAACAGCGCATTCTCTGTATGGTGCCGTCGATTGGGGATACCGCCGTGAACAGCACTTCAAGCTCGGCGTCCACGAGATGGGCGCTGATTTTCCTGACGACAGCGACGCTGGCGCTGGCCGGTTGCGGGCGCAAGGGCGGCCTCGATCTGCCGCCGACGGCGTCAGAGCAGTCGCGCGCCACGGCGGCGGCCGATGACAATGCGCGCGAGGCGGCAGCCAAGGGCAGTCTGTTCGATCCTTCCTACGGCATGAACAATGGTCCGGCGGCTTCCAAGGGCGCCAGGAAATCCTTCATCCTTGATCCGCTGCTCGATAGCCACTAAGGCGCCGGAGCCTTTTCCGCTTCTGATGGAATCAGGAGCGGGGCTCCATGATCTTGATGTGACGCGTTTTCTTCACGCGAACCGGTTTCTATCTCGCTTGAAAGCGCTCTAGTGTGGTGGTCCAGAAGTTCGCTTCCTCACCTCGGTGTGCCCTTCAAGCGAATTTCTGAATCCAGGAAATATAAAATTCGCTAGAGTCTGGTTCACCTGCGTTGACTCAGACTCGTCGCTTAACTTTTTATTTGAGCATGATCTTTTCCGAAAGCCGGTTCCCACTTTTCGGGATCATGCTCTGGTGTCCTTTCGAATCCGAAGTTCGCTACGGAAGGTGCTGCATCGTGAGGCGAACTTCGGGACACGAGGTCCATGCGCCACTTTGATTACCGCGACGGCGTGCTTCACGCCGAGGGCGTCAACCTTTCGACGTTGGCTGACGTCGTCGGCACGCCGTTTTATTGTTATTCGACCGCGACGCTGGAGCGGCACTACCGCGTGTTTGCCGATGCCTTCGCAGGCGTCGACCATCTGATCTGCTATGCCATGAAGGCCAACTCCAATCAGTCGGTGCTGCGGACGCTGGCGAAGCTCGGGGCAGGGGCGGATGTGGTGTCTGGCGGCGAACTCAAGCGCGCGCTGGCGGCAGGAATTCCCCGGGGCAAGATCCTGTTCTCGGGCGTCGGCAAGACCGAAGCCGAACTGCGCGCAGCGCTCGATGCGGACGTTCTCTGCATCAACGTGGAATCCGAGCCCGAACTTGATCTGCTGTCCAGGCTTGCGTCTGAAACCGGGCGCACGGCGCGCATCTCGCTACGCGTCAATCCCGACGTCGATTCCGGCACGCATGCCAAGATCTCGACCGGCAAGTCGGAGAACAAGTTCGGCATCCCAATCGCGCAGGCGCGCGCGGTCTATGCCCGCGCGGCAAAGCTGACCGGCATCGCGATCACCGGCGTCGACATGCACATCGGCAGCCAGATCACCGACCTTGGCCCGATGGAGGCCGCCTTCCGTCTGCTCGCGGATTTCGTCGTTGCGTTGCGCGCCGACGGCCACGCGATCAGCCATGTCGATTTCGGCGGTGGTCTCGGCATCCCCTATTACGAGGACCGCGCCGCCCCGCCGGAGCCACGCGCCTATGCCGATATGGTCAGGCGCGTGACCGGCAATCTCGGCTGCACGCTGGTGTTCGAACCGGGCCGCATGATCGTGGGCAACGCCGGCATTCTGGTGACGCGCGTGATCTACGTGAAGCGCGGCGGGGCGCGTAATTTCGTCATCATCGACGCCGCCATGAACGATCTGATCCGTCCGACTTTGTATGAGGCCTATCACCAGATCATGCCGGTGCGCGCGGCGCCGAAAGACGCGGCGGTGATGGTCGCCGACGTCGTCGGCCCGGTCTGCGAGACCGGAGATTTCCTGGCGCTCGAACGCAATCTGCCGGAGCCGCAATCATGACCGCCGGCGCCTACGGCGCGGTGCAGTCGGGGACCTACAATACCCGCGCGCTGATCCCCGAGGTGCTGGTCAGGGACGATCGGTACGCCGTCGTCCGTCCGCGCATCGAGGTCGAGCAACTCATTGCGATGGATGCGGTCGCGCCCTGGCTCTGATCGCGCATCCGGCGGGCGTATTCATCACCTGCGATTTCGGTGCGCTGCACTATGGATCACTATGGATAATGGAATTTGCAGTGCAAAATGCGATGCCTCAGCATCGGGCTGAACCGTTGCGCGACAAACTTCTATTTGATATGGGTGTGCGCGCCGCTCCCCTTAGGCACGCAAAACGGGCTATAGTGGGGCTGTTCCAGGATCGATGAGCCGGGGGTGCCGCTGCCGTCGATCCTTTTAGTTTCTAGTTTCGTCCGGGGCATTCCCGGTTTTCTTTGGTTCCTTTACCACTGGGAGTACTTCAGTAATGGCCTCTGGGAGCGATACAGTGCATTCAAACCGGACCAACGCTATTCTCGGCGCTCTGCTGGGAACATTGTTGTTTGTGCAAACGGTACGCATCATCGACGAGTCGTTCAGCGGGCCGGAGAAGCCGCACGCTGAAGCCACCCATAAAGCCACTGCCACGGAAGCCGCCGCCAAGCCGGCAGCTACTGACCCGGCGGCGTTCAATAAGTTGCTTGCCAGCGCTTCCGCCGAGCGTGGTGCCGGGCTCGTCAAGCAGTGCCAGATCTGCCACAACACCGAGGAAGGCAAGGGGGCCAAGATCGGTCCTGATCTCTACGGCGTGGTCAATCGGCCGGTAGCTTCGGTGCCGGGCTTCAACTACTCCGCCGCCTTGAAGGCCAAGGGTGGTAATTGGACTTTTGCCGAACTCGACAAGTGGATCGAAGATCCGCGCGCCTACGTTAAGGGCACGTCGATGAGCTTCGCCGGCTTGAAGAGCGAGAGCAAGCGCGCCGACCTGGTTGCCTATCTCAATACGCTCTCGAAGAGCCCGGCGCCGCTGCCGAAGTAAGAAGCATAGGTCTCCGAAAGGAGACCGATGCCTGCAGCAAGAAACGCTTGCTGCGTTCGATTGTGTCACGACCCATGGCGCTCGCGAGCATCTGCTCGCGTTCGCCTCATGGGGCAGGCGGTTCAGCCTTAGCTCTCAGCTAACGAGTTTTAGTCCGCAGCAGGTTTAGCGCGGGGCAAAGCCATTTCACGGCCTGCCTTGCGAATCTCCTTAAGTCTGCTCCTAAGTCTGCTCTCCTAAGTCTGCGATGGTCGACCGAACTGCTCTGTGAGCAGCCGCACTCGTTTGGCAGGGCCGAACCTGCATTTCAGCGGCGCTATCGCCACGTCTCATCAGTCTGTTTCCAAGTGGCATCCGCCCGCGGGTGTAACCGGCGTTGGGCGTCTGTCCCGTAGGATCTGACGTCCGCAAGCCATCAACGTCTTGCGGAAACCGCAAGGCGGACGACATGGAGCTTGCAATGTCTCTGGCGCAGGGTTGGTTTCGGGCAGCCAAGCAAAACTGAATGACCAGCCGCCGCTGCCGTTCTTCGAACGATCTCGGCGGATCGGCGTGATTTCATCAAACGCAACCGCCTTGAGTGGCAAATTACGTGCGGGCGGCCGGTGAAAGTGCCGGCTTGTTTTGTTGCGCTGCAAGATTGGAAGTCGTGGTCTTCGGTTTCCGAAGGGACGACAACTCCAATCTGCTCCCGATTGTGTTGGGCCACCTCGTTCCACCGGCTGGGTCGGTTTGACCCACAGACCTTTTTTCATGGGCTGACGCTGGTTCACAGACTGCCGGTTCACAGACCGACGCCGGGCCAGACGAGCGGCAATAGCGGAATGCGCGGCGCAGCCGAAGCGGCCGGATTGTGATGCGGCCGGCCGATGCTCTTGCCATCACCACATGTTGAGCACGGTGCGCGCCTCGTCCGACATCCGGCTGGGATCCCACGCCGGCTCCCAGACGATCGCGACCTTGGCGCCCTGCACACCGGCCACGCTCTTGACCGCGTTCTCGACCTGGCCAGGCAGTTCCGCCGCCGACGGACAGTTTGGCGACGTCAGCGTCATCTCGATATTGACCCTGCGGTCCTCGTCGATGATGATTTTATAAATCAGGCCAAGCTCATAGAGGTCGGCCGGAATTTCCGGATCATACACCGTCTTGAGCGCGCCGACGATGTCCTCTCCCATGCGCGCCATTTCGTCCGGCGGAACGTTCGCCGGCGAACCCGTCGGTTCGGCGGAGTCCGCGCCACCGGAGAAAACGCTTTCAGTGCCAGCCAGATTCGCCTCGTCGGTCATACAAATACTCCTGCGCTTTGGCGAACGGGTCGCACCAAGCGTTGGCCCGCGTAGTCTGGATGGGTGCGGATTCGGATTTGTTGTCTTCCGCTCGAACGTCGTCAAAGCGTTCGCCAACGCAGCCTCGTAGGCAGCGTACCTGCTTTACATAGCGCAGTTACAGGTCTTCTCCAAGCGCCAACAGAAGAACCTTGACCGGGCATATCGGTTCGGAGGCCTTGGAGCGGATGCTTGTCGCGCCGCGTGCCCCTCGATCGACCTGGCAATATCGACGCAGGGTGGCTAAGGAAGACTCCCGAGGATGGTCGGGGAATGATTCAGGACCTCCGGTTTGAGTAATTCTAGCAAGGACATGGATTTCTGAAGCGCGCCCGGCTCGGATGTGGCGAATTTTGGCTCAATTTCAGGGCAGAATGGCCGCTCTCGTCACCAGCTATCTGCTCGGAATGGAGTTGACGCGAACGTTATTGCCGTGGTAGATTTTAGCTACACCAATTTAGCATGGTTGGATCGTTGGACTAAGATACGCAACCGCCTTTCACGAGTTAAGAATCGGCGGAACGAGTTCGCATCGCGGGTATTGTTATTGATGTGGGGAGTGCGTAGTCCCAACCAGAGGAGCCCTTCATGTGCGACTACAGTCTGCATCACGTAGCGTCGCGGCCTGCCAAGGTCGCCGATAAGCTGGTTACGATGGAGCTTGCAAAATCCAACGTGCGCGGCTTTGCCGCCGTTGGCGAGCTCGGCCCCAAGCTTGTGATTCATGACAGCCCGCCTGAGCTGGCGGTCTGCCTGCTTCCTGGAACGGAACTCGCGTTTGACGAGAACGTTCAGTATGAATGCCCCCGCAGCTTTCTTGGCATAAAGTTCTCGGGCAAGGCTCGTGTCGATCACAAGGTCGCGAGCTTCCGGAAGGTCGATGTGGATAACCCGCACGTCCAGCACGATGCGCTGGAGTTCCCCAATGGGCAGGTTCTGAAGATTACGCAACTCGTAAGCGGCCAAACCGCGACCGTGTTGCAGTTGCCCGCCAACCCTCAGCAGGACGACGAGCACGATCATGCGCACGCTGGACATCGGCGCGCCCGCGATTCGCGTCTCGCTCTGAACCGCGCTTCGGGCAAGCAGGGAATGTTCGTGCCGAGCCAGGGCGCCGTGATGTTGTGGGATACGTTCCGTGGCACTGCCATTGATCTGTCCACGGCACTTGCGGAATCATTCCAGCGCTTCACCGCGCCGAAGCAGCCCTCTATCCTTGAGGCTGAATTGGCCGCTGGTATTGGTGCCGAGGTAAGCTTCCAGAACGGTGTGCCGACTGTGAAGACGCCTTCGGCTCAGAAGCCGGAGAGCAAGGTCAAGTCTGCCTCTGCCGCCTAGCTTTAAGCTAAGCTGCTTATTCGTCGACGACCGCGGTTACACGCGCTAACCTCCGAAGTGAGGGCGGCGCGTACCGCGGTCGACGCGTTTTTAGCATTGGCTTTTTTAAGCATGGGATGATGGATTTATAACGTTCGATGCGGCGCGTCTTTAACTTCACCTGATGATGCCTATCGCTTTTGCGTCAAGAACTCGCGTAAATGAAATCAAGCAGCGGCGTCCTGAATCCCCGAGCGGAGGAAGCCCGGTCGGACGAATGCGACGATAGGACTTTTGTTTTGGAGCACGATTTCAGGTGCTTGGTCCGGTCGCCTGGGATCCGGTCGGCGGGCGACTGGTAAAAGAAAGAAATCAATAAAGCGATTTTGATAACCAGCGTTCCACGGTCGCACGCAGGCTAGGCTCGCCCAGGCAACACGGTCGAGCAAAGGAAATCGGGCCGCCGGTCACGCCCAGCGTTTCGTAGGATCCAGGAAATCGACGAACTTGCTAGGGCTGCCTTGATGGTTCGGTCGATCAAATCTTCCGCCATATAGCGTTGTCGAATACGGGATATCCTAGAGCCCTTTCGCTTCGCTTCTGATGGGATCAGAAGCGAGGCTCTATGATTTTGAGGGGCTCTATGATTTTGATTCGGCGCGTTTTCTTCTTGTGAAGCGGTTACCACTTCGCTCGAAAACGCTCTAAGGCTTGTCCTCTAAGGCTTGTCCCAAGCATGCCACCGGCTCGTACGGTGAAAACG
>Ga0209933_1001804_pt1 | contig 16064 bp, 17 predicted proteins | sample ThiBiot_300_biof_FD_183944 | JGI IMG/M metagenome (GOLD analysis project Ga0209933, IMG submission 183944) | Wastewater bioreactor microbial communities from Cape Town, South Africa - Thiocy_cont_300_biof (SPAdes) | ecosystem: Engineered > Bioremediation > Thiocyanate > Unclassified | place...
AGGATATTTTAGAGATTTTAAAAAATCCTTCCAAAGCCAAGCTCAATAAAAAATCAAAAGACCAGATCATAAAATCGCAACAGAATGTCAGAAAAATTGTGGAGTCTGACAGAACGGTTTATGGCATCAATACAGGATTTGGACCGCTTTGCGATGTTAAAATTTCAGAAGAAGAAACAGCTCAACTTCAACATAACCTGATTATTTCGCATGCTGTTGGCGTCGGAAAACCGATTCATAAAGACATTTCCAAAATAATGATGATTTCCAAAGTCCACGCTTTGTCGAAAGGTTATTCGGGCGTTTCTTTGGACGTTATCGAGCGATTGATTCTGATGTTGGAACTGGACATTATTCCGGTTGTTCCTGAACAAGGTTCTGTTGGTGCATCCGGAGATTTGGCACCGTTGGCCCATTTAGTTTTACCGCTTTTGGGATTAGGGCAGGTTTGGGAAAATGATAAAACTGTTGAGACGGCTAAAGTTTTGAAAAAACATAAACTTCAACCGTTAAAATTAGGTCCGAAAGAAGGTTTGGGATTGATTAATGGAACTCAGTTTATTTTGGCTCACGCGATTACAGGTCTTGCAAAATTCGAATATCTTTTAGATTTAGCAGATTTAACAGCAGCTATGAGTCTTGAAGCTTATCGTGGCTCATCAAGTCCGTTCAAGAAAGAATTACACGATATTCGCCCATTTGACGGAAGCCTAAAAGTGGCGGAAAGAATGCGAAATTTCCTTAAAGATTCAGACAATCTAAAGTCTCACGAATTTTGTGACAGAGTCCAGGATCCTTATTCTATGCGTTGTGTTCCGCAGGTTCACGGCGCCAGCAGAAATGCCTTTGAACATCTGAAGCAAATGGCCGAAACGGAACTGAATTCTGTAACCGACAATCCTATTGTTTTAAGCGCAGAAGAATCAATTTCCGGCGGTAATTTCCACGGACAATTGATGGCTTTGCCTTTGGATTATGCTTCGTTGGCAGCCGCAGAATTAGGAAATATTTCTGACAGAAGAAGCTATCTTTTACTAGAAGGGAAATATGGTTTACCGAAATTGTTAGTAGAAAGCTCTGGGCTTAATTCCGGCTTTATGATTCCACAATATACAAGCGCAGCATTGGTTACAGAGAACAAAACGCTTTGTTTCCCGGCTTCTGCAGATTCTATACCGACAAGTTTAGGTCAGGAAGACCATGTTTCTATGGGAAGTATTTCCGGTCGAAAATTCAATCAGATTTTAGGGAATTTGGAAAATATTCTAGCAATTGAATTAATGTTCGCGGCCCAAGGTTTGGAATTCCGAAGACCTGCAAAATGTTCTAAAATTGTTGAGAAAAACTATGACATCATTCGCTCTGTTGTTCCAAAACTGGAAGACGACCGATTGATTGGTGAAGATATTTTGAAAATTGCTGAGTTGATTAGAGAAAAGAAATTTGTGGTGAATTAAACCTCAGCAGACAAAGTCTTCGACTCCGTTCAGACTGACAATTTTAAAAATAAATGTTAATAATAAAGATGTCGTGCTGAGCAGAGTCGAAGTATTTTTACTTAATATAATAACATTGCTAATGCAAACCCTCAGAACAACTTCCGAAAACCCAGACTTTCAAAAATTAGTAAAACAATTGGATGCTTATCTTGCTGTTATGGATGGTGATGAACACGATTTCTATCATCAATACAACAAAATCGATATGTTGAAAAATTGTGTCGCTATTTATGATAATGAAGAAGCCGTTGCTTGTGGCGCTATCAAAGAATTGGTTTCAAAATCCATGGAAGTCAAAAGAATGTTCACGCTACCTGAAAAGCGCGGAAAAGGTTTAGCTTCAGCTATTTTAAGGGAATTGGAAATTTGGTCTAAAGAATTAGGTTATAAAAAAACAGTTCTTGAAACAGGAAAAAAACAAATCGAGGCCATTGCACTTTACAACAAATGTGGTTACAAAATCATTCCGAATTACGGTCAATATATTGGAGTTGACAATAGTGTTTGTTTCGAGAAAGAACTATAAATTTTATCGCAAAGGCGCAAAATGGATCTTTTCTCATTCTGCTTTAAGTCGCTAAGAATTAATTTTCGTATTATGTTTTGCGACTTAAAAACATTACAATTGATTCAGTTTTTGTGCCTTTGCGTTATCAATCAATTCCCAAACTGATAATCCAAAGGTAATATTTTAGACACATTCTGCTGGGAAAAACTCTCTTCCAGAATCAACAAATCCGGTTCCGAACAAATACCTTCCGGAAAAATCTCAAATTCTGCCGCTTCGGGATGTATCAATGACGATTGCGAAACAGCATTGGCCGATTTGATGAACTCACCATTCTTGATTTCGTAATAATACTTCTGATAATTGACCATCAGTAAGTCATCAAAATCAAGGAAAAGTCTGCCATCTTTACGTTTCGTGAAATCAGATTCTTTGATTTTCGTCTTTAGAATTGCTAAGACGAATGGAGAATTTTTATTTTTTCGCTGTGAGATTCCTTCCAACTCCGGCGATAGATTTACATTCATCACTTTTTGAGTTCTTACAAAACTGAAATAATCTTCCAGGATTCGTTTGGCGTGATTGACGATGAACCCGTCCTTTTCCAATTCATTATTATAAAGACTCCTGAAAAAATGCATTAGACTGCCTGTGTAAGCATTCATACGGTTGAGAACAACATTTTTCTTATTGCTGGTCTCTTTGAAAAAAGAAGTTCCCAGATAGCTATTGGTTTTGTTTTTAAAGTCCGCTTCAAAATTGATAAGATTATATTGAATATTATAACCCAGATTTTTATTTTCAATAATCAAGGTCTGTGGCGCTTTGACTCTTAGAAACTGATTCTTCTTATCGTAAGAAAACTTAAGCGTTCTTTGATTTTTTATAGTAACGCCATCCCTATCAAAACCAATAAATTTATCCAAAAAGTAATTGATAAAATCTTTATAGGCTTGTTCTGTATAAGGGATGATGACTACTTCTTCAATCTCTTTAATAGGATTGATAATCACTTTGACCGATTTTCCAATGGCTTGATTCAATGGAAAAATGCTCGTTTCATAATTATCTTTCTGGAAAATCAGATTGCCGCTTTTCTGTCCTTGAACATCTAATTGAAAACTTCCGTCATTGGTAGAAACAGTCGATATTTTGGTTCCGTCGAGATAAACGTTGACGTTAGAAATCAGACTCCCAGTTTCAGTCTGAATTTTCCCGGAAATAATCTGTGAAAAACAACTGCAGATAAAACTAAAGTAAACGCAAAAAAGTAATATTCTTTTCATATGAAGATATTAATTGTTTTTAAAGGTCATATGCAATCGCTTAATCTTCATAGATTTTTTTGTCGCTTTATACTTATAGTGATTTCATCAAAACAATATTACTAATTTTTTAGTTATAAAAAGGAGTTATTTAAAGCTTACTTAAATTTATTTAATGTTTTGTCATTCTGATTGGAATTTTGCAAAGCATTATGTAATGAAGAATCTTTTGAAAATTTAGAAATTAGAGATTTTTCGGCTTCACTTCCTTTCGCTCAAAATGACAAACTCTGAAATTTAAATCAACCAATCCTTATCGATGTCATACTCAATGAACCACCAATCAGCGAGTCATTGAATAATGATAATTCTTCCGATTTTTCTTTCAGTCCGAGATTATAAATCATTGGTAGAAAATGGTCTGGTGTCGGAACCGCATATTGCAAAAACGAACCTTGTTTTTGATAATCAATCAATTTTTGAAAATCGCCGTCCAAAAGCCAATTGTTGGTCTTTTCTCTTGCCTCTATCGCCCAATCCCAGCCTGCACCAACTGTATCAATATTTTTCCAGTCAATCAATCGTAGATTATGGACAATGTTTCCGCTCCCGATAATCAGGATTCCTTTCTCACGAAGTCTGGATAATTTTTTTGCCAAATCAAAATGATATTGAGGTGGTTTTGTATAATCGATACTCAACTGGATAACCGGAATATCCGCATCGGGATAAAGATGTCTGAGAACCGACCAGGCACCGTGGTCCAATCCCCAATTATGGTCTTCTTCCACCAAAACCGGAGCGAGTAGTTCCGAAGTTTCTTTAGCCAATTCGGGACTTCCTTTTGCCGGGTATTGTACGTCGAACAGTTCTTTTGGGAAACCGTAAAAATCGTGAATTGTTTTCGGCATATCCATCGCTGTTACAAAAGTTCCGTTCGTAAACCAATGCGCAGAAATACAAATGATTGCATTGGGTTTTGGGATTTCTTTGCTGATATTCCTGAATCCCTGAACAAAAACATTCTCTTCGATAGCATTCATAGGGGAGCCGTGTCCTAAAAACAGAACCGGCATTTTTTCTGTGGTTAGGAAGTTGTCAGATATTTTTGAAAGGTCGTTGAGATTCATTGTGAAATGTATTAATGTATATTGTAAAAAGTATTTTAATTTCTCGCAGATTTGGCTGATTGAGCTGTTCTTTTCACACTTAGGTTGATTGTTTTAAACCACAAAAGTCACATAAGGACAATTAAGTTTTTAAATCTCCGATTTTTTTGGCAAATGTTGTTTTTATGTTGAATCTGCAGCCCGGCCTGAGTGGAGCTCTTTTTCTTTTTTTATCAAAAAAGAAAAAAGCGGGAACGGAGGACGGATAAAGCTGCCCAAATAATTATTCTCAAAATCAAAAAAAGTATAAACAAAGCGAACTCTGTTTATACTTTAAAAAACTCAAACTATAAATACTATTGTATTCTTTTATTGTTTTACAAACTGCAATTCGCCTGCAATTTTTACTTCTTCGCTTACCATTACACCGCCTGTTTCCAAAGCTGCATTCCAGGTCAAACCGAAGTCGCTTCTTTTGATTTTCCCTTCGAAAGAGAAACCTGCTTTGGTATTTCCCCAAGGGTCAACATTCACACCACCGAAATCTACGTCCAAAGTGATTTCTTTAGTGATGCCGTTCAATGTCAGGTTTCCTGTTACATCGCCGTTCAAAGTAGAAGCTTCGAAAGTGATTTTCGGGTTGGCTTCTGCATTGAAGAAATCTGCTGATTTCAGGTGATTGTCACGGTCTGTGTTGTTGGTGAAAATAGAATCCGTATCAATGAAAGCTGTAACTTTTGCGTTGGCGAAAGTATCATCTTCCGCATCAATCTCTGCGTTGAAAGTTGTGAATTCTCCTTTTACGTTGGAAATCATCAAGTGTTTTACTTTGAAAGTGATTTCGCTATGCGTTGGGTCCAATAACCATTTAGTTGCCATAATTTTTAATATTTTGTTGTTAATTATGATGCAAATTTAGACCACTTACATTCTTCTCACATTGATGTAAGTTAAGAATTGTATTTCTCGGTTAAATATTTCCAATAACGTTTCGGGACGTGCTGGATGTGGAGCTTTGCATTTTTCCGTTCCCTGATGTTGGTTTTTGTAAAATAGCTTTGCCACAGCGTTTGGTATCTCTTCTCCTCGTCGTGGAATTTTTCTTGGTACAAGTTGAGATTCAGTTTTTCGTCGGGATAAAAAAAGTCGCAGTTTTCCAAATCGTAGAACAATCCGTAATGTCTTCTCAGGTCATAAATCATCCATTTTTGGTCTGCATATCGGTCTTTGAAATGTTTCCGAATCAATGGCAAAACATTGAAATCCGGGTCAATCTTCGCGAAATAAATATCATCCTGCATTTTCTCGAACCTTATAAAAGCTGTCATCCTGTGTCTTTCCCGACTGACGGATTTGCAGATTTTAGCGATTTTCAGAATATCATCGTTGGCAAAATTTTGAAGAATGTTTTCGTTTGGATGTTTGATGGATTGTTTTACGGCAGAAAAAATCAATTGTTCTAATTCTAAATCTTCGGAAAGATAAACTCTCAGCAAATCATTAATTCCAGACTTTCCAATGCTTTTTTCTAATTTATTGAGAACTCTTTCCGATTTTTCCTGTTGGGTAACAACTTCGTGAATCTCCGCAAACATATTTTCCTGCTGGAAATTTTCTCTGTTTCTGATTTCCGCATCCTGATAACGATATTCAAACACTTCGAATATCGCAGTGAAAAGTCCGTCGAAAGTTCCGTCGTAGAGAAGTGTTGTCATTTTAATTAAAACAAAGTCAATTGCTGAGAAAACTGATTCTGAAATTTTGACTGACTGCCACTGAGAATTAATTTTCTCAAATTCAAATCAGTTAAGTGTTTCAGAAATGGATTTCCATATGTAAAATCAATAAAATATTTAGCACGGTTGACCGCTGCTCCGAGTTTTTTAAGGTGGTCAATTGTCAAAACCTGAAATTGTCTTGCGCTTAAAATTTTCTGTGCTGTTTTCACACCAATTCCCGGAATTCTGAGAATCATTTTATAATCTGCGGTTTGAAGATTAACAGGAAATTGGTCGAGATGCCGCAACGCCCAGCTTAATTTTGGATCAACTTCCAAATCTAAAAAAGGCATATTGAAATCTAAAATTTCATCCGCTTTAAATCCATAGAACCGCATCAGCCAATCTGATTGATACAAACGGTTTTCTCTCAAAACAGGAACTTCGGCCGTAATAGCAGGTAAGCGATTGTCGACAGTCACAGGAATATAACCTGAGTAATAAACCCGTTTCATTCCGTAGTTTTTATAAAAATGATCAGCCACTTTGATGATTTGTAAGTCATTTTCGTTGGTTGCGCCCACAATCATTTGAGTTGATTGTCCGGCTGGAGCAAATTTTGGCGTGCTTCTGATGATCTTCTTCTCATCTTTATATTGCTGAATTCCTTTCTGAACAATTCGCATAGGTTGAAGCATATCTTCGCGATTTTTATCAGGAGCCAATAATTTTAACCCTGATTCAGTTGGAATTTCTAAGTTTACGGAAAGTCGATCAGCGTAAAGTGCAGCTTCATTCATCAAATCGTCACTCGCTCCGGGAATCGATTTGAGATGAATATAACCATTGAAGTTATGTTCAGTTCTCAGTTTTTTTGCCACCCGAACCAAACGTTCCATCGTCGTATCGGCATCTTTGAAAATTCCGGAACTCAGAAATAAGCCTTCGATATAATTTCGTCTGTAAAAACTAATAGTTAAATCTACAACCTCTTCAACTGTAAAAGCTGCACGTTTGATATCATTGGATTTTCTGGAAACACAATAGATGCAATCGTAAATACAATGATTGGTCAAAAGAATTTTGAGAAGTGAGACACAACGTCCGTCTTCCGTATAAGTGTGACAAATCCCGCTGGCTGAGCTGTCACCCAAACCACCATTATTCTTTCTTTTTCCGCCGCTGGAAGAACACGAAACGTCATACTTAGCAGCATCTGCAAGTATTTCGAGCTTTTCTTTTATGCGGTCGAAGTTCATATTTGGAGGGTTGTTTTTTGAGTAGAATTAATTTAGAAATTAATGTCAAAAATAATTCCATTAATGCGAAAATCAATAGTTATATATCTTAAGTTATCAACAAAATGTGTTAAAATTTATATCTTTACCAACATAAATTTTTGCTATGAATCATCAACCTGTTGAAGGGTTTTCAAAACTTTCCAAACAAAGAAAAATCGACTGGCTTATTTCAGAATACCTGAGTAATGACAGAAGTTACGAGCAGATTTTGCAACAATATTGGAATAACAACCACGATCTGCAAAAACTTCACGAAGAGTTCTCGGAAAATACGATTTCCAATTTTTATATGCCTTACGGAATTGCCCCCAATTTCCTGATTGATGGAAAACTTCTGGCGCTTCCAATGGCTGTTGAAGAAAGTTCAGTTGTTGCAGCGGCTTCCAAAGCTGCCAAATTCTGGATCGATAAAGGCGGTTTTAAAACAACGATTATTAACAACGAAAAATTAGGTCATACGCACTTTATTTTTAATGTTGAACCTCATAAACTGCTTCATTTTTTCAACTTTAATTTAAAGAAGAAACTAATTGAGGCTACCAACGACATTACTGCGAATATGAGAAACCGCGGTGGCGGAATTTTAGATATAAAATTAGTCGACAAAACTTCCGAAATGCCGAATTATTATCAGCTGAAAGCTAGTTTTGATACGGTAGATTCTATGGGAGCCAATTTTATCAATTCCTGTCTGGAACAATTCGGGAAAACATTGAAGCAGGAAGTAGCGATAAGCGAAGATTTTTCGCAGGAAGAGAAGAATTCTTTGCAGATCGTGATGAATATTCTTTCCAATTTTACGCCGGATTGTATCGTAAGAGCTGAGGTTTCCTGTAAAATTGAAGATTTAAAAGATGACAGCGGAATTTCCAATGAAGAATTTGCCTGGAAATTCAAGCAGGCGGTAACTATTGCTGAAATTGAACCTTTCCGCGCTACCACTCACAATAAAGGAATTATGAACGGTGTAGACGCTGTTGTTATTGCTACCGGAAATGATTTTAGGGCTACGGAAGCCTGCGCGCACGCTTATGCGGCGAGAAGCGGAAAATATTCTTCTTTAACGCACTGTACAACCGACAATGGAATTTTCAGATTCTGGATCGATCTTCCGATTTCTGTTGGTGTTGTAGGAGGTTTGACAAATCTTCATCCGTTGGTTAAATTCTCTTTAGCGTTGCTTGGAAAGCCTTCTGCCCAGGAATTGATGAGCATTCTGGCGGTTTCCGGTCTTGCTCAGAATTTTGGAGCATTGCGTTCTTTGGTAACCACAGGAATTCAGAAAGGTCATATGAAAATGCATTTATTGAATATTTTGAATCAATTGGGGGCAACGGAAGAAGAAAAACAGCATTTTGTAACCTACTTCAAAGATAAAACGGTGAGTCATCACGAAGTGATCAATGAGTTTAACAGAATGAGAGGTCAGTAATGTTCGGAATTATTGTGGCGGCTTTTATGCTGGCTTTCGGAATTTTTCTGAAACTGACGAAAAATCCGGGCTTTGCTCAAAATAAAAAATTCGCGTGGATTTTCATTGCTATTGGAGCAATATCATTAATATTCAAGATTTTAAATTATAAATGAAAACAATTACGTTGATCTTTGGTGCTGCTTACGGAACGCTTTCTGTAATTTTGGGAGCTTTCGGAGCGCACGCTTTAAAGAAAATATTGTCTGTGGAAAGACTGGAAAGTTTTGAAACAGGGGTAAGATATCAAATGTATGCTGCATTTTTCCTATTAATTGTAGGCTACATTTTAAAGTTTGAGACCAAGACAGAAAACTGGATTTCCTGGCTGATGATTTTCGGGACGATGCTGTTTTCTTTCAGTATCTATGGATTAAGCATGCAGGATTATTTGGGAGCCAACCTCAAGTTTTTAGGACCGATCACTCCGCTTGGAGGCTTACTGATGATTCTAAGCTGGGGAATGCTGATTTTTTATTTTACGAAGACAAAGTTTTAATCTGAAATACATGTTTTTCATTTTTGGAATCAAAACCAAATTGGTAGGTCAACAACAGCGTAAAGTCCTGAAAAGTGGTTTTATGATGAACGCAATCGTATCGGTTTATAAAAATTATTTTGAGTTGTTTTTCATCCCGATATTTCCATTCAGTAAAAAGTACAGTATCTATATTCCACATTCCGACGAGTATTTTGAAACCAATTATTTCTCATCAGAAATGCCGAAAGAATATTTGGATATTTGTAAGGAAGTTGGCAAAACATACTGACGAGGCAGCAACCATATGAATAATGATTGTAAGATCCGGAATAAATTCTCCAAATCATAATAATGATAGCGACTTTACCGGCTATAAGAACTACTGATAAGTGTCACACTCAGATTATTTTGAAAACTGATTTCAATCAGACAATTATATAATGTAATTCGTCACTTTTTCTTAAATTTGTCAATCTTATAAAATTTAAAAATTAATCAAAACATATTATGAATCTTCACGAGTATCAATCAAAAGAGATTTTAGCAAAATACGGGGTTAATATCCAACGTGGTTTTGTTGCAAACAACGTAGATGAGGCAGTTGCTGCTGCCGAAAAACTAACTGCTGAAACCGGTGCACAAGGTTGGGTTGTAAAAGCTCAGATCCACGCTGGCGGACGTGGTAAAGGTGGCGGTGTTAAGTTCTCTCCGAATATGGACAAACTTAAAGAAAATGCCGGCAACATTATCGGAATGCAGTTGGTAACTCCACAAACTTCTGCTGAAGGTAAAAAAGTAAACTCTGTTTTGATAGCTGAAGATGTATATTATCCTGGAGAATCTGAAACTAAAGAATTTTATGTTTCTATTCTTCTGGACAGAGCTCTTGGAAAAAATACAGTAGTATATTCGACCGAAGGTGGTATGGATATCGAGCATGTTGCTGAAGTAACTCCGCACCTGATCCACAAAGAAGTGATTGATGCAGCTTATGGTCTTCAGCCTTTCCAGGCTAGAAAAATCGCTTTCAATCTAGGTCTTTCGGGTAATGCTTTTAAGGAATTTACAAAATTCATCACGTCATTATATAATGCGTATATAGGAATTGACGCTTCTCTTTTTGAGATCAATCCTGTTTTGAAAACTTCTGATGACAAAATCATTGCTGTAGATGCAAAAGTAACTCTGGATGACAATTCGTTGTTCCGTCATAAAGATCTTGCTGCCCTAAGAGATACAAGAGAAGAGGATCCATTGGATGTTGAAGCTGGTGAAGCCGGTCTTAACTTCGTGAAGTTAGACGGGAATGTTGCTTGTATGGTAAATGGAGCTGGTCTTGCAATGGCAACGATGGATATCATCAAATTATCCGGTGGAAATCCTGCTAACTTCCTGGATGTTGGTGGAACTGCTGATGCACAAAGAGTTCAGACTGCTTTCGGAATCATCCTTAGAGATCCGAACGTAAAAGCTATCCTAATCAACATCTTCGGCGGAATCGTAAGATGTGACAGAGTTGCTCAGGGTGTTGTTGACGCTTACAATGCTATGGGAAGTCTTCCTGTTCCATTGATCGTAAGATTACAGGGAACTAATGCTGTTGAAGCTAAACAATTAATTGATGAAGCCGGATTACCGATCCATTCCGCAATCACTCTTGAAGAAGCGGCAAATAAAGTAAAAGAAGTTTTAGCTTAAGACTAAGATTTTAAAATAAAGTTTCAGTAAAAATACATCAAAGATTAACAACAGGCAAAACGGTTGTAAATAAAGACCTTACAGCCGTTTTATGATTTTTGGTAATGAGGTAAAAAGCAGTAAAAAGCGAGGTTTGGCAAAAGTAAGGTTACTAAAACGTTACTTTTAAATATTAGAAACAATCGTTTTAAAATACTGTATTTCAGCTTTCTGCATAGTTTTTCATATTGTTCCGTAGCTCACATAGGTTTAATTTTATCATTAAGAATTGTGAGTATGGAAACGACAAAAAAATCAACGTTTAAGGTATTGTTCTACCTTAAAAAGAACGCCCCAAAGAAAAACGGAAAAGTTACGGTTATGTGCAGGATTACCGTAAACGGCAAACAGTCTGCATTCAGTACAAAGCTGGATATTTCCGCAACAAATTGGGATTTGAAGTACGGCAGGGTTTTAGGTAAAAGCCGAGAAGCACAAGACACAAACAGGAAACTTGACAAAATTCGTTCGGATATTGAGGAATGCTATTCCAAAATTCTGAAGAATGAGGGGGCTGTAAACAGTGCTAAACTTAAAAATGCCGTTCTTGGGATGGAAAGTGGAGAACTAACCTTTTTCAAATTCTATGAACAGTTCCTATCCGACTATGAGAAAAAGGTTAATAGTGGACTTCGGGTAAATGGCACACGCAGTAAATACAAAATACTTTTGAAACATCTTCGAAATTTTGCACTTACAAAATACGGCTATTCCGATGTGTCCTTTAACGACCTTACACCTGATTTTGTGCAGGACTTTGATTACTACCTGCGTGACGACCAAAGTTTAACACACAACACCATTTGGCTGTATATGATTGGATTTACTACGCTTTGCCGATTGGCAATGAGCAGAAAGCATCTTGCTTTTAATCCATTCAACGAATACAAGAATACCAAAAAGGATAAAGACCGTGGTTATCTATTGCGTAATGAATTGGAACAGCTCGTAACGTTCAACTGCGATAAAAAGAAAGACGAATTAGTTAAAGACCTGTTTGTTTTCAGTTGCTTTACAGGTCTTTCCTATTCAGATATGAAAGGACTTAAAAATAGCAATATCCAAGATTTTTTTGACGGTAACAGGTGGATTATTGTGCGAAGAAAGAAAACAGCTACATCATCAAACGTAATGCTCTTAGATATTCCAAAAATGATTATTGAAAAATATGCAGGATTGTCAAAGGACGGAAAGGTATTTCCTGTACCATCAAATACGATTTGTAATGACAGTTTAAAGAGAATATCTCAACTGATTGACTGCCTTGTAGAAAAGAAAGTAACCTTTCATTTGGCACGTCATACGTTTGCTACGCTATTTTTAAGCGAGGGTGTTCCGTTGGAGAGTTTGAGCAAGATGTTAGGACATAAAAACATTGCCACTACTCAGATTTATGCTAAGATACTCAACGAGAAAGTCGGAAAGGATATGCAAAAGGTATCGCATAAATTTAAGGGTATGGAGGAGTCCTTTGTTTCAAGCCTATAACATTATGTCACAATTTTTTAAAACAACACAGCCCACCGCTTTAAGCAGTGGGCTGTTTCTTTAATTGACCGATACGGGTTACAGTTTCAAAGCATTCATTTAATCAGCTAACGCTGATAGTTATCTTCCAATACCTTGATAATATCGCTTTCACGGAAAAGGATTTTTCGTTCGAGCTTGATAAAAGGTATCAGTCCGTCATCCCTGTACTGTTGCAATGTCCGTTTGCTGATGTGTAACATCTCGCAAACCTGTTCACCTGACAGATAGATTTCCCCTTTTAGTAATGGGTGGAAATATTCTCTGATATACAGCAGTTCATTTTTGATGCCTACCACAGCTTCGAGCAAGGCAAGCATATCTTCGTTTGAATCTCCAATCTGTTTCATTTCTTTTGCTTTTTTAATGGTCGCTCTCCCTGCATAAGTAACTCCACTTCGGATAATCTGAAATAAGTCTTACGATTGATTTGCGTTGCCCCAAGAATACCTTTTGACCTGTAAGTCTGCAATGTTCGTTTGCTGATGTTGAGCAGTTGACAGGCTTCCTGCTGGTCGAGCCATTTCGTTGCCTGTTGCAGTGCTTTGTAGGGTGTAGTCATTTCCGCTATCAAATTGGAAACTTCCTTAACTTCCCTATGCAATGCTTTCAAAATCTGAATGTCTAAAACTGTTATTTCCATATCTGCATCATTTAAACCTCTAAAATAAAAGCTATTCACATAGGTCATTTTAATGTTGCATCCGATGGCGGTATTTGGCGTACAGTTGCCAAATACTAGGCTATAATCCTAACTTTGGTTTCTTACTTTTAGGACGAGACTGTTGCGTTATGATTGTATTGTCCATTTTTAAAGCAGGCTTTTTATTGGTCTGTATAGCCTGATTTTTTTCTTCATTTTTGAAGTCCGAACGGATAAGCGTTTTTGTCGCACCTATTATGCTTTCAGGTTCGGAAGTCTGCTTTTGTTGTTCAGTACGTTTTCCCCCGAATAGCCTGTTCCAATCTATTAAGCCTTTTGCTTCCCTGAACTGACGTTTTAAATTAGCGATGAAATTAGAAATCGGGTCACTCTGCTTATCAACCTGTATCAAAGGACTATGTTCTTTCTCTTTCTGCTCTTTGTCAGGTATTACTTTTTGTGCCATAGGTTCAAAATTTGCACCCAATATAGAACACAAGGGAATGTATTGTTTTCATTTGGCATTATGTGGCAGTATTTGGCTTATGTTGGCACAACATGAATAGAAAGTAATCCTCAAAACACTTTAAATTTTCCTCGCAAAGCCCTCATACATTTAAAGAGTTTTGTAAGGATAAAGGAAAGCATACAAAAAACACCCTATCCTTAGCCCTTACGTGTTTTTTATACTCTTTCTTTGATTGGAATTGATTAAAAAAAGAATAAAAAAGGGAGCAAAGATAAGGTGGACAGCCACCGCACCACCCAACCAAAAGACTACGGCATAATGGCAGGGCAAATATGGTGGCTTCGCCGAGTTTGTTGTGTGCCCTGCCACCCTTCGGGACTTATTCCGTTTCCTTTTGGTTTTTCCGCCTGTCCCCTTGTTAAAATGGCTTTCTTTTTTTTCTGTTTTTTTCTTTTGGAAAATAATTTTAAGAGGTAGAAACGTACCACCCACCACGTATAGTTATCAAAACAACGGTTTGTGTTTCTCGTCATAGATTTCCCTAATCAATTCCCCGAACTCCTGAAAGTGGTATTCGATAATGTTGTCCAGATACGCATAAATCGTCAGTTTGTCGATGCCCATAATGTTTGTAAGTCTGTTAAATGTTTCGTGGTGTTCCTGCCGTACATACACTGATTTCCCCCTGCTTGCCGTTGTCGTGGGAATTTTGAAGAACCGTCCGCAGTAGTCCTCTTTGGTCAGCTTCTTTGGCTTGTAAATCATCCTTTTTGTATTACTCGCAGGTGTTTTTGTGTTTTCCGTTTCAGTTTCCGAAGGTTCTTCGCCTGCCATTACACGCATAATAGCTTCCTCATCTACTTTGGGTTTGACAAAATCTTCCCGATGTGTTACTACCTGTTGTTCCGTGAAAGATTGTTTATTTTCATCAGTTATGAAATTTTCAATAGAGAAATCCTCTTTTTCGGGTTGCTGATCTTTGTTTTCTTCGTGTATCATATCTATCATTTTTAATATTATATCCAATTAGCTGTTTGGTTAACTAAGCAATCAGCTGTATATACTGTTGTATCTATGTAACTACCTATCTACCTAAGCACCTGCATACCCTTAATTGGTTAGTTCATTAACCCAAAAATCTGCAATTCGTCTGCATTCAATCACGCAGATTTGCTGTCGGGATTTATGCTGTTTAGTTACTTCATTAAGGATATAACCAATCAGCTAGCTAGCCATATACAAAGGAAATAAAAGCAGTCCCAATCTGCTTTAAGGTGGTATTCAGTGGCATCATTTGGCGTTCATTTTCATTGTTGTAAATAGCTGGTATTCAAATAGTCTTACCGAAATTTGTAATGGAAGCTATGGGTTTTCCCTGCTAACTACAATCCGTTTGCAAAACGGATTTTTCTGAACCCTTGTTCAGAGCAAGTTATCTTTTGAGGTACTCGAAATGAATTTCGGCACCTCAAAAGCACTTGCCCTTGCTGGGGGCTGGAAACGGCTCCGAAGTCGCTCATTTATTAAAAATTAAAATGGATTTATTATGGAAGAGAAAGACAGAAAAAAGATTAGTAAAACAGGAAGAAAACCGAAGAACGACCCTGCTGTCAATCGGTATTCCATTAACCTGAATGCAGAAGACAATGCCAAGTTCCTTGCCCTCTTTGACCAATCGGGAATGAAAGTAATAGCTCATTTTATTACGGCTTGCATCTTTCAGAAGACCGTAAAGACCGTCAAAATTAATATGGATGCAGTAGAATACCACGAAGGATTGACCAGATTTTTTAGCCAATTCAGAGGGATCGCAACCAATTACAATCAGATTGTAAAGCTGTTGAACTCTAATTTTTCAGATAAAAAGGCATCGGCATACCTCTATAAGTTGGAAAAACAAACGGAAGAAATGAAAGAACTGTTGCTGAAGGTTGTTGCCCTAACCACAGAATTTGAAAAGAAATACCTGAAAAAAGAGTAGAAAAATGATTGCAAAAATCGGGAAGGGAAGCAATATGTACGGTGCTATCCTGTACAATCAGCAGAAAGTGGACAAGGAAAATGGAGCGGTTTTGTTGCTGAACAAGATAGCCGATACAATGGACGGCAGGTATTCTGCTTCGTATTTTAATCAGTGTTTTGAACCTTACCTATCGGCAAATATCAAAACAGAAAAGACAGTGCGCCATATATCGCTGAACCCAGATCCTACGGATAAGGTCAGCGATGAACAGTTTGCCGAAATGGCTCGCGTTTATATGGAGCGTATGGGCTATGGCAATCAGCCCTATATTGTTTTCAAGCATACGGATATTGACCGATCACATATCCATATC
>Ga0209933_1001811_pt1 | contig 15988 bp, 20 predicted proteins | sample ThiBiot_300_biof_FD_183944 | JGI IMG/M metagenome (GOLD analysis project Ga0209933, IMG submission 183944) | Wastewater bioreactor microbial communities from Cape Town, South Africa - Thiocy_cont_300_biof (SPAdes) | ecosystem: Engineered > Bioremediation > Thiocyanate > Unclassified | place...
GCCCCCGCGCGCAGCGGCCCCCAACAACGAGGACGCGGCTTTTATCTGGAGCCCAATGCGCCGAAATCTCCGGCACCCAAGGATTATATCCCAAAATACCCCAGATAAAACCATGCTCTGGATAATGGGCCTTATGCCGAGCTCGGCATAAGGCTCACGCACGGCGCAAGTTTACCGACATTCTGGCCAAGAACCCATCGCCGGTCGCGGCGGAAGCCGTCGTGAGGATCGGCGAGTTGTTCGCGATCGAGCGCGACATCAAAGGAGCGCCACCGGACGAACGACGGCGGGTTCGCCAGCAACTGGCCGCCCCGAAACTGGCTGCCTTACGGCCATGGCTCGAAGCACAGATGCGCGGGCTGTCTTCAGACAGCGCGCTGGCCAAGGCATGCCGCTATCCGCTCAATCGCTGGGCGGCGATGGCCCGCTATTGTGACAATGGCCTGCTCGAGATCAGCAACAACCTTGTTGAGAATGCCCTGCGCGGTGTTGCTCTTGGCCGCCGCAACTGGATGTTCGTCGGCTCGACCAAGGGCGGAGATGCCTCGGCGCTGTTCTATTCCCTCGTCGAAACTTGCCGCCTGAACGGTGTGGAGCCCGAGGCCTGGTTCACCGACGTCATCGCGCGTATCGGCAATCATCCCATCAACCGGATCGACGAATTGCTGCCATGGAACTGGCAGGCGGCAAGAGAGATCCAAAAGTTGGAGCAGGCCGCTTGAGCAACGCCTTCGTCGCAAGGATGACGATCACGCTGGATGACGTGACGCCGGTGGTGAGCCGCGTCATCGAAGTGCCGCTGGGCATCCGCCTCGACCGCCTGCACAGCACCTTCCAGGCAGCGCTGGCGTGGACCGACAGCCACCTGTGGGAATTGACCTTCGGCCACACGGGCTTCGGCATCCCCGATCCCTTCTATGGCTTTGACGGCCCGCTTGATGCGCGCAAAACGACCTTGGCTCAGGCGCTCGAGGGCATGCGGGGCAAAACCTTCCGTTACCTCTATGACTTTGGCGATGCGTGGGAGCACAGCGTCAAGATACAGGGCATCGCCCCTGCCGATCCCAACGAAATCTATCCGCGTTTAATCGCCGCCACCGGTATGCGGCCACCAGAGGATTCAGGCGGTCCCTCGGGCTATGCCGAGAAACTCGAAGCGCTGGCGGATCCTGCCCACGAGTATCACGAGGAGGCTCTCGATGCCCTGGGCGATGACCATGATCCACACGCACCGCCAAACATCGACATGATCAACGACAGCTTCGCCGCCCTCGCAAAGAAATGGGCGCCGCGCTCGCGAAAGGCCAAATAGGGCCTCGTCAACGCCGCATTCCGTCGGCGCTTACGCTTCCCGCCACCTTACGAATCTTGGGGCTCGCTGACATCCAGGATCGAGCGATCTCTCGACAGTGCAGGCAAAGCCTTACATCTCCATTTGGATCGGGCGGAGAAGCGTCGCCAAGACCCAGTGAAGTCGAAAGAGCCGATGCCCTTCCGTCAATACTAGGGTCCGGACCCATTAACGGGATTCCCATCTGCCATTGAGTGTGATTCAACGCGTCCTGCGAGGAGGCGTTGGCAATGGCGGATTTCTTTTGGTTTTCGGATGCCCAGTGGGCGCGGATTGAGCCGCTGTTGCCGACCGGCACACGCGGCATGAAGCGGGTGGATGACCGCCGGGTACTGTCGGGGATCGTCCATGCCCTGCAAAGCGGCGGGCGCTGGGGCGATTGTCCGCCGGTCTATGGCCCAAAGAAGACGCTCTACAACCGCTTCGTGCGCTGGGCCGAGCGGGGCATCTGGGAGAACATCTTCAGTGCGTTGGCCGGCGCCGAGGATGTCCCCGACCGGCTGTTCATCGACAGTACCTGCATCAAGGTCCACCGCACCGCTGGCGGCGCAAAAGGGGGGCCTTGGCCAATGGTATCGGCCAGACACGCGGCGGCCGCAACACCAAGCTCCACGCCGTCTGCGACGTGAAGGGCCGTCCCTGCGTCCTGCTCCTGACCCCCGGAAACGCTCACGATATGCGGGTTGCGCAGCAGTGCATCGCGGCGATGCCGCCCTCGGCAGAGCTGGTCGGCGACAAGGGTTACGACAGCAACGACCTGCGCGCCTGGCTCGCCTCGCGCGGCACCACCGCGGTCATCCCCTCCAAGCGCAACCGAAAGGTCCAGCTAGATTGCGATCCGGCCATCTACAAACAGCGCAACGTCATCGAACGGATGTTCTGCCGCTTCAAGGACTGGCGGCGCGTCGCCATGCGCTTCGACCGCAACATCAAAACCTTCATGGCAACCATCGCCATCGCTGCTACCGTGATCTGGTGGCTCTAATGAGTCCGCACCCTAGGAAGAGGCGCCAGCGGGCAGGGTTACAAAAAATCAATGGCGATCGCTAGAGCTTGCCCTATCGAATCTTGCCTATCGCCCCTCGACCATCGCCCGGAAGTCCTTAATCGCCTTCCAGTATGCCGAATGCCCCTTACTCTCGGTATAGTGAATGAACCACTCGATCAGCTCCTCCGGCCCCTTCACGTAAACGGTTGCCGTAGGCTGAGCGACGCGCTTGCGGCGAACGACCCCCCTCCCCTGCCCCCGGTCGGTAAAGCCGACGCGTTCTGCACGCTCCATCGCATCACGCTCGCGCATCCGGTCGTTTTCAATGGGTCCATTCGGCATTCCACCAAGATCCAGCTTAGTTGCCGCAGCCTCTGCCTTGGGCTTAGCTCCACCCTTCCCGAAACCGAAATCCGTCATCCCGGATACTCCTCCCGCATGGCATTCACGACAGCCTGCGCAAGCTCGGCCGCATTGGTGATGGCATTTTGCACGCCGGATGTTGTCGCGTTGTCCAGCTCGGACAGCAGCATCCCAAACTCAAAAATATCCCGGTAGGCAGCGCGTTCGACCAATGCTGTGTTCAGAAGCGGCAACTCTGCCGCCCTGATCGCATCAACGATGCGCTTTGCCGTCTTCGTTTCGATCGCCGCGTTGATCCTGCTCCTGACAAGCCGGAAGGGAATGCGGCGCTCAAGCGCCTCCTCTTCCTCTTGGATAGCCCTCACGGCCTGAGCCGCCAATTCGGCGTCGATGGGAGATAGATTGAAAGGCACGAGGACCATGTGCGAGCGCGCCAGGGCGCGCGATGTCATGCGCGATGCTGACCCTTCCAGATCGATGATGACAAACTGATCTTCCTTAGAGATGCGGTCGATGGTGCCGATCATCTCGGATTCAGTTGGCCTCGGTATCACACGATATGGCAACTCTTTGCCCGCCGCTATCCGCTTCGCCGCCCACTTTTCGATAATCGCATTAGGGTCGGCATCGATGACACTGACACGTGCGCCGTTTGAAGCAAGGGTATCCGCCAGGACGAGTGCAAGCGTCGTTTTACCGGCCCCTCCCTTCGGGTTGCCAATCGAGATTACCGCCATTTTTGCCCCTTCGCCTCACTGTGAATCGTCAGGCAATCCGCCCGCAATCTAAAGGCTTTCGATATAATTGCGAGTTCCTTTCTATAGGCAGTCGCAATCTATGTCCATTGCCTTTCGCTAGGCATGCTATTGCGCAATTCTTTTTCAAGGCAATCGAAAGGCGATTAATTGCCTTGCGATTGCTAAATAGCAATCCTTTTAGAAATCTTAAAGTGAGCGGGGCAGCATCGGTCGCCCCGCTGCCAGCTCAGTCATCATGGCCGAAATCAGCCGGATCGCCATGCTGTGAAAGCGTCGCGAAACCACCAGCAATCAGGTCCACGCTATAGACCGTCTGCCCTTCGCGCTCATACTGCGTCTGGCGAACCCGGCCTACGATTTGAACGAGGTCGCCACGTCCCAATGTCCCGACACGCTCCATAGCCTTGCCGAAAACAGTCACACGGTTCCAATGGGTGTCATCCTCCCACTGCCCGCTGACCTTGCGGCCATAATTGGCGGCTACGTTGATGTAAGCCACCTTTTCCAGCACTGCTGTCCGGCCCACCCGAACAATGATACGAAACTCTGCGATATTCTTCATGGCTCATTCCTTCATGCGTCGTTGCTGACGCACACCCCCGGAACGGCCACCTGGCGCGGGCAAGCTGAAAAACGGAGGGTCCGGTTACGGAAACCGTCGTCGCACAGCGACGGTTATCCGCTTGGGGCAAAGACCAGACACGCAAGGGCAGGGGAGGCGTTCAAGTGCGTCAGACAACAACACGCCCATGAAGGAGAGGCGCGATGTCAAATCAGCATCACTCAGACGGATGCGAGCCTGAAAAGGATGGTGCGAACAGACTGCTGTGACCTTCGCGCAACTAACTGACTGGGCAGGGCAAGGGGCCTGGCTCGGAAGCTGATACCTCTGTGGCCTGCTCGCGGCGGAGCCGCTTGTAGATAGCCTGGCGGCTCACACCCAGAAGATCGGCGACGGACGCCACACTCATTTCAGCAGGGCCTGACATCAGCGCCTTAACCTGCTGCCACTGTGAATCGCTGACCGACGGCGGCCGCCCCAACCGTTTGCCAGCGCGACGAGCCGCCTGGAGCCCCGCATTGGTACGCTCTCGGATCACATCGCGCTCAAACTGAGCAAAGGCCCCAACCATATGAAAGAACAGCCGGCCACCGGGCGTCACCGTTTCGATCTGCTCGGTCAAGGACCGAAAACCAAGATCAAGTTTGGCCAGCAACTCCAACTCGGTGACGAGGGAGGTAAGAGACCGGCCCAGTCGATCTAACCGCCATACAATAATCTCATCGCCAGCCCTGGCGTGCCGCAGCAAGTCCGCAAAGGCCGGTTTGAGAACCATCGATCCGCTAACCCCCTTATCCTCGAAGATGCGCTCCACCCCCGCAGCGCGAAGCGCGTCAATTTGCAAAGCGAGGTTCTGCTCCCCCGTGCTGACGCGAGCATATCCAAGCTTCATTCCCCAGCCTCCCAAGGATTGATAACAGCCACACCGCCAGCCTCAAAGGGGGCAACATCGCGCGTGGCAACAGCAAAGCCCTTCGATGCGGCTATAGCGGCAATGTAGCCATTTGGTGTTGGAAAGTCCCTGCCGCTGTTCTCGACTTCTACCGCCGAATGCGCATAATGCTGCGCGGCATCGCTATCGAAAGGCAGAATGCGTCCGGCAAACAGCGGCTCAAGGCCGGTGAGCACAGCACCGAGATTCTCCTTACGACGACCGGCCGGAAGCATGGCGATACCAAACAGCAACTCGGCTTGGCTAACCGATGTGAGAAACAGAACCTCCGCTAGCTGATCGTCAAGCCAGCGCCGTACACTCTCTGCGGGATCGGGCTTCATCATTTCCGAAATGACGTTCGTATCAAGAATAATCATCAATCGAAGCTCAGCGGCTCAGCGGGCTTGCTGTCGCGCGAGGCTTCCATTGCAGCAATGTCGTCATTGGTCAGCCCAATCTCACGGCCAAGCTCCCAAAGAGCTTGCCCCATCTTCAGGCGCGACGCCGGCTTAACGGCTGCCGCGAGAATAGCGCGCACTTCCGCCTCCGTGCTCTGGCCGTGGCTTGCAGCGAGGGCCTTGAGGCCCCGATGGACGTCATCAGGTATATTGCGGATCGTCAAAGCTGGCATAACGCCATCACTCCTGCTATCATAATGATGAAAGTGATAGCATCTATCAAAAATGTCAACTTAATCTGAATTATTTCTGATTAAGTTGACAGCATCAAACCAAGCTGTTCTGCTGCACTGCACAATCGGGAGAAACCCCGGCTATTCTCAAGGCCCGTGGAGCACGAGGTTGTCAGTCAATAAAACCACCGTTTAGTTGAAACGAGGGAAGAGAAGATTGGCCACGCAGTCGCAATCAGCGCGAGGAGAGCCAAATGCGTCCCCTTTGACTTGAGACGGCTTCTTGGGCAGACAGCGCGAATATCTATCATCAGGTCATGGCGGGAACGTGGCGCTTAAAAGCCGCGATCCAAGCGACTACCAAATGTCGATCCTCGAAACGGTTGGAACGAGCGCGACGCTTAATGACCTGCTGGAATTGGAATGCCGGTGAAAGGACAAGCTCCAAAGCAGGCAGATGAGGCTCAACCGAAACTAAGGATCATCCGCCCCAACGATCAATCGCTTCCGGCCCGAAATGAAGCGCCCCACCGAAAGGCTCGATGCCTTTTATATTCCGATGATCGGCAGGCGTGAAGCTGACGTGGGCTCGAAAGGACGGAAACTCCCAAAGCCCGCCAGCGCGGCGATGGGCAGTATGCTGCTGTTGCAGCCGGGGGGACTTGAACTCTAAGGCGATCAACTCGCCTAGCCCGGATATCTCACAGCGCCGTTTGATCTGACCTGGCGGGGCGCTTTCGCGGCCCTACGGCGGTGACGGAGGCGATGGCGAAGCGCGGCGCCAACTCATCGGGGATTTTCGGCAGTTGCGTGGCGAGCGCCGCCGTTCCCGCGACGGCGGGTGGAGCAAGGCGGCGGATTTTGGGCTGTGCGCTGTCTGTTTCGTCAGCGCGCCGCAGCAGTTCGCAAGGCGAGATGGGCGAGTTCCCATTCGTCGCGCCACGGGTAAGCGGATGCCATGGCTACCTTGATGCGTCGGACGCTGACGGTGACGCGGGCACCGATCTTGAGGAGCTTGAGGCGGATGGTGCCGCAGGTCGCGTTGGCGAACTGGGTGAAGCGCAGGCCGATACGGCGCAGCGCACAGAGCAACACGTAGGCCATGGATGCGAACCATAGCCGCAACTGATTTGCGCGCATTGTAGTGCTCGATGTGCGGTCAGCGAACAGGTCAGCCTGGCACTCCTTGATGCGGTTCTCCATCTCGCCGCGCGCGCAATAGTGGACTTGTAACGGATTTGTGCCGGTCACCTGAGCGTTTTATGCTCGCAACAGGAGACCGACGAGATGATGAAGCATAGTGAAGATTTTAAGCGAGAGGCGGTTCGGATCGCGCTGACCAGCGGGCTGTCACGGGAGCGGGTTGCCGCGGATTTGGGGGTCGGCAAGTCGACGCTTGGCAAATGGATTGCTCACTATCGCCCGACAGATTTGGTGGCGGAGCCACAGGCCGATCTGGCCCGTGAGAATGAGCGCCTGCGCCTGGAAAACCGTATCCTCAAGGAGGAGAGGGACATTCTAAAAAAAGCAACGCAGTTCTTCGCGAGCCAAAAATCGTGAGGTTTGCGTTCGTTCATGAGCACCGCGATCGCTGGCCGGTTGAAGGCCTATGCCGGGTCTTGCAGGTGTCTACGCGTGGCTATCGGGCATGGGCGTCACGCCCGACCTGCCAGCGCGATCGCACAGATCTGAAGGTGTTGGCGCACATCCGCGAGCAATACACCCTGAGCCGCGGTACTTATGGTCGGCCCCGGATGACGATGGAGCTCAAAGAGGCGGGTCTCGATGTGGGCGAGCGTCGTGTGGGACGGCTCATGAAGATCAATGGGATACGGCCCATTCGCACCCGTCGCCACAAGGTTACCACCGATAGCCAACACCACCTTGGCGTTGCCCCCAATTTGCTGGACGGGGATTTCCTGGCCGCTGCGCCGAACCAGAAATGGGCAGGCGATATCAGCTATATATGGACCACCGAGGGCTGGCTTTATCTGGCTGTCGTCATTGATCTGTTCAGTCGGCGTGTCGTTGGTTGGGCAGTCAGCGACCGGATGAAGAAAGACCTGGCAATCAGGGCGCTGGAAATGGCCATAAACCTGCGTCAACCGCCCAAGGACTGCATTTTCCATTCTGATCGCGGCAGCCAATATTGCTCTTACGACTTCCAGAAAAAACTGCTGGCCCACGGTTTACGGCCCTCGATGTCGGGCAAAGGCAATTGCTATGACAATGCGGCTGTTGAAACGTTCTTCAAAAGCCTGAAGGCCGAGGTGCTCTGGCGCCAAACCTGGCCAACCAGGCGTCAGGCCGAGACCGCCATCTTCCAGTACATCAATGGCTTCTACAACCCACGTAGGCGCCATTCATATCTGGGCGGCATCAGCCCCCTCGCATTCGAGGCCAAGGTGGCATAGTGAGATAGGTGACCGGCACAAATCCGTTACAAGTCCATAGATCTTCTCGTAGAGATGGCGCGCCTCCGCTTCGGCGCGACTGAGCGAGGTGACGACGAAGCGTGGATTGGGATCGCCCCGGGTCACCTCGGCCTTGCCGACGACGCGGCGCCTGCGGCTCCAACTGTCGAGCGTGCTCCACATGAAGTCCTTGAAGCGCCGCGCCGCCTTGCCGGTGCGGCGGCTATCGTCGGTGGCCTCGGCGAGTTCGGGGGCGATCTCGGCCTCGAGACGCGCGTTGCGGGCGAGACCGAACAGATAATCGACCTTGTTCGCCTCGCACCACGCCATCAGCGCCTCGCGGCAGAAGCCGCTGTCGGCGCGCAGCAGGATGCGCGTCCTTGGCCAGCTACGACGGATCTGCCCGACGATCCGTTCAACCTCCTCGCAGGCGCCCGCCGCACCGTCGATATTAGAACGCCGCAGCTTGGCCGCCAGCAGATGTCGCCCGCAGAAGATGTACAGGGGCAGGTAGCAATAGCGGTCATAATAGCCATGGAACAACCGGCCTTCCTGATGGCCGTGGATCGGATCATCGGTGGCGTCCAGGTCGAGGATGATCTGCTTCGGCGCCTTTTTGTGCGCCTCTGTGAACAGCGTCACGAACAGATCCTCGATCGCCTGCGGATCATGGCTGATCTTGTGGTACCGCGTCGGCTCGGGCCGCGAAAGTTCCAGCCGGTTGAGCGTGCTCTTCCCCGCCAGCGGGGCGCAATCCCGGCGTCCCGCCTCAAGCTTGCCGACCAACGTCGCCATCACCGGATCGTGGCGCAGTTCGTCATGATCATTCAGATCCTCATAGCCCAGCGCGATCCCGAAGATCCGCTGGCTCACCAGGGTCGGCACTTCATGCTCGATCAACTCCGCCCGGCGATGATCCGCAAAGCAGTCCGCAAACCGATCCACCAGCCCGATCGCCCGATCCGTTGCCCCAAGCAGCAGGCTCCCCGCGTCGCTCGTCACCGCGCCGCCATCAAATGCCGCCACCACCGCGCGCGATTCTACGCGTGCAAATTCAAATGACTTTGCGCTACACTCTGTCGGCATCGGGGAAATCCTCTGCTGTCCGGTAAGACTTTGTCGCAGAAGAATTATCTCAGATTCAGAGCCCCGATGCACCTACTTCCGTGAGATATCCGGGCTAGACGGATCACCGACCGATTGATGCTGGGTTCAATAATGAGGGGGGATCGGTCCAAAGGGCTCGCAGGGTCCGCCTTAATGACCGTAACATGCCATACTTCTGGCCGTAGATGATCGAAGCCTACGCCTTTAGCCCATGCCGCCAGCTCATCCGCATTGCGCAAGGGGCGAGTGATCCACACGGCGCCAGATGGCAACAACATGGCCATTTGCGACTGCATCGTTCACCTCCGAAATCACCATTCTCCGCACTTTAGATCAATCGAGCCCATTGCCAAGGTGAAGCCCCTCATCCGTATCTCGAAGCGCAAATGGCGACCGGGGCCGGATTTCCAGCGTGCCTGTCTCCCGAAAGGGGCCGGTAAGGCCTGAAGACCCCACCGGCAGCACCATTATGCAGCCTTGGACATTTCGCCTTCATCGTCGGGCTGCGTGGGAACGGGGGGCAGAGGATTGACAGGGGAAGGCATCCAACTTGCGGGCAGCCGCTCGGCCACCGCCACAGCCAAATCGTTGCGCTTCATCTTGGCACAATTCTCCGCCGCATTCGGACCGCAGGCGTCAGTCAGGATGGCGAGCAAGGCTCCCTTCTTCATGCGGGTGAACACCTCGCATCCCGGCGTCCAGACATCGGCCATATTGAGTCCGGCGGCTCCGGCATAAAGGTCAGCAGTACGCAGCCGGGTTTCATCACCGTCCCCGTTGTGCTGGGTCGCGTCGATGGTGATCGCCACCAATCCAGCGAGAAGCTGCATTTTCTCGGCAGGGTCCATATTCCGAATGGCGGCAAACCGACCTTCATCGGGCACAGCCGCAAATTGTTGGGCCATGGCCGTTTCCACGCGCACGATGCTGCTACCGCCCATCAGTTCGTCATCCACCTCCGGGGCGTGGCGAATGGGCGAAACCGATGCCGCAAGCCGATAGCTGTAAGTTTCATGCAGAAGCTGGGCCGCCATCGTGTCGAGAAGAATATCTAGGGCGAGCGTAGGATCGGAGGCGACGGCCTGCTGCAACGCCAGCGTCCGAATGCCGCTCAACTGTTCGATCAGCGCCTTGGAATAGGGGCCTTCAGCCGCCTTCGGCCTATCGCCCCGGTCGCTATCGTCATCCGAACGCAGCCGGATATAACGAACATCCAGAGCGCCGCGATAATCGATATAGGCAATGACACCGTGCTGCGCGCGCAATTCAGAGGGATAGCTCTGCAAGGCGTTTTCCAGCGCATCGAGGCGGTCATGAAGGTCTGCAAGTTCCTCGCTCTCAGGATCGCTTTCCGTGATCTCATCGATGCGCGCCGAAAGCTGCTCGATTTCAGCCGCCTCGGCCTCACTCGCCTCCCGCTTCACCGGATGGAGCATAGGACGGCAATAGATGTCATCGGGACGTGTGGTGGACGCCTCAACCGACTTCCACCCCATATCGCGCAAATCCGCGCCGATCTCCGCCATCTTAGCCTCGGCAAGCTGTTCGACCAGTTCTGGATCATCGGCATAGCCCGATCCATCCTTGCTGAACAAATCGACGGTGATCGTCCCACCCGCCGCCTCGTAAGCCTCGCGCCCCACAAAGATAAAGGTGCCGCAATCCGTCGCGATCTTTTCGCTGGTGAGCGCCTGCCGAATGCGGTGGGCGTTGTCGCCATGCCGGTTGAACAATTCGACCTGCTGGGCCGGGTCGCTGGTGATGGTGAGCGCACGGGCAGTCTCGATGCTCAACCGATCCTCGCCCATTTCATCGAGCAGCACGGTGGCTAGGCTCCCAAGGCTCAACAGCTTTTTCACATGGGCCTCGGAATAGCCGAAACGCACCGCGATGTCCGCCGCGCTCAACCCGCCCTGATCGCGCAAAGCGGCATAGGCTCTGACCGCATCAGCCGGGTGCATGTCTTCGCGCTGGGCATTCTCGGCAAGCGACAGCTCGACCGCTTCCTCCTTGCTCCGCACCACCACGGCGACGGGATAGGTGCCGGTAATGGCTTTGCGCTTTTTCAGCAGTTCGAGCGCGCGAAAGCGGCGTCCCCCGGCGAACACATGATAGGCCCCATCTTCCTCGTAAGTGGCAAGGTTCTGGATCAGGCCATGGGCTGCGATGTCATCGGCCATGCTTTCGATGGCGCTGGGCTTAACGCGGCGCACGTTGAGCGGGGAAAGGCGAAGCTGCGAGAATTTCACGGTCTGGATAGTCATGATGCTGTTTCCCTTGTTCTGAATAGAGCCGAAGGCGATGGGCTCACCATCGACTTCTGGCCCTCGCCGAGAGCAGGGGTGAATGTGCAGGGACTGGTCGCGGGGGAGGGGGATCTCCCGGCCTGCACCGGAGCGCAGCGCAGAGAAGGTTGGGGACACCCCCGCGATCACCAAGCGGAGCGCGGCACGCGCGCAGACGGCTTGGTCCTTGCGCAGAGGGGGCAGCGCCCCTTCATGACGGGCAAAGACACGCCGCACAGCGGCTCACCTTTTTGGCTTGGCGCGCGCGCGCCCCACGCGTCCCCCACCTATCCCGGCTTGCGGATGGCCAGAACAACCGTGTTCACGTTGGTTCCAGCGTGAGCGAACGAACCGGGGGGCAGATCAAACCACTTGTCTTTGCGGCCCCAGCGACAAACCGGCGCGGCCTGCTCGACAAGCCGGTGCAAGTCCAGATGGCGCTTGTCCTCAGCAAACTCCGCGCGCGCGGACATGATCGCCACCAACACGCCTCCCGGCTTCAAAAACTGGTAGGCGTGGCGCACATGGTCACAGTCTCGGCCGCGATCAAAGGGCGGGTTCATCACCACGCGGTCAAAGGGCGCAAAGTCTGCCGGGTTGAGGGCAAGAAAGTCGCTCTCGATCACGTCCGCAAAGCCGTGGAGAACGCCCAGTTCGTGCGCAAGGCCGGGCTGAATTTCAACGCATGTGACCTCGGCGCCTGCATCACGGGCGGGCCTTGCCAGCGCCGCGCTTCCGGCGCTCGGCTCAAGGATGCGCTCGCCGGGCTGGATCTCGGCGCGTTCGATCACCTTTTTCGCGATGTCCTCGGAGGTGAAAAAGGCCCCGAAGTTCTTTGCCGGGGTAAGGTGGAAGCTGGGGGCGTCCTCGGCCTCGGTGGTGTCATAGCCATCCCCGATCACCTCGCCGTAATACTCGGCCAAGAGGAGATTGACGGTGTTGAGAAGGTCTTTGTTCTCGAACCAGATATGAAGGTTGCCGTTCTTGAAAACCCGCACGCGCCAGTAATCGCCATGGATGACCATTGGCAGATTGGCGCGGTTGCGGCCCGCGTCGGTGACAATGCCCGCGATGCTTTGGCTTTCGGAGACGGGCGGCTTGCCGTCCAGTTCGAGAAAGACGCGCTCAACGTCGCGCAAGATGTCGCGGCGCTCATAGCGATCCCATGAACCCCACTCGTTCAAGGCTCTGTCAATGATGAGTCGCGAACCGATCTTGAAACCGTTATGCGAGCGAAAGCGGCGGTCAAGCTTGGCAAAGACGTTCGCGATGCCGCGCAGGTAGAGTTCGCGGCGGCTGCCCCAGATATTGCCGAAAGTGGCCGAACAGTTTTCAGGGGTGAAGGTGGCGGGCGCATCGCGCAAGCCGTCGTGAAATTCGCGGCGGGCCTGCTCGTCTAACAACTGGTCGAACCCGAGTTGATCCATCAGGGCGCGCCAGCATCGCCGGTCAACGATCTGGGTCAGAACGGTCGTGAAGTTCTCGCGCGCGGGAATCTCGGTGATCTTGCAGGTTTCCCGGTCGGCCTTTTGAAGCGGCTCGGCGGTAATGAAAGCCTTGGTCAGCTTGTCCTCGTAGCGGTCGCCGCTAGTCGAGAGCGCCAGCGTGCCGGCGATGGAAAGCCGCCCGGCTGCATCGCGGATGGCGTGGTAGTGGTCGTAAAGATCGAGCCACATGGCGATGGTCTGGTCGCGCCCCTCGCAAATGTCGGTGATCTGCTGCGGCGTCATGAGTTCCTGACCTGTCCTCGGCTGCTCGAACATGAAACTTCGCTCCTTTTGGTCTGTGCCGTCTGCCTGCGGCTACGGCTCTGACCCGCTGGCGAAGCGCGGGATGGGGAGGGGGAAGCGAAATCGACGAGAGTTGGTGCGGGCCGCAAGCCTAGAGAGGCCCGGCGCACAAGCGCGCCGTCCTGGCCGATCTTGGCGGCAACCCGGTCGTGTCTATTTTGCTTCGGGGAACGAAAGGGCAGTAGCCCTTGGTGTTCCCCCCTTCGCAGGAGGGTGGCGGCTTTGCCGCCTCATTATTGAGCGAGGATCTTCACCCAGCAGGGCTGAAACCGCCACGCGGGTTCAGTCGGAGCGCAGCGGAGATAGAGCCGTGCCGCAAGGCCGCTCCCGCCCCCCCCTGTTCACCCATAATACGGAAATCAGGGCTTTTGCGCGATCAAGGCCATGACGGTTTGCTTGCCATCCATCCACGCAGCGGCAGTGGGGCTTCGCCAGGCGATCATGTCATGGATGCGCTGATAATCGTCGGCGAGATTGCGCGTGAAGATCGGCTCATGATGAGCGATTCTATTTCGTAATCTTCGAATGTTTTGCAGGTCATTATACGCCTGGGCACGGCAATTCGGGATCGTTTGAGCCACCGGCGCACCAGGAAAGAACGTCCGAAAATGTGCATTCCAAATTCGGCCATCCTGCCCAACGGTAAAGATGTTTTCCCAAAAGGCGAATTTCAACTCCGCGATGATCTTTCCGGTCGTCGGGAGATTACTGTCGCATATTTGAAGGTCATATGCAGGATTGTAATGAAACTTCTTTTTCGGACGCGGCAGACTGCGGATAAAGCCGTTAGCGCGAGGCCAATTGGCTCCATGGACGGCTTCAATCGCTTCAGCGATCCCATTGCGCACAGCCACTTCACAAACCTGAAGTGGCACGATGAAGGCTGAAGATACGTCGAGATTCCACTCGTAGAGTTCGAGCGCATTTTTCCGGTCATTGCCCATTGCCTGAAGGTAGGTGGCGAAACGGGGAGCCGATATGACGCCTGGCAGGTCCTGAAGCTCGGCGGGAGAGAAAGGCAACGTTGCTATCCTGTCTGCATACGATGTTGACGAATCTTCAACACCGCCATATAAGGGACCATCGGCTTTGAGAACGCGGGCTAACGCCTCCCCTCATCGTCTAAGGAAATCGAAGGCCCGCCGAAAGGTGGGCCTTTTATTTTTCTGCCCAAGTGCAGGAGATTTCCACCATCACAGACGAGCCGAAGAAGCGCTTCATAGCGGCTCGCTATTAATTTAGGCAACGCTGATCTGCGCGCGCTGGGCGCGCCGCGACAAGGACCCGCCGCGCCCAGCGTCACCGTATATGGTGCAGTGAAATATCATCACACTTTAGAAATCAGTTCCATTTGACAGCTCACAGCTTTCGTTCGTCTGAAGCCCTCCCATTCGCGCATACAATGCGGGTAAAACGAACAAGGTGAGCAAGGTCGCGGAAATCAAGCCTCCGATGACAACCGTCGCCAAGGGCTTCTGCACTTCAGCCCCTGCGCCATGGGGACGAAGCCGAGCGACGCCACCAGCGCTGTCATTGCAACTGGGCGAAGCCGGGCCAACGCGCCTTCGCGACTTGCGGTTACCCGATCCATACCGTTGCGCATCAGATCCTGGATCGAGGTTACCATGACCAGGCCGTTGAGGACGGCGATGCCCGACAAAGCAATGAAGCCCACGGCCGCCGAAATCGAGAAGGGTATGCCGCGCACCGCGAGAGCGAGGACACCGCCAACAAGCGCGAGGGGAACGCCCGTGAACACGATCGCGGCATCCCGCGCGGAACCAAGCGCTCCATAGAGCAGCAAGAGAATTAGCGCGAAACAGGCCGGCACGACCAGGGCAAGCCGTGCACGGGCCGATGCGAGATTCTCGAACTGACCACCCCATTCCAGATAGGTGCCTGCGGGTAGCCGCACGTCGCGCGCGATTGCCGCCTGCGCTTCTTCCACCACGCTCGCGACATCGCGGCCGCGCACATTGGCCTGAATGACAACCCGGCGCTTGCCGTTTTCACGGCTGATCTGGTTAGGACCATCGACGATGCTGATGTCTGCAACACTGACCAGCGGAACCGACGTGCCCGATGGCGTCGGTACAGGGACCTGTCCTAGCCTTTCGAAATTGGCACGATCAACGTCGGACAGGCGGATCACCACAGGGAAGTGGCGATCGCCCTCAAAGATAACACCTGCTTCGCGACCGCCAACTGTCGCAGCAATGGTCGCCTGGACATCCTTCGCGGTAACCCCCAGACGTGCCGCCGCGTCGCGGTTAAAGGCTATATCAAGCATCGGCAGCCCTTCGGTCTGCTCGACCTTCACGTCCTGTGCGCCCTGAGTCTTGCGTAACACCGCCGCGATCCTGTCTGCGACATCGTTCATCTGGCCAAAGTCATCGCCAAACACCTTGACTGCGACATCGCTGCGCACGCCAGCGATCAGTTCGTTGAACCGCATCTGGATGGGCTGCGTCACCTCATAAGAATGACCCGGAACACCTGCGAGTCGCTTCTCGATACGTCCGACGACCTCGGCCTTAGCCTCGCCCGGATCGGGCCATTGCGCGCGGGGTTTGAGCATGATGAAAGTGTCGGTCGCATTGGGCGGCATCGGGTCCGATGCCAGCTCGGCGGTCCCGGTACGCGAGAACACCGTCTTGACCTCGGGCATTCCGGTCAGGTGTTGAGTAGCGCCGAGAATTGACCCGGGAGTGGCAGAAATTATCACTGAGAATTGACCCATGCTTTCCTCGCCCCCGGCTGACAGTCGGGAGGCATCGGAGTGATCGACATGGACCTACTCAGTGT
>Ga0209933_1001815_pt1 | contig 15914 bp, 8 predicted proteins | sample ThiBiot_300_biof_FD_183944 | JGI IMG/M metagenome (GOLD analysis project Ga0209933, IMG submission 183944) | Wastewater bioreactor microbial communities from Cape Town, South Africa - Thiocy_cont_300_biof (SPAdes) | ecosystem: Engineered > Bioremediation > Thiocyanate > Unclassified | place...
ACTGATAATCAAGTGTATGGGCCGACATTAGCTGGTCAATTGACTTTTTTGCCGCTTTCTCCAGTTGGTTATTGAGCCGCTGGTGCGGATGCTGGCCAACGAAGTTCAAGGACTCATCATTGACAAACGAGGTACCGACCGCCAGCAGTACCGTAACGGTAGTCGCTTGATTAACGCGAATACCGGCGGGGCTTACCGAAACACGACCGCCTTTTGCCACTACCCGTACCTGCGACTCATGTATCATGCCATTTTCAAGCGTGCCGGTAGCCACCAGTTTACCATCCTCTACGCGAACCAACGCCTGATGAGCATCGGTCAGTCGAATGGTTCCGGTGAGTTGGCCCGGCTTACTGGCCGAAAAATGAAGCACCTGTACCTGATCGGGGAAACTGGCGAAGGCGGTTCGCACGAACTGTACCCCATTGGATTCATAGCGAACCGTGTGTACTGCGTTCTGTAGGTTCAGCTCCCGTCGATAGTTTCGGATCGTTCCTGCCGAGTCCAGCTCAACGAACACATCGCCGAAAGGCTGATAATAGCCCACTTTTTGCGTAGTTCCCGTCACCAGCGACTGGTCATTGACTTGTAGATGCTCCGTTCGGATACCACCGAATAGCATGCCCCCCATTCGTCCATTGCCAATAGGTAAGGCTTCCAGCCACTGCGTAGCCGGTTTCGCGTACCAAAGCATGGTTGAACCGTTACTGCCAGCCGACTGACCTACCGACCAGGTTGTGATGGCCAACTGGCTGATGAGCGTCAGCCACAGGATTTTTCTTTTTATGCTGTTTAGTAATTCGTACATAGACAGGGGTTAAGTTGGCGTTTATTTGGCCACCATGATAACACTATCTACCGCAATCCATTGGTTCGGTCCGTCCGTATTTGAGGTAAAAGCAACCACTACGTCGTCGCTCTGGACGTCGATATTGTCGATCGCGATTTGCTGCCAGCTCGATGTAGCTGGTATGTTGACATAGCGTTCGACACCGCCCACAATTACCCGCATGCGCGCTACGGCCTGGCCTCCGCTACTTCTGACCCAGGCTGTGAGCTTGTAGCTTCCGTAGGGGATATAGTCCAGCCGCTGTTTCGTTGTGCAGTTGTAGGGTGTGCTGTACGATTCATGCACCAGGTAGCGTTCTCCATAATTGGCATTGGTGGCATTGGTCGTCACATAGCTGCGGTCGGGCGTGTTGCCGTAGGTTCGTGACTCGATCCAGCCAATCGGATAGCCGTCTGTTGCGGTGCTGGCACTGGTAAATTCAAAACCAGCATTTCCAATCAGATTATTACCGGGCAGGGGTTTTGCATAGTAGTTGAAATGCCCAACTTTCATGGCTGCTCCGGCATTAGGTGGCGTCGCTACACCCCAGCCATAGTCGCCACCAGGAACAGGCAGCGCCGACAGCCAGAAATTCTGGGGAGCATACACATTCCAGGGGCTTGCGGCCAGCGATTTAGTAGCAACCTGTGTCCATGCTGTTGCGCCATCGGGTTTGTAGTAGTAGGTGATGCCGTCGGGCCTCCACTCAAACCCCATTGTAAACCAGCTGCTGCCTGGGTTGGGCCAGACCGATTGCGAAATACTTGACGAGTGCGAAGGCGTGTACACATGGTGGTTGCAGGCTAGTTTGGCATTGGACGAGTTTTGTTCAAAGCCATCAATCTCAAGGGCGGTATTGTATTGAGGGAGTTCATCATTCTGCATCTGGGAATAGCCTTCGTTGGCGGAGTTGGTGCCCGGGCTTATCCCCATTGTCCAGAAAGACTGATGCAGGCCGGGCGTAGCTGAGTACAGACTGCAACGGACTTCGTAGAAGCCATAGCCAAACGTATGGGTCGAAATAACTCCGCCCCCGTAATAATTCCCACCACTGTAATTATAGTTAATGTTCAGGGAACCATTGCCTACTGTAACCTGACTGGCACTGTTATATCCGCCCAGCCGATCGGTTGTTCTGTAAATCCACTCGGAAGCACTAGGAGTAGTCCCCGTGTCGAAGGTTTGCTGGTAGCATAATGTGTAGCCTGTAACGGGCAGGTCGGTGGCCGCAACACGGGCATTGGTAGCGGTGGTCTTCGTGACGGCTTGCTGCGTAACGACAGGAGCGGGCTGACATTGGAGCAGGGAGATGCCTGACAGGGATACACCGAGCATACATACAATCGTTCTCATAAAATTAAGAGGAAAGGTGAAAACCGGGTTTAAACAGATTCTGTATCAATCAATAGCATAGCATCGAACTTCCATCAGCGAAGCCGGGGCACCGCTGTTTGCCGTGTTCAGATGAATACTCAGGCTACTTGTGTGGATCGGTTGCTCAAATCGTATGGTGCGCTGACTTAGGTGGTTATGGCTGTGTTCGTAAATCCGTTGCTTCTGGTCATTGCAGAGTACAAAATCCCGGACGCAGAAGGGCATTTCGGTTTCGGGGTGTGTCATCAGGACAGACTCAAGCGGGTGATCGAAATCTGTGTCGAAGTGCAGGACAACCTCCCGAATCTGTTTGACGTCGGGCCAGGTTAGCGTCAGGGTTGGATGCCGGTCGGTCGGGTCGGCTACCCAGGCGTTGGGTACGTTTGTCGGCCGTTGAAAGCCGTTTCGTACATTCTCCCGGCCGAACATCCGGATACCAGGCTCTAGTTGAACCGCCAGGTTATGCCCTTTGGGTCGGCGCTCCGGTGTCCAGAATTCAAAAGCTTCCACACCGATATCGTCCGTCGGCTCCTGTTTGCCGTAGTTCGATACCGCCGGGTTGGTTTTGTTGAATACCGACACGATACCTGATACCCGCAACTGGCTGCATTGAACCGATACCTGATCGTTTTTTAGGAAACAGATGAAGGCGTAACCCTCGTAAGGCATTGGTTCAGAGAAGGCCAGCTGAACGGGCTGTCTGCCTTTCCGGAGGCTGATTTCATGCCGTTCAATGACGTTGTCCGGTGTATGATTGTGTTGCTTGCTACTCACCCGAAACTCAACGACCAGGGTTGTATCCTGAGCTGCTACGACCCAAAAGGTAAGCTTCGGCACTGGCCCCTCTGGCAATGGGAGCATCTGCCCGGCCGAATGCCGAAGCACCGTCATCGGTCCATCGGGCGGCAGTTCATGGAGGACAAACTCGCTCGATACCGACAGCGTGGCCTGATGTGTCAGGTCCTGGTCATCCCGAAGCCGTAGGCCAGGGATATGCTGGCCTGTTTTGAGTAACGCCCGCTGGAGTTCGTTCAGTAGGGTCGGGTCGTTGGTGATGTCGCGGGGGGACAGGCTGTGACGGGTACAAAGTGCAGCCGCCATACCCACCGCCTGCCCACCATAAGCACTCGTTCCCATCACCCGCGATGATCCAAAGGCCACGTGTGAAGCCGATATAATACGCCCTGCCAGAAACAGGTTGCTCACATTGCGGCTGTAAAAACAGCGGTAGGGTAGGGCGTAGAGTCCTTTGCTATGCCATTGATTACAGCCTGGTTTTTCCGAAAATACTCCATCTGCCGGGTGCAGGTCGATACTCCAGCCGCCAAAGGCGACCGCATCGGTATGCTGACGTTGTTCGACGATGTCCTGCTGCGTCAGCATGTAGTCGCCTTCAAATCGGCGGCTCTCGCGCTTGCCCGGAATATGGCCGACCCATTCCAGGGTCAGGTTAGCGGCTTCAGGGAAAAGGCCCGAGTTTTTGATGTAGTTCCAGGCCCCGTATACCACCCGCCAGAGTTCCCACTTAATGGTTTCGGTATCATGTACGGTATCGTGTCTGCCGCCATATTCCAGCCACCACAATCGACAGCCATAGTCGCTGGTATTGAACGAGCGAAACCGGGGAATCTGGGTGATATCGTCCAGCGCGTAGGCCGGAGGCACAAACCGGACAGGTTTGCCGGTATCTTTGGAATAAAAGTAAAGCGAGTGGCCCAGAAGCTCGCCATAGTCCGCCGAAGGGGCAAACTTTTCGCCAAACTCTTCCGTCGATTCGGCACCCATTCGAAAGGCCGCCCCTGCCTGGAACGCAACGATACCATCGCCCGAAGCATCGCAGAACAAGGGGGCTGTCAAGTCATAGCTCGTGCTGTTTTGGGCGCAGAATGCCTGCACAGACTCAATGCGCCCGGTACCTGCTGCGGCCATCGTTACGTGGTATACCGCCGTGTTGAGTAGCAGGGTAATATTGGTCTCCATGACTACCTTTTCAAGCAGAATCGTATCGAAAATCAGCGGGTTGCCCTCCGGGTTCCGGTATAGATTCTCCAGAAGCAGTTCATCAATAACGCCCCCTTCCCGCGCCCAACGGTTGTTGTTGCCCATGTGTGAGGTCGCGCCAAGCACCCACAGACGTACCTCGCTCGAGGCATTTCCGCCCAGTACGGGCCGGTCCTGTACCAGTACCACCCGAATTCCGGCCCGGGCTGCCGTGATGGCGCAGCAAACGCCCGAAAGCCCTCCGCCAATTACCAGTAAATCGGCGTCGTGCCGGATCGTCCGAAGCGGACGATGATCAGTTGCCTGTTCGCGTATCATTCGTTAAGTCAATCGTTTGTGTGAATACCGTACGGTCCGTTGGCCTGTCCGTTTCAATGAAAATCCGTCGTTATTAGAGCCATGGCGCAGCCGTTTCGACCAGCTTCTTCTGTGGGTTCATTCGGGCAGCAGCCCGCCAGGGAATCAGGGCCGTAAGGAGTACGGTCCCGGCCAGCAGGGCCGTTATACCCGCTCCCTGCGAAGTCAAAAAACTTAGCCCAAACAGAATGAGCGCTGTAACAACCAGCGAGATGGCAATGACCCGCAGACCAAACTGATTCTGGCGGCTTATCTCGGCGGCTTCATCGGCCTGTTCCTGCCCGACAACTGGCTGCTCGCTGGCCCGGATCGTTTCGTAGGCGAGATAGTCCGGGCTGGCTGTTCGTTTGCGGGAGGCCAGCCACTCAGCCAGCGCCAGGAGCAGGACGGGCGCCCCCACACCGATGACTATTTCTTCGGCCCGACTGAGCTTAACGTTCAGGGTCAGCGGCAAAATGATCTTACCGATCAGATTCAGCGACAAGGTAATCAGGGTAATGCGAAGTGTTGTCTGACCTGTCAGGCGTTTGGAAAAGAGTGCCCAGATGGGTGGGGCCAGCAGTGGGCCGCCTGTCACCGCGCCAATGGTGAGCACGACCTCCACAATGCCACCGATGTAGGGCACCAGTAAGGCAATGATGATCATACCGATGCCGAAGCCCCAGGAAGACAGCCGGGCTACCCGTATCAACTGGCTATCCGTGGCACCGGGGTTCAGCAGTCCCTTGTATATGTCGTTGGTAAACACCGCCGAGACCACATTGAGCGTTGTGTTTGCGCTGGCTGAGGTGGAAAAATACATGCCCGTCAGCATCAGGCCGAGCAGGCCGGGAGGTAACACCAGCCGACAGATTTCGAGGTAGGCATTTTCCGTGTCCAGCCCCGTCAGGGATGGGTTGATCGTCTTGTAGATCATCGGCGGCAGCATCCAGATAACCGGGCTTATGAGGTAGAGGCCAGCGAACAGAAAGGCCACTTTTCGGGCCGATTTCGGGCTGTCGACACTGGTGTAGCGCTGCACGAACGTCCAGTTGCCGCCAATATAAGCCACCTGGTATAGGAAGAAAGCGAGTATAAAGCCAATGGTGTATTCGCCGTTGAGCAGGTTGAAAAAGTCGTCGGGCGCTTTGGCCGTAAACCCGGTAACACCCCCTACCTGATCGAAGGCCAGTGGTAACAGAATACAAACGGCTGCCGACAGTACCACAAACTGAAGAATATCGGTCACCATGACGGCCCAGAGACCTCCTACCGATGTATAGGCAATCATAAAAATGCCGAGCCCGATGGTTGTGGGGATCAGGGGCAGGCCCAGCGAGACGCTTACCAGTTTGCCTACCGGGTACAGAACCGATCCTTTGATGAAGATACTGACGAGCGTAAAAATGAAGATGTACGTTTTCTGAACGGTCAGGCCGAGCCGTTGGCGAATGTATTCAGCCGCGGTCAGCACCCCTGTTTTTTTCCAGCGTGGTGCCAGCCAGATGCCGGTTACCAGCGCCCCGGCACACATCATCCACTGAATAGTGACGGCTACCCAACCGTGTTTGTAAGCGATACTCCCCCAGGCAACAAAGGTGCTGGCCGAGAAAAAGCTCATAAACAACGATAACCCGCCGATGAACCAGGGGACCGCTTCGCCCCCGGCAAAGAATGATTTCAGGTTGCGGCCTGTGCGGGCAAATAACAGCCCGATCCCCAGCACAAAGGCTGAAAAAAGGACGATTACTGCCGTGTCGATGGTCGTGTTCATGCGTTGAGTTTTACTTGAATGTTGTAGGATAAGTCCGTATCGTCGTCGTCTGATTTTGCTTTTACAGCCAGAAACAGGACGGAAGGTTTCCCGTTTTCGAGCCATACCTGCGGCTGCTCGAATCGGTGTAATCGGTCACTTACCTGCCCGTTGGCCCAGTGAATGCGAAAGTCAGAGACAAAGGGATGGGCTGCCAGCCGCCAGTCGAGGCCATCAACGGATGTAAAGAGGACGAGTGATTCTTTTTCCGTCGAGCCGGGTCTTGCCTGCTGGCTGTAGAGGCCCCGGTAGTCTTTTACGATGGCGTAGAGTCGTCCCTGTTGCTGCCAGATAACGTTGTCGTCTGTGGGGAACTGCATCGATTCATGGCCGAAAACCGTAGTCGGCTGTTTCATGAACGGGCCGATCGGGCTGTCGCCCAGGGCTACGTGCATTCTGACTTTCCCTCCAAACGGCCGTGGCCCGTCAGAAACACCCTTGTAAATCAGCACATACCTGCCATCGTTCCGGCGGGCTACGGTTGGTGAGTTGGTGAGCAGGTGGTCGGTGCCGCCGGGTGTTGGCTCGATCAGGGGTTTGTCGAAGCGCTGCCATGGTCCCGCCGGATGGCTGGCGACGGCTACCCCCGCCCGCTGGTTGTTCCGATGCACCCACCAGCCCTCTTTGGTTCCATTGCGTGGGCCGTAGTTGCCCGAATAATACAGGTAGTATTTTCCGTCGAAGGTTTGAATCAATGGATTATGCAGGTTGTCAGCATCCCAGGAACCGGCCCTTCGTTCAAATACAGGGCCAACCATCGTCCACGGGCCGAGGGGGTCGGCGCTGGTGGCATAAACAATCTCCGAATGAGTGACCCAGGCATTAAACCCTTCCTTTCGGGGCCAGCGGGCAAAGAAACCATGGCAAAGGCCATCTGCTGTACGAACCATACCACCTCCCCAGATAAACCAGTCGGGGTCGCGCAGGACCGATCGTGCCTGTACAGGCTGCATCATGGCGTTGAGGTTGAGCGTGTCAGGCTCTACCCCAGATGGCTTGTGGGCCAGCCCTGAATGGCTGGCCATGAGATACCGTGAACAGGTGGCGGCCGAAAGGGCTGCGGTCGACAGCAGGAAATTCCGACGGTTTAGAAGGAGCGAGTTCATAGGGCAATGAGTGCAGGGTTAGTTGAGGTGTTTGCCGACAAAACGAGCCGTTTTTTGACCAATGTCATTGAGGCCTGTCTGGTTATAATGCACGAAGTCTTTCATCCAGCCCCGTTTGGCGAACGCGTTCGTTTCCTGGTAAACTACATAGGTTTTAGGCAGTCGTTGGGTTGCCGCAAGTTGGGCCGCCCGAACCGCATCACTTCCAGTCGTTGTGCGTCCTGCCTGATAGCCCGTCTGTACGATATAAACCGGCACAGTGCGGCCAAAGCCTTCTCTGAATCGATGAATCACGTCGAGGAGCGCGTTCAGATAATCGGTACCTGTCATCAGCGTATCGGCAATGGCATTGGCGTCCCGTTCTCCCTGAAGCCAGATGATGCCGCTGAGGGGGAGCCCTGTTTTCTGCATCGCGCGTTTGGTATTGGCTACCGCTTCCTGGAGCAGGGGTAACTTACCCGTTTCAGCCCAGGTGCCATAGTTGCCTAGTTCGGCCCGCTGATCACAGGAGGCTCCTCCCCGTGCTGCTGAGAGCAGTACGACCCTGTCCCCCGTGACTCGGTGGAACTCCTGAGCAAAGGCAGGGGCTATACTGCCCGTTGATGCCTGCTCAAAATGCCCCACCCGTTCGCCAAACGGATCCGCCAGCGTCACCAGCGAATCGGTAGATGCCCGATACGCCAGCGCTATACCTGGCGAGCAGATCACGGACTGGGCCGCCGTACCCTGCCCAACGGCATTACTTTGGCCCGCAATCAGGAACAAATGCTGCTTCTGGGCCGTGGCCGTTGTCCAGTAAATCAGAAATACGAATCCAGGGAGCCAATTCATTCGATATGAGGTAATGCGGTGTAGACAATGAAACGGCTCTGCACTCGACAGAGCCGTTTGCATGATTCCCAACCTATAATGAACGCTATACTATTTCCAGGCGGGGTTCTGCTCCAACTGCGAGTTGGTCAGAATCTCCAGATTTGGTATGGGGAAGAAGCGATGTTTGTCCTGAACCGGGCGAGATGGGTAATAGGAGTTCAGCACGTTCGCTACCAGTTTAAACTTACCCGTCCGTGTCAGGTCGTACCAGCGGTCGGCTTCGTAGCATAATTCCCAGGAGCGCTCCTGCAAAACGGCCTCAATGAAGGCGTCTTTGGTCAGGCCGGTCGTCAGGTCCGGAATACCCGCCCGGCGACGAACGGTGTTGATGGCTGCATAGGCAACGCTCGTTGGCCCATTTTGCCGGGCTTCGGCTTCAGCAGCAATCAGGTACACATCTGCCAGGCGAAGGATCGGGAAGTTGTTTTCGCCATTGGCCCCGTTCGAGTTGGGGTCCAGAAATTTCTTGACCAGAATTCGGTCTTTCAGGGTTACATCGGACTGGCCGATCAGCACCCCCGTCGCATTCACGTAAGCGGTATCCAGCAGTTGTCGTCGTTTGTCAATCGGGTTAAAGGATTTGTAGAACGACATATAGCCGAATGCCGAACCGAAGGCGGTTTTAGAAAAGACCGGAGGGGAGTTGGCCGGGGCATAAAACCCAACCAGATCATAGCCGATCAGGCCACTCAGCGCTGAAAATTCAGCGGCAAAAATCATCTCTGCACGAGCCGCATCTTCTTTGAGTGGGTTATAAAGGTCCAGCACATTGGGCATGAGGCTATACCGATTTGACTGGAGTAACGACTGTGCATTTTCGGCGGCTTTGGCGTAATTGCCTGCATACAGATAGGCCTTGGCCAGTAAGCCCTGAGCGGCCCCACTGGCGGCCCGCCCCCGGTCTTTGGGCTGTGCCGGAAGGTCTTTAACGGCCTGTTCCAGGTCTTTTATCAAAAAAGCATAGACATCTTCGGCCTTACTTTTGGGGGCTTCGGTGCTGGCAATGTCTTTCGTACTGATCTGTTTGATGGGTACATCGCCAAAGGTTTTCACCAGGTGGAAGTAATAAAGTCCCCGCAGAAACTGCGCTTCGGCCAGGATTTGTTTTTTGCGCGTTTCGTCCATCGATACGCGGGGTACATTTTCGATAACCTGATTGGCCCGGTTGACGCCGTTGTAACAGTGCTGCCAGTATTGGCCGATCAGATCGTTGGTTGCGTCGTAGGAGAAGACGGTTAGCTGCTCCCGTCCGACAACGGCCCGCGGAAAGCACTGGTCCGCCGAGTAGTCGGGCACCTGCGTTCCTACCCGGCTGTACAGATCGGTGATGGGTGTATAAGCCGCCGTAAGCGCAGCTTCGGCATCGGATGCCGTATTGTAAAACTGGCTTGGCGTAATGAACGAATAGGGTTTTTCGGCCAACTGACAACCGGTCAAAGCGGACGCTAAAGCGATAAAAAGCAGAGGGAGTTGATAGATCCGTTTCATGGTTCAGGAGTACTTAAAACGTTAGTTGAAGGCCAGCGATAAATGATTTGGCAACCGGATAGCCAATGTTGTCGACACCCAGGTTCAGGTTATTCTGCCCGGCCGTGTTCACTTCGGGGTCGTAACCCGTGTATTTCGTAATCGTGACAAAGTTGTTGGCGCTGACGTAGACACGACTGTTTCTGAGCCAGTTTATCTTGCCGATCTGGGGGAAGGTATAGCCCAGGGTCGCGTTCTTGAACCGGACGAATGAGCCATCCTCGATCTGGAAGTCGGACTGACTCACCCGCTGCCCGATCGACGCTTTCTGGTAGCGATTCGACGGGTTGGAAGGTGTCCAGCGGTCAACGACCGTAACGTATTGGTTAGAGCCACCGGATGCACTCTCCAGCCGAAGCCGGGCCACATTGAACAGCTGATTGCCCTGCACGCCCTGGATGAACAGGCTGAAATCGAAGCCTTTAAATTTCAGGTTGTTGGTCAGCCCGAAATAGTAGTTCGGGTTTGGGTTACCGATAATATCCTGATCGGCCGCCGAAATAACGCCGTCGCCATTCAGGTCCCGGTAGCGTATATTACCTGCTGTCTTTCCGGTAGGTATATTGTCGCCGGTCTGGTAGATGCCATCGAAATAATAGCCGTAAAATGAGCCGATAGGTGCCCCGATCCGAAGCAGACTGGTGTTTGAAAAGGCCGCTACGGAACCTCCTCCATCACCGGGAATGATCTCGGTTCGTTTTCCGTCGATCAGCGTCAGCTTATTCCGATTGGCCGATATATTGCCGCTGATGTCCCATTTCAGTGGCCCGTTCAGAACGCCCACGTTGAGCGACAGTTCGATCCCCCGGTTTTCAAGGCCTCCGAAGTTGCCGAACACCGAACCAAAGCCCGACGAAAGGGGGATAGCCCGCGACAACAACAGGTCACTCGTCTTTTTGATGTATACGTCGGCTGTCAGCTGAACCCGGTTGTTCAGCAAACCAATATCTACCCCCAGGTCCGTTTGCGCACTCTTTTCCCAACGCAGGTCCGGGTTGGCAATGTTGGCCGCCAGAATGCCGATATTCCGGGTGTTGTTGAAGTTATAGTTGCCTACGGAGTTCAGGCGCGATAACGAGTTGTACAGGGGAATGTCCGCGTTGCCTGTGATCCCGAAACTGGCTCTCAATTTTAGGTCGCTCACGACCTGCTGTCCCTGCATGAATTTTTCTTCCGAAACGCGCCAGGCGCCCGCTACCGACGGGAAAAAGCCGTACTTATTGTTGGCACCGAAGCGGCTCGATCCATCGACCCGGCCCGTCAGCGTGAGCAGGTACTTACTTTTGTAATTGTAGTTGATACGGCCGGTGTAGGAGTCCAGACGCCAGGATTGTTTGTTGCTGCTGATGGTGACAATAGAAGCCTGGCTCAAATTGTCGTTCAGTACCAGATCGTTGGGGAAGGTCTGGCCCGTCGATGCATCGCTGGTTTGTAACTGGCTTTGCGTCGAGAAAACCCCCGTCAGCGCCAGATTGTGTACGCCGAACGATTTCTGGTAGTTCAGCAGACTTTCGTGCAGAAAGGTGTTGCTGTAGGTATTCCCCTTTCCGCCGATCCCATTAACCTGGGCACCCGTGCGGACGAGCCGATTGACGTACGAATCGCGGGTGTCATTCACCAGATCCCCGCCAAACGAAGCCCGGTACGTCAGCCCATCGATGATTGTCCAGTCGGCAAAGATGTTCCCCAGAAACCGGCGGGTTGTGTTGCGGTTCAGTACATTGGTCGCAACCGAAATCGGATTGTTGATGTCGATGTACCGGCCGCTGAAAATGGTCGGGTTCCCCTGGGCATCATAGGGCGACACGGTCGGCGGGGCAGCCAGAGCCGATATGACAATCCCACCGGCACCGGCATCGGCCAGGGTCGATGTCACGGCGCCATTGTTTTGCGAGTAGGTATAGGTCAGACTGGTTCCGATCTTGAAATTTTTGCTGATCGTATTGTCCAGGTTTACCCGTACGGACCCCCGCTTGAAATTTGAATTGATAATGATGCCGTCCTGATCAAAGTAGTTCAGCGACACATTGAATAGGGATTTGTCTGTACCACCCGATACCGACAGCTGGTGGTTCTGCATGCCTCCTTTTTGAAAAATGTAGGATTGCCAGTCGGTACCGGCACCTAACTGCTCCGGGTTCGGATAGAGTGTTTGCCCGGAAATTTCGTTTTCATACTGAGCAAACTGGGTAGCGTTCATAAGCGGCAGCATCCGGCGTATCTGCTGCTGGCCATAATAGCCTTCATAGGTAACCCGGGTCTGGCCTGTCTTCCCGCGTTTGGTCGTGATGAGCACGACGCCATTAGCACCCCGCGTACCGTAAATAGCCGTAGCCGACGCGTCTTTGAGGACCTCAATACTTTCAATGTCGTTCGGGTTGAGGGTTGAAAGCACGGAAAGGCGGTTGCCGTTGTCGGTGCCGAAGCTGCTACCGCCACCCGCCAGTGGATTATCATTGCCTGAGATCGGAAAGCCATCGACCACATACAAGGGTTCGCTGCTGCCACTGATGGAGCTGTTGCCCCGAATCCGGACACTGATGGTACCGCCCGGTGCACCCGAGTTCTGGGTTACCTGAACGCCCGACGCACGGGCCTGCAAGCCCTGCACGAAGTTGGCAATGGGTGTTTGTTTCAGTTCTGCCGCTTTTACGGAAGAGACCGCGCCTGTCAGATCGCTTTTTTTGACCGTGCCATACCCCACGACCACCACTTCGTTCAGCGAGCGATCATCCGTTTCCAGCACTATATTGACGTTGTTCTGCCCGACGATTGAAACGTCTTTCGTCTGGTAGCCGATGTACGAAACCGTTACAACACGGGTACCCTCGGGAACCGAGAGAACAAACGCACCCTCCGCATTCGTAGTTGCCCCAATCTGCGTGTTTTTGACGATGATGTTGGCGCCCGGGATGCCCTGCCTGGTATCGGCAGAGGTGACAACCCCTTTCAGCGTAACCGACCGACCGGACTGTGCCTGACAATGGAGACTCAACAGGAGCATGAAACCGATGATCCAACGGCTTTTCTCCCTGCTGGCAAATGCTGTAAAAAGATCCATAAAGGTGATTAAGGTTTAAGCGTTTGTATTGGAATAAGTCAAAATAGTGTTGGTTTCCGAGGGCGCTCGAAAAAATCCCATAGATTGCCAGAATTGCTTGGGTTGGTTCCGCCTGTGAAAACGATCTGTGAATTTTTTCTTCTAAAATCTCAGAACAGTACAAACATTGAAAAATATAGTACTAAATTTTGAGGGCTTTGTGGATTTATTTTCATGGGAACGCTCCCATTTCGTGGGAGCGTTCCCATGAAATGAGAGCAATTGGTAAAAAAAGTGCTATTTTGTATTATTGGTATAGTACAAAATTTATATCTTCATTCATATGAAGCGGCACCAGGTAACTATAATTGACATTGCCCAGAAGTTGAACATTTCGAAATCCACTGTTTCACGGGCGCTCACCGGGCACCCGAGTGTACGGACTGATACCCGACAGGCAGTTATGGAACTTGCTCAGCAAATGGATTATCAGCGTAACATGCTGGCTATTAATTTGTCCTCCAGTCAGAGCCGGACCATTGGCATCATCGTGCCTGAGTTTGTGACGTCTTTCTTTCCTATTGTCATCATGGGGGCTCAGGAGATTGCTGCCCAGTCGGGCTATTCAGTACTGATCAGTCAATCAAATGAAACCTACGAAACCGAAGTCGCCAATGCGAAGGTTATGCTGGCGAATCGGGTAGATGGCGTGCTGATCTCCATGACGCGTGAGACCAAAAATTTTGAGCACTTTGACGTTTTCAAACGAAAAGGGATACCCCTAGTCTTCTTCAACCGCGTATGCCATGACATTGAAACACCCAAAGTGGTGGTCGACGATTACGAAGGGGCTTTTAAAGCGACCGAACATCTGATTCTGCTGGGAAAAAAGCGCATCGCCCATCTGGCTGGCCCGCCGTCCCTGTACATCAGCCGAAAGCGACTGGAAGGGTATAAAGACGCCTTGCGGAAGCATAAACGCCCTATCCTGGACGATCTGATCATTAGCTACGACCTGACGCTGGAGAAAGTGAAGATTTACGTGAAATACCTGCTGGACTTGCCCACCCCGCCCGATGCGCTTTTTGCCGTCAATGACCCCACCGCCATCGAAGCCATCAATGTGATCAAGGAACAGGGTTTGTCAATCCCTGAGCAGATGGCCGTTGTCGGTTTCAGTAACGATTACGGGTCTGCATTGATTGAACCCGGTTTGACCACTATGGCCCAGCCAACCCGGGAGATCGGTCAGGTAGCTGCTCAACTGCTGCTCGACCAGATTCATACGGATTCGTCGGTATGGAAGCCGATCACACGGGTACTCAAAACTGAACTGATCATCCGGGGTTCGAGCCAACGAAATTAGTTTGGCCAGCAGATAGTTCAGCAATGCTGTTTCTGCGCAGACGTTGTCCGTGCAGAAACATACGAGTCTTAGATTAATTCGATTGAACGGTCGTCTATATACGTTATGGTGTACTGTAAGTCATTCATCACCCGATCACTGATTCTCAGGTATTCGTAGGTGATACGTCCTGGTTGTACATTGACTATGTATCTCAGTGCCACAGACGCTACAACAGGCTACGCGGAGTGTGATCCGGTTATGGAGATGGAGATTCTGGATGGTACGGTTTTGAATGGCATGCCTGACGTTCGCCAGACAAAAGCCTATTCAGCCGTTATTGGTTTGTTCGGGGCGTGATGTTCCAAATAGCTGAAACTCACGCACACCGGGGTAGCCCGATGAATCGTTGATGACCAGCCGGAATCGTTGCGCCCGTACGGGCGTAATCTCTTTCGACCAGTTTCCCATGGTTGTATCCCGTACCAGGGTTATCCATCGCCCGGCCTTTTGGTACTGAATCGTAAAATCCTTGATTTGTGATTTTTGATAGACCAGTTCGCTGACGGCTATGCGGCTAATCGATTGTGATTTCCCCAGATCGATCTCCAGCCAGCCTGTATGCTGAAACAAGTTCATGACCGAATCGGACATATAATGAACATTGCGGCCATAATAGGCATTGAAATCGACATCTGTCCGGCGACCTGGTTTCCAGGCCGTATTCGGATTATCGTCGACGGCCGCCGAGGCATCGTGTAAGAAGTTGCCTAAAGCGCTCGAAGCTCTGGCCTGCTGGCCATAGGAAAGGGCACCACTGCTGGTAAATGGCCGGATCAGCTCTACCGACGCGGCTGATCGATCGAGTGTGAGGGCGATGACGGTAGCCACCGAATCCCGGCTTGAGGCAGGCAGGCTAATGTACAGCCCATCTGGTTTCTGGTTCACCGTCACGGTTTTTCCATTCAGCAACTGGGCTTTTTTTATCGATCCAGCCAGGGGTGGGAGCCGAATTTCGGCAGGCGATTCCGGAAAAAGATACACGTAAACCCTGTTTTTACGATACGTGCTCACATACTGTCGGGTAGGCATGTACGGGCCACCTCGTACCTGATAAATGGCTTCAGCATGTTGGTTGATCCAGTCGCCCATTTCGTTTGTACGGCTTACGAACGATGCCGGGAAAACCCCGGTGCTGTCAGGCCCGATGTTGAACAGCAAATTGCCGTTGCCTCCAATGCAGCGCAACAGTGTCTGCACACACTCGGGCAGTGGTCGGGGGGTATCGCCGAATTTCCAGGCCCACTGGTGGCCCATGTTGGTACAGGTTTCCCAGGGCACTTTTCCGTAGCCCGCTACAAAGTTTTCGGGCGTGGCATAGTCAGAGTACGGGCCAACCCGGGCATGAGACTCATCGGGCGTAAAGGGCTCGAGTCGATTGTTGATAATAATGTCAGGCTGTAAACGACGCGCCAGATCGTATACCTGTTTGGGATGCGTTGGGCTGGGCCACCCTTCAAAATCGATCCAGAGCAGGCTGATTTTTCCATAGTTGGTCAGTAGTTCCCGAACCTGGGTCAGCATTCGTTGAACGAACACATCATTTGTTGCTGGATTCCGGCAATCCGGGTCTTTCCAGTCGCCCACCGAAAAATACCAGCCGATGGGTA
>Ga0209933_1001819_pt1 | contig 15838 bp, 11 predicted proteins | sample ThiBiot_300_biof_FD_183944 | JGI IMG/M metagenome (GOLD analysis project Ga0209933, IMG submission 183944) | Wastewater bioreactor microbial communities from Cape Town, South Africa - Thiocy_cont_300_biof (SPAdes) | ecosystem: Engineered > Bioremediation > Thiocyanate > Unclassified | place...
AGCAGACGCTCGTCTCGAGCGGGACGATGACGAACCGGATCGATCGACTGGTCGGGCGCCGGCTCGTGCGGCGCGAGGCGGATCCGGGCGACGGCCGCAGCATCCTCGTGATCCTGACGCCGGACGGACGCATCCGGGTGGATGCCGCGATCACGCGGCTCGTCGACGCCGAGGCGCTCCTCCTGGCCCGGCTCTCCCGCTCGGACCGCGACCGGCTGGCGGGCCTGCTGCGCAAGCTGAGCCTGGGCTTCGACGTCTGACCCGCCCATCCCCGCCTACGCTGGGAGGGACATGCACTCTTGCCCCATCGGCGTAACCACGCGGATGTCAGGCACCGCGCAAGTCCCGCGCCAATGGCTGGATGCTTTCTCGTACCTTGAAGAGGCTGTGCTCTAGCCTGAGCGCATGTGGGTGCTCTTCGTTGACGAGACCAACTTCCCGCCGGAGGAGGGCCAGTTCTTCATATACGGCGGCGTTGCAATCCATACGGACAAGCTGCCGAAGCTCAATCGCAAGGTAGATCGCATTCGACGCAGGTATGACTATGCCCCCGGGCAGAGCCTGAAGTTTACGAACCAGGGTGGAGCGGACCCTAGACTGCACCGCGCGGCGAAGCGTAAGGTCCTGCGCGCAGTGGAGCGCGCGAATGGGAAGTTCTTCGCGACCGTCGTCCTCGAACGTGTGCTTGCACGCAAGGAGCCGGAACAATATGTGAGTTGGGCCGTCAACGCCGTCACTCAGGTCTTCCACGAGTTCCTGGAGCGCGAGGACGCTTACGGGGGCCTGATGATGGATCGCGTGGACCGCGACCAAGTGAACCACGCTCTCAACGAATTGGCAGATCGCTTCCAATCCGGGCTGAGCTTCCCTGACGGCTATCGCGCCGTCAATGACCGCATACTTTGGTTCGGAATGACAAACAACAACGCGTCGCACCTGAGTTCGTGCGCCGACATCGTGCTTGGTGCTTTTCGCTACTGCGTGAACGCCGCAACGGGGCATGGAAACGCACGCGTAGAGGTGGCAGAGCAGATCGCCCCGTCCCTCGCCGGCATTTGGTGGAGACGAGACTACGAGACGTATCCTTCCGGCTTCCGACCGCACCCTGTGCGGATCGCGGTCTCGTCGGTGGATCGCATCTACACCGACATGAAGCACGAGCTTGCACGCTGGGGGACGTGGCGGGCACGCTAGGCGGCGTTTGAACAAGCGGCGTGTCGCTCCCTGGCGCGGGTCGAAGTGTGCTGATAATGCACCATGTCAGCGCCAGGCACTCCCCTACCATCGGACGTCTATGTCCCGATTCTTAAGGCCAAGATGGCCGAGTACGGAGCAATCGAGTCGTGCACGTCCGACCGGATTGTCCCGCTTCTCGAAGTGATCGCGCCCCCCGTTGCGGAGATCGCGATCCCACGGGCCTGGCCCCGTAAGGACCACGTCATCTGGCTCCACTCTTTGAACTTCGATGATGTCGATGAGGCAACCTTCGCCGCTTCGATCGAGTCCCTCTTCGCCGCGCTACGTCCAACTTCAGCGGCGGTGCCGGTCATCACCGTCACGGAAGGCCCGGACACTCTGGCATCCGTTGCGCGAATCATGAAGGTGGACGGTCGCGGGGTGGTGCTACGGGTTGAGGCGGAGGACGTTCTCGATGCTGCTGCCAACACCGCGGCAGACATCCAGGCCACGCTGGACGAGCTGCGCACCAACCCGACTGAGACCGACCTCGTGCTCGATTGTGGATTCGTCGAAGGATCTGCCAGCGTCCGCGCAGCGATCGCCGATCAGTGCCTCCAGAAGCTTCCGAATGTCAACGACTGGCGCACGGTCGTAGTCGCGTTCTCTGCCTTTCCGGCGGCCGTGGCTGACTTCGTTCCGACAAGTTCAGTTCGCGCACTGCCTCGGACGGATGCTGCGGCGTTTGTCCTCACCCACGCCGGGGCCTCCAGGCGTCTTGTATTCGCGGACTACACAATCGGTGTCCCGACCTATGCGAGCGTTCCGTTCGCCCCGATTCCAAATATCCGTTACGCGAGCGACGATAGCTGGATCGTGCATCGCGCGAAGGAGCGCAAAGACCCGAGCACTCAATATCGTGCCCTCGCTCGGGATCTCGTGGCGGCGCCATATTACTCGGGACCTACGTTCAGCCCCGGCGACAAGCAGATCGAGGACGTGGCTACCGGCGCCTCCGGGCCAGGAAACGCGATGAGTCACCTGCGGGCTGGGATCTCGCGTCACGTCCATGTGGTGCTCGAACGTCTCGCCACCCTTGGCGAGCCATGAGAGCCGCGGTAACGATCTTCCGAAGCTGATCCAGTTCGACCGCCGTAGCCAGTCGCTCCCAGAGGATGTGCTTCGCTTTGGTGCGGTAACCATCCGCTAGGCCAAGAGTGTCCAATGCACGTAGCGTCTCGTCGCGCCAGAGCAGTTCGACGAGAGCTAGCTTGCGGACGGTCATAATCTCCCTGGGCTGGCGTAACTGACGATAGGCGAGCGTGTCGTCCGTCGTCCGATCCACGACAGCCAAACCCCATCCACGACGGAGGATCTGACGTGCTTTCGCCAGGTGTCGCGGCGTTACGACGAGGGTGCAGTAGTGGAAGACATCGCCGAACACGTCCATCTGGCGCGGCAGACGGCTGAGCGTGTCGAGATCACTCTTCAGCTCATATCCGACGAGATGGTCGCCAATAACGGCGATATCAATCCGTCCGCGCTCACCGACCACGAACTCATCGATCACAAGCCCATCGCCGTCGCCACCGCGGACCACTGCCTCATGGACGGCTGACCGGATTTCGAGTTCGGTCACCGGCGCCATGCCCCGATGTTAGTGCCCTCGCACTCCAGGCTTGCGCACCGAAGGGCTTGAACTCCGTGGTTTCGTCGCCGTGGCGGTTCGCAGACGCCGACGGCCTCCGGGCCACTCGCCGCATTGTTTCCGGTGCGATCCCGAATCGCCAAGCTCGGCCGCCCGTGCCAACGTCATGCCAACGGGCTACGCTAGACAACGCCAGGGAGAGCTTGCGAGTTTCTCGAAAATAGACACTCAAGAGCAGTTGGTGGGGACATGGCACATCTTCTCGGGGCGGAAGCCCTGCACCTGGACTACCCGACCCGCACCGTGTTCGACGCGGTGAGCCTCGGCGTCGACGAGGGCGACCGCATCGGCATCGTGGGACACAACGGCGACGGCAAGTCGAGCCTGCTCGCGATGCTCACCGGCCGGAAGCAGCCCGACTCGGGCCGCGTCACCGTGCGCGGCGGCGTCCGGATCGGCGTCCTCGAGCAGGAGGATGCCCTGCCCGACGACGAGACGGTCGCGCACGCGGTCGTCGGCGACGCCGTCGAGCACGAATGGGCCGGAGACGCGCGCGTGCGCGACGTGATCGGCGGACTGCTCGCCGACGTGCCGTGGGAGGCGAGCATCGGGACGCTCTCGGGCGGCCAGCGCCGCCGGGTCGCACTCGCGGCCCTGCTCGCGCAGGACCTGGATGTCGTCGCGCTGGACGAGCCGACCAACCACCTCGACGTCGAGGGCATCGCGTGGCTCGCCGGGCACGTGAAGCGCCGGTGGGCCGCCAACGCTGGCGCGCTCCTGGTCGTCACGCACGATCGCTGGTTCCTCGACGAGGTGTGCACCGCGACGTGGGAGGTGCACGACCGCACGGTCGACCCGTTCGAGGGCGGGTACGCGGCCTACATCCTGCAGCGCGTCGAGCGGGACCGGCAGGCGGCATCGATCGAGTCCCGCCGGCAGAACCTCGCGCGCCGCGAACTCGCGTGGCTGCGCCGCGGTGCGCCCGCGCGCACCTCCAAGCCGAAGTTCCGCATCGACGCGGCGAACGTGCTCATCTCCGACGTGCCGGAGCTGCGCGACCCCATCGCCCTGCGCTCCCTCGCCGTGACGCGGCTCGGGAAGGACGTGGTCGATCTCCTCGACGCATCTGTGACGTACGACGACCCCGACACCGGCGGTGCGCGCGAAGTCCTGCACGCCGTGGAGTGGCGCATCGCCCCGGGCGAGCGCACCGGCATCCTCGGTGTGAACGGCGCCGGGAAGTCGACCCTCCTCGGCCTGGTGGACGGGACCGTCGCGCCCACCTCGGGGCGCGTCAAGCGCGGTGCGACGGTACGGGTCGCGGCGCTGAGCCAGCGCATGGACGAGCTCGACCAGCACCTCGAGGTTCCGGTGCGGATCGTGCTCGAGCGCCTGCGCACCACCTACACGTTCGGGACGGGGTCCAAGGCGCAGGAGCTCACCCCCGGGCAGCTCCTCGAGCGGATGGGGTTCGCCAGCGCACAGCTGTCGACGCCGGTGAAGGATCTCTCCGGCGGACAGAAGAGGCGGCTGCAGCTGCTGCTGATCCTCCTCGAACAGCCCAACGTCCTGATCCTCGACGAACCGAGCACTTCGGTAGTGGGTTGGGCTTGTCCCCTGATTTTACGGGGTTCTCGGCCTCGGCGGAAGCGCCGTGGCGGGTGCGCCGCGGCCTGGTCGGCGCACCGGGCCCACCCTGTGGCCTGCCTAACCTAGAACCGATGGCACATCTGCTTGGGGCCGAAGCCCTGCACCTGGAATACCCGACCCGCGTCGTGTTCGACTCAGTGACGATCGGCGTGAACGAGGGCGACCGGATCGGCATCGTGGGCCGCAACGGCGATGGGAAGTCAAGCCTGCTCGGGATGCTGTCGGGACGGATCGAGCCGGACTCCGGCCGCGTGACCCGGCGAGGCGGGGTACGGATGGGCGTGCTCGATCAGGGCGACACACTGGACGGCTCCTCGACGGTCGGGCACGCCATCGTCGGCGACCGGGTTGAGCACGAGTGGGCAGGCGACGCGAAGGTGCGTGATGTGATCGCGGGCCTCGTTCCTGACATCGCCTGGCACGCGCGGATCAACACACTCAGCGGCGGTCAGCGTCGGCGGGTTGCTCTGGCGGCTCTGTTGACCGGCGAGTGGGATGTCGTTGCATTGGATGAGCCGACCAACCACCTCGACGTGGAGGGCATTACCTGGCTCGCTGGACACCTGCGTTCGCGGTGGCCGAGGAATGCGGGTGGGCTGCTGATCGTGACGCACGACCGCTGGTTCCTCGATGAAGTCGCCACGGCGACATGGGAGGTTCACGACCGGATCGTGGAACCGTTCGAGGGCGGCTACGCCGCCTATGTGCTCCAGCGAGTCGAGCGCGACCGGCAGGCGGCGGCGGTCGAGGCGAAGCGGCAGAACCTCATGAAGAAGGAACTCGCGTGGCTGCGCCGTGGGGCTCCGGCGCGCACGTCCAAGCCGAAGTTCCGCATCGAGGCGGCCAACCAGCTCATCGAGGACGTGCCGCCGCTGCGCGACCGAATCGAGCTGAACCGGCTCGCCGTGGCACGACTCGGCAAGGACGTGGTCGACTTGCTCGACGCAGGCGTGGTCTTCGACGGCCGCGAGGTCCTGCGCGACATCGAATGGCGCATCGCACCCGGCGAGCGCACCGCGATCCTCGGCGCGAACGGCGCCGGCAAGTCCACCCTGCTCGGCCTGATCGCGGGGACTATCGAGCCCACGGTCGGGCGGGTGAAGCGCGGCAAGACCGTGAAGCTCGGCGTGCTCGACCAGCAGTTCCGCGAGCTGGAGGACATCGCCGGCGACCGGGTGCGCGACGTGCTCGCCCGCGCCAAAACGACGTACGTCATCGACGGCAAGGAACTCACCCCGGCTCAGCTCCTCGAACGCCTCGGCTTCGCCCGCGAGCACCTGTCCGCCAGAGTCGGGGAGCTCTCCGGCGGGCAGAAGCGGAGACTACAACTACTCCTCGTGCTGCTGTCGGAACCTAACCTGATGGTGCTAGACGAGCCTTCAAACGATGTTGACACCGACATGCTGGCGGCGATGGAGGACCTGTTCGACTCCTGGCCGGGAACACTCATCGTCGTATCCCACGACCGCTATCTCGTAGAGCGGATCACCGACCAGCAGTACGCCATCATCGACGGCCGCCTTCGGCATCTGCCCGGCGGAATGGACGAGTACCTGCGACTGCGGGAGTCAGCGGCGTCTGCGGTCGTCCCACGGGGGTCCGTCCCCGAGCCGAGTGCCGCACGCCTGTCGGGCGCTGAGGAGCGAACCGCGAGGAAGGAGCTCAGCGCCACCGAGCGCAAGCTGGAACGGCTCTCCGAGCGGATCGCTCGGCTTCACGACCGCATGGCGACACACGATCCGAGCGATTACGAAGGCATTGGCCGACTGAACGACGAGCTGCGCGACGCTGAGGCCGAGACAGCGACGCTAGAGGAGCGCTGGTTTGAGCTGTCCGAGCTCTTTGGCTGATGCGGACACCGACGAAACAGCAAGTTCAGGAGGGCTATCCGTCGAGGTCGACAGGCTTCAGCGGGACGACCAGGACCGGACGGCGTTGACCGTGTACGAGGTGGTCGGCGACGGAACCGTTGAACAGTTCACGCAGAGTCTCACGCGCTCCTGGGTCCCTTGTGCCGACGACGATCATCGGCGCATCCACACGGTCGGCGAGCAGTTCGAGTTCGCGGGCTGGGCGACCGGCCAGAGCCTCAACACTCCACTTGACGCCCGTGCCAGCCAAGGCCGCGGCGATCGCCTCCTGCAAAGTGGGATCGAACCGTTCCCGGCGGCTCTCCGAGCGGTCAGGAGTCAGTGGCAGCGACAGAACCGTCCCATCTGAATCGAACGCGGCGGTGTAGCGAGCAGCGTTCACGCTCGCGCAGATTAGCTCGGCGTGGAACTGCTGGGCGAATACCGCGGCCGTGGAGAGTACGTCGGCGGCGTGACGAGGGACGACCCCGACGACGATGCGAGTTGTAGCCACGACGACCTCCTTTTGCCCCGACCGACACATGATTGAGGGGTAGGCGGACTTGCCGCCTACCCCTCAAGTCTGCTGGTTGTGTCTACGCTCCGATGGTTGCATACCGGGCCGATTTCATTGCCTCGCTCTGACGACGCACGCGGCGGCGCTCAGCCGCCTCGTGGATGCGGATGCGGAACAGAAGAACGAGACTGACCGGCCCAATGATGAGGAACTTGAGCGCGTTCCAAATAAACAGAATCACGAGCAGGTTGAGCCAGCCAGGCCCGCCGTTCGCGATGAGGTTGGTGCAGATGCTCGCGGCGAGCAGGTACGGGGCGGCAAGGAGCATCGCCGGGATGCCCCATTTGAGGCCGCGGCGTGTGCGGATGAGGTCAAGCAGGATGTTCGTCGGCATGTAGCGGCGAAGGAAGTAGCGGGTGCGGACGCTTGCCGCCCAGAGCAGTCGAAGCATGGGTTGGGCCTCTCATCAGACGTGTTTCTCCGTCGAGGAGGCAGAACATGATGAGTGGCCCCGAAGGGACTGTCCCGAAGGACCCGCAGAGATTGGAACGCTGCCTCTGTCCCAAGGGTACGACTTGGTGGCGACATTCGTAAGAGGTGCGCCGGCTACGCCTACAGGGCCGGCCCGACCCGCTCCGACCCGGTGCGGTGGCTGGGCTCCTGCCCCTGGCGTTCGGCATCGGCGAGGCTCCGGGCTCGGTCGAGGGCCGCGCGGGCTCGGGCGGCATCGACCTTCTGTGCGTCGCTTTCGGCCGGCGCTCCAAGTGGTGAGGTGTCGGTGACGTTGTAGCGATCCCGGTAGGCAGCGACGGTGCGGGCGGCCTGCCGCCACGCGAGCGCGGCGCGGGTCTGCTTCGGCTCAGCCCCAAGCGCCGTCGTCCAGCTCTGGCGCTCGGTGAACGCGGCGACGAGAAGGGCGGCGGCGCGGGCTTCGATGAGGTCGCGGCGTTCGGTGAGCGCCTGCCGGAGCTCGGAGGTCATGGTGCCGGTCGCTTCAGGGATCATCCCGGCGATCAGTCGCGGGGTCTTGCGCGCGCGCCCGGCGCCGGCGGGCCGTTCCGTGGCCTTGGCGATGCGGTAGTGGAGGACCGCGGCGATGTCGTCGGCGTCGGTGAACCCGCGCGCTCGGACGAGGCGCGGCAGCAGCACGTCGACGTTGTGGTGGTTGGCCTCGGCCCGGCGCAGCTCAGCGGTCAGCGCGCCGAACGCCGGGGAGGAGATCGCGGCCTCTGATTCCTCGTCACTGAGCCCGGAAGCATGGACGAGGTTCGCCCAGCGGTCGTGTTGGGCGGCAGCGGCGATCGTCTCGTACTCGGCGGCGAGCTGACCGATGTTGGCCCATGCCTCGTGCTCGGCGGTGATGGTTTCGTGGGCGGAGAGCTCGGCGCCGACGTGCTGCAGAACTCCGAACAGCACCGATCTGGCGGTGGCTTCGATGTTGTCGCCGGGGTGTTGCCCGTCATGTGCAGCGTCGGGCTTGTCGATGGCGACGTAGGCGAGGTTCGCGTCTCGGCCGCGGGTGAGGGCGACGTACAGGTTCTCCCTCGTCATGGCCGCGTCGACCAGGACGTGCGAGCGGTCGACGGTGATGCCCTGGGCTCGGTAGGAGGTGACGGCGTAGCCGAGGTCGAGGTGTTCGGCCACGTAGTCGGCCGGGAGCACGACCGAGGCGCCCCACTTGCGGGTTGCGCGGCGGAGGGTGAGGGAGCCGTCGTCGCGGACGTCGGTGACGGTCCATCGGTCGCCGTTGCGGACCCAGCCGCGGCCGGCGCGCAGGTGCCGGTCGTTGTGCCGGGTGATGACCGAGTCCCCGACCGCGGCTCTCGTGCCGTCGTGTAGTTCGACCTCGCGCAGCGCGTCCACCGTGCCGTCGAGGACCAGATCGGTACGAGCGCGCTGGTTCAACGCGAGGACGGACTCGTTCGAGTCGGTGACCAACACCGTCGCACGTCCCGCAATCCAGTCGGCCCGCCACGCGACGTAGGCGGCGTCGATCATCGCGTCCGTGTCCCCGCCGGTGATCCGGCCGTGCTCCATGTAGGTGTCGATGACCTCGGTGCGTCCATGCCTGAGGCCGAGCGAGGCGGCCTTCTCCCACGGGTTCGTGAACCTATGGATGTCGACCAGCTCGGGGGCATCGTCCCGGTCGTGCACGAGCAGCGAGAACGCGCCGCTCGCGGTTGGGGACTGGAGCTGGGCGTAGTCCCCGACGAGCAGCACCTTCGCCCCGGCCTCGGCCGCGAGCGCCGTGATGCGGTCCAGGGAGAGCGTGCCGGCCAGGGATGCTTCGTCCACGATGACAAGCTGCCCGACGCTGAACGTCTCGCCGGTGCGCTCGTGGACCTCCCACCACTTCGCCGTGTTCTCGGTCTGGACGTTCAGGTCATCGGCCAACACCTGCGCCGCGACCGCGGACGGCGCGAGCCCGACCACGCTTCCGGGGCCGTGCTCGTGCTCCCACGCCCGCCGCAACGCGCTCATGGCCGTGGTCTTGCCCGCCCCTGCCGGACCGACCAGGACATCGACGATGCGTCCGGAGACGGCGATCTTCGCCAACGCGCCGGATTGGTCGTCGCCGAGCGTCTGTCCCTTCCGGTCGGGCCGTGCTGCGATGCGTTCGACGGTGGAGAGTCGGACGGTCGGGCCGGTGGTGGTGCGGGCGCGCTCGAGGAGGCGGTCTTCGGCCGCCAACAGCACCTCGGAGGAGAACACGGTCGAGTGCTTCGGCCGGAACACGCTCGTCCCGTCCGGCCGCTGGAACACGGTCGGGCTGGTGGCGAGTTCGGGCGGGGTCAGCCGCAGCGACGCGCCCTCGGCGGCGTCCACCACCAGGCCGACGATCGCCTCGCGATCCTCGACGGTGGCGAACCTGTAGCCCATCGTCTGCCGGGCGGCCTCAGCGGTCAGGTTCCACCGCCGCCAGGTGGAGCGCTTCTCACCAACCGTCTCGACCACGGACTGGCCGAGCGAGGCGATCACGTCCAGCGGCACGTCGTCGGCACGCAGCAGCAGCGCCTCCTCATTCGCCGCGACCCCGCGCGCCCACGAGGTCGCGTCGGCTCCGAGAACGCGGCGGGCGCGCGGCCGCCACGAGGCGGTGAGGTCCGCGAGCGAGTGGACTTCTTTCTCGGGACGGGTGGTGAGGGTGGCTTGGGCGCGGAGCTTCATGATCGTCGCCGGCGCCGGCCGCCGTCCGTGCTCGGTGACGTACTGCTCGATCAGGCGGTCCGTCTCGACGTCGATGTGCCGTGACCGGGTGGAGAACTCGGTCACCAGTTCCTCCGGCACCCCGGCGATCGCCCACGCCGGATTGCGGTCGCGGCCCATGTCGCGGGCCTCCCATGAGAGGCCGAACATGCGGGTCAGGTGGTCGGCGAACACCGCCTCGTGCAGCTCGGACAAGGCGACGGTCGCCGCGTGCATGGGCCGCCCGTCCAACGACCGCCACTTGCCGTCGAGGACGGTCTGCACCTTGTTCGATATGACGACGTGCGTGTGCAGGTGGGGGTCGCCCGCGCGGGAGTCGTAGTGGTCGTAGGCGGTAGCGATGAGCCCGGTCACGTCGACCTGTGCAACCGCGCCGTTGCGGCCGGTTGCGCCGGTGCGGGTGGCTGCAACCTCCCGTTCCATGTACGCAACCACCTCCGCAACCGCCGCGTGGTGCGCCTGTCCGATCAGGGCTTGGGTGCCGGCGTCCGCGACCGCCCACAGCACGGACGCGGACTTGGGGATCGAGAACGTGAAGTCGTATCCCGCAACCGCCCGCCGCGTCCCGCGTTCGGCCTCCTCGGCCTCGATCGCGGCCACCGCCTCCGCACGCGAGACCGGCCCCAGCGCGGGGTCGAGGTCCGCGACACGCTCAGCGACCCGTTCCGTGGTCGGCTGGTACTCGGGGTAGGCGCGGCCCAACGGCGTCCCGGTGATGGGATCGCGGCCCATACCGACGAGGAGCTGAAGTTGGGCTTCGGAGACCTGATCGCCCTCCATGATCTGCCCGCCGCCCAGGCCGGCGACACCGGCGCCAAGCCACCGGCCTGGCGGGGTGCCCTCCGCGTTGTAGTACCTCGTCAACGGCGTCGAGAGTGACCTGTCGCCGTCCGCCGCGGCCACCGTACGCAGCAGGTACTTATAGCCGTCGCCCGCCGACATGACGCGCATCGAAACCGTCATCGCCTCTTGTCTCCTGTCGCTCGTCGGGAAGGTGAGCGACTGACCGCCCGAAGGGCGGGCGACCTCGATCTGCAAGAGGCGTGGTGGCTCAGAGGAGGGGCGGGAGACAAGGGCGGCGGCCGGTCGGCGGGGGCGATCTGGCCGGCTGTGGGAGGGCGTCGAGCACCTGCCGGGTGACCAGCCCGGTCAGGAGTCTCAGCGAGGACGACGGCCGGGGATCACCGATCTGCCGGAGTCCTCATGTACGAAGCCAGCGGCGCGAACAACGACCATCGCCTGCGGATCGGGTCGCTGTTCTCCGGCTACGGCGGACTCGACCTCGCCGTCGAGCAGGTCTTCGACGCCCACACGATCTGGTTCTCCGAAATCAACGAACCCGTCGCCCGCGTCTTCGCCCATCACTGGCCCGCCGTCCCGAACCTGGGCGACATCACCGCGATCGACTGGAGCACGGTCGAACCGGTCGATGTACTTTGCGGCGGCTTCCCCTGCCAGGACGTCTCCACGGTCGGGAAGATGGCCGGCCTCGCACCCGGCACCCGATCCGGCCTGTGGACGCACATGGCAGCGGCGATCGATGCGCTGCAACCCGAATGGGTCGTCATCGAGAACGTCCGCGGGCTGCTCTCCGCACTTGCCGTTCGCGTGACCACGGAAGGAGACGACGATGAACGACGCAACCCCGATGCCGCAACCCCCGGCGATGCAACCCGTCGCGGTGTGGAACCCGACCCGTGGGGTCTGGGAGACAAGCCAGCCCGACCTCTTCGGGCGCTTGGCGCCGTACTCGGAGACCTGGCCGACCTCCGGTATGACGCACGATGGCTCGGCCTATCCGCTTCCGCGATCGGCGCACCGCATCCCCGGTTCCGCATCTTCATCCTGGCCCGCCGCGCTCTTCCGCACCCCCTTGGCATCAGACTCGGCCAGGGGTGGCGAGACACTAGCCCACGTCAAGGCGCGACGGGGCACGATCGCCCTGAGTCACCAGGTGATCGACCTCGTGACCAGACACGATCGGCAGCCTTCGCCGGAGGCGACATTCGTGTTGATCGAGGAGTTCTTCGACGCTGGGGACGCTACGCCCTCGCCATCGCCCGATGGGAACGCATCACTGGCCGATCCGCCCCAGCTCCCGCCATCCTGAACGAGGACGCGGGTCCGCGGCCTGCACCCGCCTTTGTGGAATGGCTCATGGGGTTGCCGGGCGGATGGGTGACCGACCCTTCGCTCTGCCTGACGCATCCGCAGCAGCTCACCGCCCTGGGGAACGGCGTCGTGCCGCGCCAGGCGGCGTGTGCTCTCGGCACACTGAGGCACTGGACGTGAAGCTACCCTTCGGCATCGCCGTCCATCAGCGTTGATGTAAGCGCTGCGGCGACTTCAGACAAGACCAGTTCTCCGGTGTTGGCGTCGTAGTCGAACAGTTCGCCGTAGCGCCCCCAGTCGATAGCGATGTCGAGTTGCTTTTCGGTGTCCTCGGCGTTGTAGCCGCGGCGCAGCAGGTCGCGGAAGAAGTCGTCGCGGAGGGCGCCGTCGTTGCTGTTCTCCAACGCCTTCACGATGGTCTTGACGAGGGGAGCGTGTTCGACGGCGAGGCCGGCGAACATCTCCTTGGAGCGCTGGATGTCGGCGGTGTACCAGGCGCGCCCTACCTCGGTGAGGAATGCCTGAGCGCCTTCCACTTCGAGAAGCCCCAGCATCCGTGCGGCGTCGACCAGCGGCAGCAGGTCGTCGACCTCAAAGGAGAGCTCGTCGGCGAGGTCAGGCAGGTCTGATTGGCCGTCGTGGGCATAGACGATCTCGACCAGGCCGGCGAGTCCGCCGACACTGGCGTCAGGTAGCGGATGAGTGAGGGGTCCCGGCGTGGCGGCGCGTTCTGCGGCAGACTTCTCGTCGCGGCCGGTGAGGATCGCGTAGAGCCGGTCAACGGCCGCCTCGAAGGTGGGGCTGCGCCGGTCGCGGGGACGTGGCAGCAGGATCGGGACTTCGGCCTTGATGTGGCCGGGGTTGGAGCCCAGCACGAGCACCCGGTCGGCGAGGAGGACGGCCTCTTCGATGTTGTGGGTGACGATGCAGATGCACTTGGTGGGAAAGTCCGGCTGCGCCCACAGGGAGATGAGCTCGCCGCGCAGGTTCTCGCTGGTGAGGACGTCGAGGGCGGAGAACGGCTCGTCCATGAGGAGCACGTCGGGCTGGAGGACCAGGGCACGGGCGAAGCCGACCCGCTGGCGCATCCCGCCGGAGAGCTCGCGGGGGTAGGCGCTCTCGAACCCGTCAAGGCCGATCTGGTCGATGGCGTCGAGTGCGCGCTGGCGGCGTTCCTTCTCGGGGACGCCGGCGGCGCGCAGGCCGAGCTCGACGTTGTCTTGCACGCTCAGCCACGGCATGAGCGCGAAGGACTGGAACACCATCGCCGTGCCGGGGTTGGCGCCGTTCAGTGGCGTGCCGCGGTAGCGGATGTCGCCGCTCGTGGGTGCGATCAGGCCTGCGATGGTGCGCAGCAGTGTGGACTTGCCGGAGCCGGACTTGCCGAGCAGGGCGACGACCTCACCTTCGTGCAGTGTGACCGATACGTCATCGAGGACGTGCAGAGTCGAGCCGTCCGCAGAGGGGAACGACTTGGAGACATGCTCGGCCTCGATCAGCGCGGTGCGGATCGGGACGGTCGTGGCGGCCATGAGGGTTCACGTCCTTTCACTGGTCGATGGGCGAGGTCAGGTGAGGGAGAAGCGGCGCTCGGCGTAGTCATAGAGGCGTCGCCAAAACAGCCTGTTGAGGCCAACGACGAAGATGCTCATCACCGTGACCCCGACGAGGGTCTTGCCGAAGTCGCCATCTGCGGTGGATTGGGCGATATAGGCGCCGAGCCCTGCGGCGGTGAGGGTGGTGTGCCCGTAGGAGACGACCTCGGCGACAATTGAGGCGTTCCACGCGCCGCCGGCGGCGGTGATGCCGCCGGTGACCCAGGAGGCGAAGATTGCCGGCCCGTACAGGTTGCGCCACTTCTGGACGCGATTGAGCCGCAGGTTGGTGGCGGCCTCGCGCAGATCATTCGGGATCGCCGCGGCGCCGGCGATGACGTTGAACAGGATGTACCACTGCGCGCCGAGGGCCATCAGGAAGATGCCGCCAACGTTGAGGCTGACGCCGGACCAGATCAGGGCCAGGGTGAAGAACGGGAACAGGAAGTTCGCCGGGAACGACGCGAGGACCTGCACGATCGGCTGAGCGAACCGGGTGACCTTTGGGCTCAGTCCGATCCACACGCCGATGGGAACCCAGACAGCGGTGCCGACGACGAGGAGGACCAGAACTCGGCCGAAGGTGATGAGGCCGAGACCGGCGGCGACGACGAACTGATCCAACCCGGTGGTGGTGCTGATGTAGCCGAGCATCCGTGCGAGACCGAGCGCGATCAGTGCGAACACGATCACGATGAAGGCGATGTCACCTGCGCGACGGCGTGCCTGATTCACCCGCAGCGGCCGGTCGGCACGGCCGAGGGGGCGCGTCGCCCATTCCAATCCCGCGCCGACCGGGCGCAGCACGCGGGCGATCATTCCGGGGATCACCGAGCGGCGCACGAGGTCCAGCACGATGCTGCGCTGCTGCTCGGCGCTGGAAGTGTCTCCGGTGCGGAATCGCTCGGCCCACGCAGTCAGGGGACGCCAGAAGAGGAAGTTGACGCCGATCACCATCACAATCATCACCGCGATCGCCAGCAGGAGCCGGCCGATCTGCTGGTGCTGGGAGGCAGCGGCGACGTAGGAGCCGATGCCGGGCAGGGCGTAGACGTGGTTGTTGACGCTGATGACCTCGGAGGCGATGAGGAAGAACCAGCCGCCGCCGAAGCTCATCATCCCGTTCCAGACCAGCGGAATCATTCCGTAGGGGACGTCCAACTTCCAGAATCGCTGCCACTTCGTCAGCCGCAGCAGACGGGCCGCCTCGTCCAGATCGCGGGGCTGGGTGACCAGCGACTGGTAGAAGGCGAAGGTCATGTTCCAGACCTGGCTGGTGAAGATCGCGAAGATGCTCGCCAACTCGACGCCCAGCGCCGTGCCCGGAAACAGCGTCAGCCAGATCGTCAGGGTAATCGACAGGAACCCCAGCACGGGGACGGATTGCAGGATGTCCAAGGTCGGCAGCAGGATTTTCTCCGCTCGCCGCAGCCTCGCGGCGGCGGTCGCGTAGAGAAACGTGAAAACCGTCGAGACGGCGAGAGCGGCGAACATCCGCAGCAGCGAGCGAGCGGCGTAGTAGGGCAGGTTCGCCGGATCGGTGGAGACGGTCGACGGGGCCGAGACCCGGTTGAAGGGCTCGGTGATCCCGTGGGACAGTTCGATCAGGAGCCAGAGGATCACAGCAACCGCGACCAGCACGATGGCATCGGCAGCGAAGTGACTGCGGGAACGCAGCGACGCATCCTGGCTGGTGAAAGTGGAGGTGCGCAGCGAAGCCATCACGGGTCTCCTTGGTTGCGAAGGAAAGCCGCGCAGGCGATGTCAGTGCGTCGGCGCGGCGGAGGAAGAGATGAACAGCGAGGAGGTACAACTAGCGGGATCGGAACTCATGCCGTTCACCTCCTCAGTTCGCGGGCTGATGGCTGACGAGCTTCAGCATAGCGACATTCAATGGCTTGCGCATATCTCAGATCATTGGATGATGGAGACATGGAATCGAACATGGAGCCCCGATCTGTCACCGAAGCGCAGCTTGCGGCCGCCGCGGGGACCTTCGACATGCTCTCGGCTCCCAACCGGCTCCACCTGGTCTGGCTGATGGCCTCCGGGGAGTACGACGTCTCCACGCTGGCCGAACTGT